>Ga0206890_1079_pt1 | contig 29498 bp, 23 predicted proteins | sample Alteio_BWOrgHeat_58_FD_152960 | JGI IMG/M metagenome (GOLD analysis project Ga0206890, IMG submission 152960) | Enriched cells from forest soil in Barre Woods Harvard Forest LTER site, Petersham, Massachusetts, United States - Alteio_BWOrgHeat_Nextera6 ... | reverse complement strand
GCAGCATTGTGTTTTTAGCCGTCACCGGCGAGGAGCAGGGTTTGTTAGGTTCGGAATATTACGCTACGCACCCTATTTTTCCGCTCAATAAAACTGTAGCCAATTTAAATATGGATGCATTAGGCTTTTACGGAGAAACGAATGATATAGCTATTACCGGCAAGGGCCAAAATGAACTGGAAGATGAAGTAACTGTTGAGGCCACGAAAAATGGCTGGCATACCGTTGGGGATAAAAAGCCGGGCGCCGGCAGTTATTACCGGTCAGACCATTTTAATTTTGCCAAAGTTGGCGTACCGGCATTAGATATTAACAACGGCGTTGAAAGCATAGCCCATGGGGCCGAATGGGGCCAAAAACAAGCGGACGATTATAACGACCATCACTATCACCAACCTTCGGATAACTATAGTGCAGATATGGATGCTACGGGCATGGCGCAAATAGCCAACATGCTGTTCAATATAGGTTATAAACTAAGCAATGAAACTACTTTCCCCGGCTGGAAAAACGGATCAGAGTTTAAAGCGGTAAGGGATAAGTCGATGGGGAAATAGTAGTGATGTGCCGGTTTTAGATATACAGGTGAATGAGCGGGTGGACTATTTCAAAGCCGAAAAAACTAATGGCTTTACATAGTTTAAAAGTTATTTAAAAAATCAGTCGGGGTTAAGATCGGGATATGTTCAAAGGGGTGCAACACTAACAAATCTTTATCCCCGGTAATAATACAGGAGGCTTGGCTGGCTACAGCCAACTCCAAGTATTTATCATCTTTCGGATCTCTGCAAATCTTAATCGTATTGGATATTTTGATGACTAATCCATCTGCGATTAATGTATTCAGAAACAATAGTCTTTTTTCAGGTGAAAGATACGCGTCGAATTTAGGATTAGATAAAGTCTCAGCATATTCCTGTAAAACGGGTTCAGAAAACACGAGGTTACCCAATGACAAAGCTTTCTTTATGGCGAGGGCCGGATTCAGCGAGGAAAAAATCGCTACGCTGATTATAACATTGGTATCTATTATAAAATGTTTATCCGGCATGGGCAGAATAGGTATTCCCAAAAAGGTTTTTCATTGTTTCCTGGTCCCATTCCATTAATTCTCCAAGCTTTTCTATAGTCAATCCGTTTTGAGTAGCTTCGTCACTTATCTCGTTCATTACAGTGAAAAGTGCCGTGTTTTGCTTTTCTTTCAGAATTTTTTCAAGAAGAAGATTAACGGCTGTATTGATGGCGGTTTTCTCCTGTGGAGCGGCATTGTTGTAATTATCCGCAACAGAATCATCTACCGGTAAAGTAAGTATTCTCATGATGTTGTTAATCTGTTTACTCAAATTTACACAAAACATACTGATATTCAAAAAGCGTATAAAACCCCCATTTAAAGATCACAGAAATAGTAACGTGTTGATCACACTATTATAAAACAAAAAATTTAATACTAAATTGCATTTAATAACTGACCCTTTATTAGCACATCAATGAAAAAAACCTTTACTTTCCTGCTGCTTATTTCCTGCTCTTATGGCTTTCCTCAAAAACTGGAGAAGCTGACTGTCGAAAAAATTATGCGCGACCCAATATGGATGGGTACCGCGCCCTCCAACATTAGCTGGAGCAACGACAGTAAAAAGATATATTTTGACTGGAACCCCGAAAAAGCCGACCACGATGTGCTATACGCGATAAGCCCGGCAGACCCCAAGCCCGAAAAGGTAAATTTGGAAGACAGAAAAGACATGCTGCCCACCAACGGGCCGTGGAACAAAGCGCATACCCTAAAACTTTATGAAAAAAATGGCGACATCTTTTTTTATGAACTAAAAACGGGGAAATCAACGGCGCTGACCAATACAGCCGACCGCGAAAGTAACCCGGCTTTTAGTGGCGATGAAACCAGGGTGCTTTTTTTACGCACGAACAACCTGTATTCAATCAAATTAAATGGAGGTGAATTAACCCAGCTAACCAACTTTACAAGTACCGCTGCGACTGCGACTCCAGCAACTGCGACAGCCGGACGCGGTGGTGGAGGCGGCGGACAAGGCGGCGGAGGTGGCAGGCGCGGCGGAGGTGGAGCAGCCGCTACTGCAACTACAACCACTGGAGGCGGAAGGCAACGTGGAACGCAAACTGAAAGCGCGGCCGATATGCAGGCAAACTGGCTTAAAAGCGAGCAACTGGATTTGTTTGACATCATTAAAAAGAAGGATAAAGAAACCAAATATGAGGCTGCTGAACGGAAAGAGCTACAGCCCAAAAGAATGCGGGAAATTGCCATTGATGATAAACAAGTGGGTAATGTGCAGTTAAGTCCTGATGGGCGATATATCACCTATCGCTTAACCAAACAAGCTACAGGCGGCATACGCACCAATGTGCCAAGTTATGTTACCGCATCGGGTTATACCGAGGATATCCCTAACCGTACAAAGGTAGGTGCGCCGCAGTCAACATCAGAAGCATTTGTATATGATCTGCAGCGCGATACTGTTTATAGCATATCAACCAAAACAATTCCGGGCATTAAGGATATACCTGAATACTTTAAAGATTATCCGCAGGAACTGGAAGCACGTAAAGCCCGCAATGAGGAACGCGTAGTGAATGTTGGCGGTGTAAGCTGGAGCCAGGATGGGATGAATGCAGTAGTAACGGTTTCGGCAGAGGACTATAAAGACCGCTGGATAATGAAATTGGACCCGGCAACCGGCAATCTTTCCCTGCTTGACCGTCAGCATGATGATGCCTGGATCGGTGGCCCCGGCATTAACGGCTTTGGTGGCGGCATTGGCTGGGTAGATAACCAGCATATTTATTTTCAGAGCGAGGCCAGCGGCTACTCACATATTTATGTAGAGGATGTGGCTACAGGCGATAAAAAACAACTAACCAGCGGCAAATTTGAGGTATCGACCTTAAAATTATCAAACGATAAAAAAGACTTTTACTTTACCGCTAATATAGAACACCCGGGTATTTATCATTTTTACAAAATGCCGGTTACCGGCGGTACACCCGTAAAGCTAACCAGTATGAAAGGCGGCAACGAGGTCGAACTTTCGCCTGATGAAAAGTGGCTGGCTATACGTTACTCGTATTCCAACAAACCCTGGGAGCTGTTTGTGCAGCCCAATAAGCCCGGCGCAAAAGCAGTACAGGTAACCAATTCAACCACCGAAGAGTTTAACTCATACCCGTGGCGCGACCCGGAAATGATCACCTTTAAAAACCGCTATGGCACGGATATTTATGCCCGTGTTTACCCGGCTAAAAACCCCGACCCTTCAAAACCTGCTGTGGTATTTGTGCATGGCGCAGGCTACCTGCAAAATGTAGATTATCGCTGGAGCTCTTATTTCCATGAATATATGTTCAATAATCTGTTAGCCGATAATGGTTATACTGTAATGGATATTGACTATACCGGCAGCTCGGGCTATGGCCGCGATTTCCGCACCGGTATATACCGCCACATGGGCGGCAAGGACCTTACCGACCAGGTTGACGGCGTAAAAGTGTTGGTGGATAAGTATGGGGTTAACCCGGCGCATGTAGGCCTGTACGGTGGCTCGTACGGTGGTTTCTTAACGCTGATGGCCATGTTTACCACGCCCGATGTTTTTGCCGCAGGCGCGGGCCTGCGCTCGGTTACTGATTGGGCGCATTATAACCACGGCTATACCGCCAATATTTTAAATGAACCCTATAATGACCCGAAAGCATATAAGTTGAGTTCGCCAATTTATTTTGCCGATGGCTTAAAAGGCCGCTTGCTGATGTGCCACGGGATGGTTGACCAGAATGTAAACTTCCAGGATATTGTGCGGGTATCGCAAAGACTGATCGAACTGCATAAAAAGAACTGGGAACTGGCCGTTTTCCCGGTTGAAGATCATGGATTTGTAGAGCCAAGCAGCTGGACGGATGAATATAGCCGCATATTGAAATTGTTTGATGAAACGCTGAAGAAAACGAATTAATTTTAAATTAAACTTACGAAGTTTCTCAACGGCAAAGCCCTCAATGAGGCCTTTGAAAAACATAATACACCGAATTAAACTTCGTAAGTTTTTTGAAGATAGAACCATGTCAAACATCAACCTCATTATAGAAGAGCGCCCACGTAACATTGGCAACTTTATGGTTGGCCGGTTATTGCCTTTCCGCGATAAAAGGATGGTTGGCCCTTTTATATTTATTGACCACATGGGCCCCGAGGATATGCAGGCAGGTGAAAACATGGATATTGGCCCGCATCCGCATATCGGCCTCTCAACCCTTACCTTTCTTTTTGAAGGGAACGTTATGCATAAAGATAGTTTGGGGACTGAGGTAGAGATAAAACCCGGCCAGGTTAACTGGATGACAGCCGGAAGCGGCATTGTACATTCAGAAAGGACACCCGGCTACCTGCGCGATAAACCAAAAGCCCTGCATGGCCTGCAAATTTGGGTGGCGTTGCCTAAAACTCTTGAAGAGATCCCGCCTTCTTTTTTCCATGCCGATGTAGAAGACCTGCCGCAATGGGAAACGGATGGCATTGCCTATAAATTGATCGCGGGTTCGATAATGAGTAAAAAGTCGCCGGTACCGGTGTTTAGTCCGCTTTATTTTTTAGAGCTTAAAAGTAAGGACAGGCAAACAGTTAAAATAGGCAATGAACTTTATGGCGAAGCGGGGTTATACATACTGGAGGGCAGCATAGAAAGCGAAGGCACTACTTTTGGGTCGAAAGAATTACTGGTGGCAAAGGATAACAGCCTTTGCGAATTTATATTAAACCCCAATACCACCATTTACTTTTTTGGCGGCGAACCATTTGCCGAAGAACGTTTTATTTACTGGAATTTTGTATCGTCAAACAATGAACGGATAGAGCAGGCTAAAAACAAATGGCGCGAACAAAAATTTACCCCCGTCCCCGGCGAAACAGGTTTTATTCCTTTACCGCCTGATAATATTAATTTAAAGCAGCATAAATAAATTAGCTGTGCTGTAACAGGTAGTGTTAATAACGGCCCATTGTTAACAAGCGTAAATTTAATTTGAAGTAAAGGCGGAGGTAATATGCCGCCTTTACCTTTGGTGAAAACTACCATGAAAAAATTAGTTTTAGCAATACTGGTCCTCGGTATTGCTTTACGCACACAAGCACAGGAGTATAAAACCGAAAATGTAGTGATAATAACCCTTGATGGCCTCCGCTGGCAGGAAGTTTACCGTGGTGCCGATTCGTCGCTGATCAACTCAAAATATACCGATAATAAAGCGGCTGTACAAAAACAATTCTGGAGCGCGTCGGCCGAAGACCGGCGTAAAATATTGTTCCCTTTTTTATGGTCGGCAGTGGCACAACGGGGGCAATTATACGGCAACCGCGATATTGGCAATATGGATGAAGTAGCCAACAAATATTTTTTTTCATACCCGGGCTATAACGAAATATTTACAGGTTTCCCCGATCCGCGTATGAATACCAATAACCCCATTACCAACCCCAATACCAACTTATTGGAGTTTTTAAATAAACAAAAAGGGTTTGAAAACAAGGTGGCCATATTTTCGTCGTGGGAAAGGTTTCCGCAGATATTGAATGTAAAACGATCGGGCTTAATGGTTAATGCGGGATATATGGATTTGGCTGCCCCCGGGATGAGCGATAAGCTGAAATACCTGAACGAACTACAGCATAAAGCGCCCCATTATTTGGGCGACTCTACAAGGCTGGATTTTTTAACCTACGAGTTTGCCTCCGCCTATTTAAAACAATATCAGCCGCGTGTATTATATATCGCTTTTGACGAAACGGATGAAATGGGACATGCCGGAAACTATCCTTTTTATTTAGACCGCGCACACCAGGCAGATGCTTTTATACAACAGATATGGGAATATTTGCAAACTAACCCGGCCTATAAAAACAAAACTACACTTATAATTACCTGCGATCATGGCCGTGGCGACGCGGTTACCACCTGGCGCAATCATGGCGTGTTTATAGCGCCGCACTCTGAGCAAACGTGGTTTGCCGTTTTAGGCCCCGATACACCCCCTGTAGGCGAAATGCGGGCAGCCGGCATTACTTACCATAAGCAGCTTGCACAAACCATAGCTAATTTATTGGGATTTGATTTTAAGGCTGCGGCAGGGCATGAGGTAGGCAATGCGATTAAAAGCGTTACCTACGGGCAGTTGTTGGGGTTGGCTAAATAGATAGTAAGCCGTCTCCGATTCGCGGGAAGCTTGTTATTCAAGACGCATTTGGTATTTTAACTTAATATGAGTTCGATATATTTGCCTAACCTCAACCGCTCTTTGTCTCATCCGTCCGCAAAAAGGCGCTTCCGTTGTAGAAGGGTTGGGGTGTTAATGAACACTTAACCTCATTTTATACTTAAAAAAACGGGAATAACTATCGATGAAACTTCACCTTTAACTTAACTTCGGCAGCTTTTCCATCGCTTGCGCCAACCCATTTTGGGCCGTTTACGATAAGGTTTATGGCGCGTTGGTTTAGTTTATCGGTTCCGTCTTTTATTACCCTTATATTACTCACAGCGCCATCGGTATTAACCGTAAATACCAATTTAACAGTAGCGGTTTTACCATCCTTTATAACCCCGTTTTCTTTTAGGTATTTATTATAAGCATCCCAGCCGGGTAAAGGGTGCGGGGCATTATCAATTTGCTGCTCTTGTTTAAACGTTTCGGGGCGGGTGATCGCCACTTCGGCCAAAGTTTTGCTGGCTGGTACTAATTCAATTTTTAAATCTTCTTTATTGTTGATCTTAACTTGCTGGCTGTTATAACCAATATAAGCTATAGTTAATGTAGCATCATTTGCGGGCACGGCAATGCTGAATTTGCCATCGGCGCTTGTTTGTACGGCTTGTTGTTTCCCGTTTACTTTTACGGTTACACCCGGCAACGCGCTACCGTCGGCCTTATCCACTATCTTGCCGGTAAGGGTACGGGTATTTGATTTATCTTTAACAGCCAAACCAGCTATCCTGCCTGATAAGGCTTGTTGCACGGTAGCGGTATCCGCTGTTTTTGCATAGGCATTAACAGTTGCTACACTGCCGGTAACGCTAACCTTCTTTTGAGTGCCATAGCCTATAACCGTCACTTCGTTAAGCGACTTACTATTTGCTTTATTATAAGGGCTTGCTTTGTAATCCACCGTATCTGCCTTATAAGGAATTGCCTGCGCTGCTGCTTGGGTTGCCTGCCTGTTTGTGCCCCTTATCATCACCTCATTCAACTTGGCTGTTGACCGGTTAGTCGCTATCCCATCTGACCGGTTAGCCGCTATTAATTGTTGTTTATAGGCGGTATCCGTAGTTATATTTAACACTTTGTTTGGGGCGCCCGACTTGATCCCGGTTTTGGCGGCCTGGTCGCCATAGTCATCCACGATCTGGATTTTGTCAACTATATCGGCAGGCAGGTTTCTGGTTGCTTTTGCTACGTCGCCACCCATAAAATCTTTCCCGTTTACCCGCGCTTTGGTTACCTGCTGGCCCTGGTGTGTAATATTGCCATCGGCACCCACCGCCATACCCTGTATGTTTTTCAATATTTCATCAACTGCCGGGTTTTCCCTAACCTTATAATTGCTTGCTTTATAATCAACCGTATCTTCTTTATAGGTTACTTTATTTCTATCCTCCTTTGCTATTGCCGACGCGAGCATTTCGTCATGATGTGGAACGGGTATTATAGACTGTTTTTTTACGATTGACCCATTTTCTTGTTTTGCAGGGGTGTTTTTTTGTACGGTGGCAATTTGCACGGCTGGCGGTTGCTTCGTTTCGGGATGTTTATTGGTTTTGTTCGGCTTTACTAAATCCGCATATTGTTTTACAACCGGTTTTGGTGTAAAGGCCCAATAACCTATGCCCACCATTAATACTAAAGCCGCCGCTATGGGTAAAATACGCCATAAAATAATATTGCGTTCCTTTTTAGGGGCTATTCGTTTTGCCAGCCTTTGCTGCAACTCAGCGAGATTGGCTTGCTGGTCTTTCCCCGCTGCTTCATATCCTTCAATAGCCTCCATTAAAAACGGATCGTCCTGCGCTTCGCGTTCCAGCCGGTGCATAGCGCGGGCATCCAATTTACCTTTTAGGTATTGGCCTATTTGCGATATGTTGGTCTTTTTAGCGCTCACGGTTCTTCTCCAAACAAATTTTTAAATTCCGTTTCCCGTTCTGGATATAACTTTTTACTTCGTTCATGGTATATCCGGTATCGTCGGCAATCTCTTTATAACACTTTTCGTCTATATAAAACAACTGGATACTCACTTTTTGGGCCTCGGGCAGTTTCTCTTTACAACGCTCCAAAGCGGTCAAATCTTCTTCCTTTTCATTATCAGGATGCAAATCATCAGCCAATTCCATAATATCATCTAAAGCAGTGGCCTGCATTTTCTTACCACTCCGTAACTGCATCAGGCAAAAATTGCGGCTTAATACATGCAGCCAGCTTTTAAATTGTTTAATATCATGCTTTTCGGCTTTAATGATCAGCTCCTCAAAGATCTGCATTACGGCATCCTTGCTTTGTTCCTCATCCTTCAAATATTTAAGGCAAACGCCATAAACCAGGTGCATATATTTTTCATATAAAGCCGCAAGCGATGCAAGGTTGCCGGTTTGTTTATATTCCTGCAACAGCTTTTCATCGCCCTTATCATTGGGTTTGCCTGGACTTTTTAAGAAGTTCATTAAGACCAACAAAATAAAATTATTTTATGGTTTATGGAAATCTATAAGCTGCTGCATCATAAGGGTATAAATTCCAAAAAAAGCAATCAACCGGAATAGTAACCTTAAATTTTGAAAACATGAAAAACTATCTCATTATCCTGGTAACCCTGATAGGCTTAACCAGCTTTAAGTTTGATAAAGCCCGTAACATCAGCGGCACGGTTTACAGCCTCGACGATAAAAAACCTATAACGGGTGTACGTGTAAGCGTGGAAGGTGCGGGTAACGCTGCCAATACCGATACACAGGGACGTTATCACATTGCTGTTCCCAATGGTAAAACCAGGCTGATCTTTGCTGCTAAGGGATATGATAATGATACGCTTACGTTATCCAACAGCAATACACTGGACGCTTATATGGTTAAAACAATCATATTCCACACTTATAAAGCGGATACTGTGGCTTACAAAGCAAGTCCATATAAAGCAGGTACGGCAGATTATAAAGCAAGCAATTATAAGGTTAGGGAAAACCCGGCAGTTGATGAACTGTTGAAACACATTCAGGGTATGGAAGTAAATGCCGATGGCAGTATTACACACCAGGGCCAGCAGGTAACTAAAGCGCGGGTAAACGGCAAAGACTTTACAGGGAGTAATACGCAAAGTGCTGCTTCGCTTAGTGAAGTTGTAGTGGTTGGGTATGGTGCGCAAAAAAAGGCCAGTGTTACAGGAAGCAATATGCAAAGTACTACCAAAAACCTACCTGCCAACGCACTTAGAGAGGTACAAATAGTTGATGATTACGGCAACCAGGCAAATATTGCCGGCGTAAAAACCTTTGACCAAACCAAATCTTCTAATTATATGATAAGGGGCGGAGTTAATGCCGGCAACGAATCGTACAACAGGATAATTGAAAATCAATTTCTTGACCCGAAAGCTACGCCCCTGTCCACCTTCGCGGTTGATGTGGACGCGGCGGGGTACAGCAACGTGCGGAGGTTTATCAATAACGGGCAGTTACCGCCAAAAAACGCGGTGCGGATAGAAGAGATGATCAACTATTTCCATTACAACCAACCTGAGCCAACCAATGGCGACCCGGTAGCTATCCAAACCGAACTTTCATCAGCCCCGTGGAACCCGCAGCACCGCCTGTTACGCATAAGCCTGAAAGCCAAAGATGTGAAAACCGATATGCTGCCGCCCTCAAACCTGGTGTTTTTGTTAGATGTTTCGGGTTCGATGGCCGAGCCCAATAAATTATCGCTGGTAAAAGCGTCTATGAAATTACTGGTTGACCAGTTAAGGCCAATAGATCATGTAGCTATTGTGGTATATGCAGGCGAGGCCGGGCTAAAGCTGCCAAGCACGCCGGGCGACGAAAAAACAAAGATAAAGGATGCCATTGACCAGCTAAATGCAGGCGGCTCAACCGCGGGTGGTGCAGGCATTATCATGGCCTACCAGGTAGCTAAGGATAAATTTATTAAGGGCGGCAACAACCGTATCATAATGGCTACCGACGGTGATTTTAACGTAGGCGCATCAAGCGATAAAGATATGCAGCAGTTGATTGAAGATGAGCGCCAAAGCGGCGTAAGCATATCTATACTGGGTTTTGGCATGGGTAATTTAAAAGACAGCAAAATGGAAACCATGGCCGATAAGGGACATGGCAACTACGCCTATATTGATAACATTACCGAGGCTACAAAAGCTATGGTAACCGAGTTTGGCGGCACGCTGTTCACCGTTGCTAAGGATGTGAAATTGCAGATAGAGTTTAACCCGGCCAAAGTGCAGGCGTACCGCTTGTTAGGCTATGAAGACCGCCTGTTAAACAAAGAGGATTTTAACAACGACAAAAAGATCGGCGGCGATATGGGTGTCGGCCATACCGTTACCGCTTTATATGAAATTATCCCCGCAGGGCTAAAAGATAGCTTTACCACCAGTGTTGACCCGCTGAAATATCAAAAGACCGACGCTAATGTAACGCTCAATAATTCGCCCGAAATGGTGACCATCAAGTTCCGCTACAAACAACCGGATGGTGATAAAAGCGAAATGGAACAGGTGGCCGTAAATGACGAACCAAAAGCTTTAGCCAAAACCACAAATGATTTCCGCTTTGCCGCCTCCGTTGCCGAATTTGGGTTATTGCTGCGCGATTCGGAGTTTAAACAGCAAGCCAGCTTTAACAGCCTAATTACCATGGCCAAAGCAGCCAAAGGAAAAGACGACGACGGCTACCGCGCCGAGTTTATCCGCTTAGCAGAAAGTGTTAAGCTGATGAGCGGGGTTGTGGGTGGGGATTAGAGATTAGTTAATCAGGGATTAGGGGCAAAAGTAGCTGATCCCTGGTTTTATTTTACCAAAATATTATATTTTAGAAATCAATAGTGACTGGAGGCAGTTTAATATGTACAGCAAGTATCTTGATAGCATTTTAAGGCTGCTTGAGGTGCTGTTAAGGCAACATGAGGCAGCTTTAAGACGGTTTTTTACGGCATTGAAACATAGTAGCAGATTTGTTTTTGATTGGATAAAAGGCAGGGTTCAATACGCTGTTTTTGGTGTGCATTGCTTAGGTTCTAAGCTGTATTTTAGCTATAACAGGCTATATGAACAATGCATTTTGAGAAGCGGGCATTTTTTTGTATCTTTAATAGTAAACCTCAATTCTGCATGGTTTCCGAGGGCTTTTTTCGCCCGATTTTTCAACAAAAAAATACAAAAAAAATAAAACTGAATTTCCCCCAATTTTTGGGGTGAAGAGATTGTTCTTTGAAATTATTTATTCAATAGCTAAACGCATTATATTTGTTAAACCTATAATCCAAACACTTACCTAATGAAACACTTATTACTCCTGGTGTTGGCAGGCTGCATATACAGCAGCGCTCGCGCACAATCAACCGGTACACCCACCGATCAGCAAAGCGCATACGGTTCCATGCAGTTTAACAAACCTATTTATGACCTGGAAGATCATTGGGTAGCATTCCCCAAAAACGAAAAGACGGGCAAATACCCGTTCGGATTTATCTATCTCGATATGATGGCCGGTTTTACCTTTAACCTGGAGGGCAACTTCAGCCTTGATGCGCAGGGGCATGTGTATCGCGACTCGACCGACTATATAAAAACCGCTATGTATAAAGTGCGTTTAGGCCCCAATACCAAACTGGTATATGCCATTACCGACAATATGCGGACTGACCTGAAAGTAAAACCCGTACCCGATTGGTTGGCAGTGTACAAACATGGCAGCTCGGACAAGAATTCGGTTGCTACGAATGTACAGATCGGCAAACACCTCAACTCGGTAGGCGGGGCACAAAAAGCGCTCGGGTACCTGGAAAGCGCTTACAAAACCGAGCCACATGCCACCGGGTTGGAGTTTGAACTCACTTACTCTTACAATGAGTTAAAGCAATATGATAAGGCCATTACCATATTAAACGCGGCCATAGCTAATGCGCCTACAAACCCTATGTTTTACCGCGAGCTGGGCTATGCTTATACTAAAAATATTGATTTTGACAATGCTATTATTGCCTACACAAAGGGTATTGATATAGCCAAACAACGTAACCCGGAAGCAAGAATGGAAATGGTACAAAACCTAAGTTTGGTTTATTGCCAGCTAAAGCAATTTGACAAAGCCGTAACCTTAATAAACAATGCCATAGCCGATGCGCCCGATAACATTTCATTATACATTTTGGAAGCCACCACTTATTTAAAAGGCAGCGACCCTGACAATGCTATAAAAGCCTATACTACTGCTATAGATATAGCTAAGCCAAACCAGTTAGAGCAAAAAGCCGAATTGGCCTGGGCCATAGCCATAATTTACCGCGACCAGAAAAAAGACATGATTCTTTATGGTACCTGGGGTAAGAAGGCAAAGGATTGGGCCCCGGCTAATTCAAAAGCAGCACAGGCTTTAAGAAATGTTGTTTTGTAAAGAGACTTGAATGGGGAAGAAGCAACAACAGCGTGTAATTTTCCCCTGATAGATAAAACGATATCCCGTTCCAACTATGTCTCTGCACATTTAGCTTAAACAACCTGTTACTCACTGATACAGCAAAACCCTATGCCTACCATAAACCTAAAGCACAGCAATACCCTATTAATAACAGGCATAGCCATCGCTATCTTATTTTACCCTGTTGTGGGTGGCCTATTATATTGGGGCAGGCCGTATAGTGTTGCTAATATTTTCACCTCTCGGTTATTAATTTGGCTGGAAGTGCTGTTGCTATACTTTTATGCCCGCAAGGTGGAGCGAAACAACCTTTTGCTTTGGTCGGAAGTTGATTATGGGTTTTGGTTTTACCCGGCATCGGTTTTAGTATTGTATCTTTTGGCTATAGCAAATGGCGTAATTTCAAGCATTCCCCGGTTTTTTGGCTGGCACGATAATTACAAGGTGGTCAATTCCATGATGGGCCTCATAACTAAAAACACAGCACTGATGATTTTTGGGGGAATAACGGCCGGAGTTACTGAAGAACTGATCTTTCGCGCTTACCTGGTGCCAAGGCTTACGTTGCTTTTTAAAAACAGGTATCTGCCCGTTATAATATCATCGTTAATGTTTGCGGCTATTCATTACCGGTATTATAACCTTAAAGAAGTAATATTTGCCTTTTTAATAGGCGTCATATTTGCCATACATTACCAAATGTACCGCAATATTAAAGTGCTGATGCTTACCCACGCCATCATCGACCTTATAGCCTTTTTAATTTTCAGAACCGCGCAGGCACATCACATACCTATTAAATACTAAAAGAGTGCTTTTTATCACAATAGTAAATTCGAAATTGAACATCCAAAATCCGAAATCAAAAAAACAATTTGCAACTCTCAATAATTATATTTTACTTTGAGTAACAAAGTACTTTTAAATGGAAGAAAAAGAAATCCGGGACGAGCTTACCTCCATTCGCAACTTAATGGAGCGGTCATCCAAATTTATATCCCTGAGCGGGCTGTCGGGGATACTGGCCGGTGTTTATGCGTTGATAGGGGCAGCGGCAGCCTATAACTTATTGTATAATAACATAGGCCAGCGCATTTATAACCCACACTACCGTATTATAGAAGATATTGAGGTAATAACCTTACTAAGCATTGCCCTTGCGGTACTGGTGGCATCAGTGGCAACCGGTTTTATATTAAGTTACCGTAAGGCTAAACTAATGGGGCAGCCCATTTGGGGGCCAACCAGTCGTTCGTTATTGTTTAATATGGCTATCCCGCTGGTATCGGGCGGGCTGCTGATACTCATCTTAATAACCCGCGGTTACTATGGCATTGTGGCCCCGGCATCATTAATTTTTTACGGCCTGGCCCTAATAAGTGCAAGTAATTTTACCTTTACCGATGTAAAGTACCTGGGTATAATGGAAATTATATTAGGCTTAACAGCCGCTTGCCTGCCGGGCTATGGCTTATGGTTTTGGGCAATTGGATTTGGTTTGCTGCACATTATTTACGGCAGCGTAATGTATTTTAAATACGACAGATAGGTGAAGGTACCTTTTGAAAAATTAGATAAAGCGTTTGAAAACCGGCTGCGGCTGCAAATAATGAGCGTACTGGTAGCCAATAACCGGTATGATTTTAATTCGCTTAAAGAGCTGCTGGATACTACCGACGGTAACCTGGCCTCGCATTTAAAAGCCCTGGAGAAGGAAGAATATATCATAGTACATAAAGCCTTTTTGGGCCGTAAACCCAATACCAATTACGAGGCTACCGAAACAGGCAAACGGGCATTTAAAGAACATCTTAACACTTTAGAAAAATTAATAAAACAACAAAAATCAAACTAAATTTTTTTCACCATTTACTTTGAAATAAAAAGTACTTTTAAAACCAAAAGCATGATCGAAGAACAAGAAAGACCCAAAGGGTTAATGGATTGGCTCAAGGAGTCGGTAACCGTTAAATTAGCTTTTATAAGCGTACTGGTATTGGTGCTGCTTATCCCCTCCTCATTAGTTGAAAACTTGATCAATGAGCGGGCAGCGCGGCAGGAAGATATGATGAAGGATGTATCCGACAAGTGGTCGGGCAGTCAGCTGATACAGGGCCCGGTTTTGATCATCCCCTATAAAAAACAGGTAAAATATATTGACACCGCAAACAGGGAAACAAGCAAGGATGCTATAGAAAACTTATACATTTTGCCTGATAACCTGCATATTAAAGCCGTACTGGTTACTCAAATTTTGCATCGTGGCATATTTGATGTAGCGGTTTACAATACCAGGGTTGAGGTATCGGGCAATTTCACCAAAGCCGACCTCAACGCCTTGTCGTTATCGCCTGATCAACTGTTCCCGGATAAGGCCAGGATCATGTTCAGCATATCCGATTTGAAAGGACTAAAAACCAACCCGGTTGTTAAAGTTGCAAATCAAACGCCTGCAGCCGAGCCTGCCTTTAACGACGATGCTGTATTTGATAATGGCCTGCAGGCGGCGGTTAACTTATCAGGCTTAACCAACGGGGAAGTCCCCTTTAATTATACGCTCGATTTGAAAGGAAGTGAAGAATTAAACTTCCTGCATTTAGGCAAAACAACCGATGTTGCCGCTAGCGGCGATTGGAGCACGCCAAGTTTCGGCGGCCGGTATTTGCCTGATGAACGCAAGGTTGATAAAAATGGATTTTCGGCCAAATGGCACATGTTGTATTATAACAGGCCATTCCCGCAGCAATGGACCGGCGATAATACCCAATTAAAAAACCAAAAGAAAAATGAGGTGGCCACCTTTGGTTTAAAGTTACGCCTGCCGGTTGACCAGTATCAAAAAACTACCCGCACCAGTAAATATTCATTACTGATCATCATGCTTACGTTTATATCATTGTTTTTAACTGAGCTTATCCGCAAGCAAAGGATACATGTATTTAACTACGTTTTGATAGGCGCGTCCATGATCATTTATTATTCGCTGCTGCTCTCTTTTTCAGAACAGATAGGTTTTAATGCAGCCTACGTAGTGGCCTCGGTGGCAACTATTGGCCTTATTGGCACCTTTATATGGTCGCTACTAAAAAACAAGACAGCCGCGTTATTATTCGCGCTGATACTCGCGGTGTTTTACACATTCATATTTGTAATTATACAATTAGAAGACCTGGCGTTACTGGTTGGCAGCATTGCTTTATTTATGATAATAGGCGCATTGATGTATTTTTCCCGAAAAATTAACTGGGATAGAAATTAAATTTTGCCCCAAGAGCATTGACGACTTTCAAAAAGTTGTCAATGCTGATACCTCAGCGAAATCCATTGATCATGCAAAATCAGCGGTTCAGACATTTTCCCTACCTTTGCCCTAATGAGCAGGGGAAAAACCAATAACCAACTTTTTGAAAACGTTACCATTTTTGACATTGCCGAAGAAGGCAAGGGCGTAGGCAAGGCGGATGATTTTGTATTGTTTGTAGAGAAAGCCGTGCCCGGCGATGTTGCCGATGTGCAGGTGTACCGCAGCAAAAAAAATTTTGGCGAGGCTAAAATAGTAGCGTTAAAGCAAGCCTCCGAATACCGCACCGAACCTTTTTGCGAACATTTTGGCACCTGCGGCGGCTGCAAATGGCAGCACATGACCTACAGGGCCCAGCTAACATTTAAACAAAAAACCGTAGCGGATGCGTTGAGCCGCCTTGCTAAAATAGATGTAGCAGGCATACTGCCTATACTGCCTTCGCCTGCCGACAGGTATTATCGCAACAAGCTCGAATTTACTTTCAGCAATAAACGCTGGCTGTATGACGGCGAAAGCCGCGATAATGAGCAATTAGACATGAACGCCCTCGGCTTTCATATTCCCGGGCGTTTTGATAAGATACTGGATGTAAACCATTGCTATTTGCAGGCCGACCCATCTAACGATATTCGTAACCGTGTGGATGTTTTCGCCAAAGAGCACGGCATAAGTTATTACGACCTTAGGGCGCATACCGGCGCGTTGCGCAACCTCATCATCCGCACCTCGTCAACCGGCGAGTTAATGGTGATCGTGGTTTTTGCTTATCCTGCCGAAGATGAAGTGAAAAAGTTAATGGGCTTTGTTGAGGCTGAGTTCCCGCAGATAACCTCATTGCTCTATATCCTCAACGAGAAAAAGAACGATACTATTTTTGACCAGGAGGTTGTAGCCTGGAAAGGGCCTGAGTATATTCATGAAGAAATGAATGGTATCCGCTTCCGCATCGGGCCAAAATCATTTTACCAAACCAACAGCATACAGGCGCTGCATCTTTACGAAATAGCCCGCGACTTTGCCCAATTTAAAGGCGACGAACTGGTTTATGACCTGTACACCGGCGCCGGTACCATTGCCAATTTTATTGCCGGTAGTGTAAAAGAAGTGGTGGGCGTTGAATACGTGCCAAGCGCTATTGAAGACGCTAAGATCAACAGCGCCATAAACAATATTACCAACACCAAATTTTACGCGGGCGATATGAAGGATGTGCTGTCGGCTGATTTTGTGGCAGAGCATGGCAAACCTGATGTGATCATCACCGACCCGCCCCGCGCGGGTATGCATCCCGATGTTGTGGCGCGGCTAATGGAAATTGAAGCCGAAAAAATTGTATATGTAAGCTGCAACGCCGCCACCCAGGCCCGCGACCTGCTGGTATTAAAAGAGAAATATGATACCGTAAAAATACAGCCGGTAGATATGTTTCCGCATACGCAACATGTGGAAAATGTGGTGTTGTTGGTGTTGAAAGATTAGTTAATTTGAGATTAGTGATTGGAGATTAGGAAAGAAAATTATCAACTTTGCAGAAGAATTGTCTGAACCATGATTCGCAGGATTAATGGATTGCCTTGATAATATCAAACGAAAAGGAATCCTGTAATCTTTTAATCCTACGAATCAAGGTTCAGACAAAAAACACACAATTATGAACCCCGAAGAACTACTCAACTCACCCCAGGAACCCAGTAAACCCGCTGCGGAAAGTCCGCTGGTAAGCCTGGAGCGCGACCTCAAACTTTTTGACGGTTCTATCCGCGAGGTGGCAACCGAAATTATGGTTGAAGGTTTATCCCAATACCCTATCTTCATTGCCCACCAGCACGAACTGCAATTAGGCGAAGTAATACTGGACCGCCACGACCTTAATTCAACCTGGTCTATCCATGCTTCAACGTTAGAAGAGTTTTTAGAGCGCGGCGTTATCAAAAAAGAGCTACGCGAACGTTTTGTTGATACCTACAAAAACCCAAATAAGTTTATCTGTGTTTTTGTGGTTACGCCCGAGGGCGCGAATTTTGTTTTTGTGCCGTATCAGTAGTTGATTGTAGAGGTTATTGAAAAGTTGAAAATGTTGTAATAGTTTTAAAAGTTAAAAAGATTGCCTTCAATAGCAATTTTATTTAATTTAGCTTGTCAAATCATAACACCGCCAACCATTACAACATTTATAACCACTACAACTTTTATAACCCTTACAACTATTCCATAACCAATGTCATCCCAAAAACTCCTCATCCTAAGCCAACAGCAAATACAGCAAAAGATAGACCGTATTGCCTACCAGATACTGGAAGATAATTTTGATGAAAAGGAGATATTGATAGCCGGAATGCTGCCGCGAGGTACGCACATTGCCCAGCGGTTAAAAAACATTTTGGATGAGATAGCGCCGTTTAAAAGCAAGCTGCTTACCATAGATGTTGACCGTAACAGCAGCAGCCTGAATGCCAAATATGATTTTGATGTTGCCGACTGCCGTAATAAGGTTGTCATCCTGGTTGATGATGTATTAAACAGCGGCAAAGCCCTTGCTTATGGCTTCGGTGTTTTCCTGAATGTTCCCCTTAAAAAATTACGCACCGTAGTACTGGTCGACCGTAACCATAAAAGCTTCCCCATAACCACCGATTATTCGGGCATTGCCCTCTCCACCATTATCAAACAACACGTTGATGTGGTTTTGAATAAAGAAGGTGAGGAAGATGCTGTTTATTTGATGTAAGGAATCCTTGGCCCCCTCTAAATCTCCCCCGGTTGGGGGAGATTTAGAGGGGGCCAAGGATTGCTCTTACACCGTCAACTTCTTATACTTTATCCTCTTCGGCCCGATATCGCCTAAACGTTTTTTGCGGTTTTCTTCATAATCAGAATAATTACCTTCAAAAAAGTAAACCTGCGAGTTGCCTTCAAAGGCCAGTATATGTGTGCATATCCGGTCTAAAAACCACCTGTCGTGACTGATCACTACGGCGCAGCCGCCAAAGTTTTCAAGCGCTTCTTCTAAGGCGCGCAAAGTGTTTACGTCAATATCATTGGTAGGTTCATCCAGCAATAATACATTCGAACCTTTTTTGAGCGTGATAGATAAATGCACCCGGTTACGCTCACCACCCGATAGTACACCAACCTTTTTCTGCTGATCGGCGCCGTTAAAGTTAAACCGCGATACATAGGCGCGCGAGTTAAGCGGGCGGTTGCCCACCATAATGGTTTCTAACCCGCCGGTTACGTTTTCCCAAACAGATTTATTGGGGTCGAGGTCATCATGCAACTGATCAACGTAACCTAAAGCAACGGTTTCACCAACGCGGAAGGTGCCCGCATCCGGTTTATCCTGCCCGGTTATCAAACGGAATAGGGTGGTTTTACCCGCGCCGTTAGGCCCTATTATGCCCACAATACCGGCAGGCGGCAAGCTAAAGTTAAGGTTATCAAACAATAATTTATCGCCGTAACTTTTACTTACGCCGTTAGCTTCTATCACCACATTGCCCAAACGCGGACCCGGCGGAATAAACAGTTCCAGTTTCTCTTCCCTGTCCTTCGTTTCTTCGGATGCCAGTTTATCGTAGTTAGATAAACGCGCCTTTGATTTGGTATGGCGGCCTTTTGGCCCCATGCGTACCCATTCCAGTTCGCGCTCTAATGCTTTTTGGCGTTTGCTTTCGGTTTTATCTTCCTGGGCTAATCGTTTTGATTTTTGGTCGAGCCATGACGAGTAATTGCCTTTCCATGGTAGCCCTTCGCCGCGGTCAAGTTCCAGTATCCACCCGGCCACGTTATCTAAAAAGTAACGGTCGTGTGTTACGGCTATAACGGTGCCTTTATATTGTTTTAAATGTTGTTCCAGCCAGTCTATCGATTCAGCATCAAGGTGATTGGTAGGCTCATCAAGCAATAATACATCCGGCTCTTTCAGCAACAAACGGCATAAAGCCACCCGGCGCCTTTCGCCACCTGATAGTACCGAAATTTTGGTATCCGGCTCGGGGCAGCGCAGGGCGTCCATGGCGCGTTCAAGCTTAGTATCCAGTTCCCAGGCGTTAACCGCGTCAATTTTATCCTGCAGTTCGCCCTGGCGCGTCATTAGTTTATCCATAGCATCGGCATCGCTGTAGTATTCCTCCAGGCCAAATTTCTCGTTTATCTCTTCATATTCTTTAAGCAGGGCGGTAGTTTCGCTTACACCTTCCTCCACCACTTCGCGCACAGTTTTATTAGGGTCAAGCTCCGGCTCCTGGCTCAGATAGCCCACGGTATAGCCCGGCGAAAACACCACCTCGCCAATATTGGTCTTATCAATGCCGGCAATGATCTTTAATAACGACGACTTCCCCGAACCGTTTAACCCTATAACACCAATTTTGGCCCCATAAAAAAAAACTGAGGTAAATATTTTTTAATACTGTTTTTTGCGGCGGGTAAACCTTACTTACCCCTGCCATTGAAAATATGATCTTCTCGTCTGCCACCTTTGGTAATTAATTATTGAATGAGTGATTGAGTGAATTATTGAATTGGTAAGCGCAAATATAGTAGTTTGCAGTTTTGAGCGGGCAGTTTACAGTAATTATTGATTTTTTATCACAGTAACCATCCTACATCTTCACAGCGGTCTCCCGCAGATTTAAGTTAACCCATAAAATTTATCCCTATATCACATCCGGTAATCAATTCATTATCACCAAACGTTCCTCTGGAACGTGAAATAATTCTAAATTTATTTCTACCAACCTGGCGTTCCGATGGAACGCTATGCCTTTTTCGTCACACCGTGACGTCTGGTTGGTAGAAAAATAAAAAATCAGACAGGAGCGTTCCATCGGAACGCATGGTGAATTTCGATAATTTTATCCCACCTAATTTTATGGGTTAACTTAAAGTAGCAGACGATCCTGCGTGGTGGTGGATTGGCCTCAAACTTTGCATTTGGGCGCAGGGTGACCATTTTCGTGATGCCAGGAAAATAGTCAGTTACTTGGAAAGTGGTTTTTAATCTGCGAATAAGTTTAAAATAACTATTTTTAGGTCTTTGACCTAAATGAACTAATCTATGGGGAAGCAGAGGTGAGCATGGTGACGCAAAGGCAATTAATTTCAACTAGTTTGAAACAATAACAAATATCATGAAAACATTTCATTTTAAAATTCAAATTAAAGGCATTCAAAACCCACCTGTTTGGCGTCGTGTTGTTGTACCCGTAGATATAACTTTTGATACTTTTCATCAAATTATACAGGCGGCTTTCGATTGGAGCGATTGCCATTTATATCATTTTTCATTACATGCCTGGGGCGCGAAACCTGTTTATAAAATCCCTGATGAAGAAGGTTATGATGATTACGAAGCGGAAGACAGCCGCACGGTTAAACTTTCGGAAGTTTTTTCCAGCCCGAAGCAAACATTTACCTATATGTATGATTTCGGCGATAACTGGGACCATTCAATTACCTTGGAAAAAATAGCCGACGAAACCATAATTTCTGCGCTATGCACTGACGGAAAAGGTGCCTGCCCTCCTGAAGATTGCGGCGGCATACCGGGCTATCACTACCTGCTTGAGGTATTAAATGACCCTAAGAACCCCGAACACAAGGAAATGAAAAGCTGGTTAGGTATGGCAAAGAATGACCGATGGGACGTAAATAGGTTTGATACTATCGCCGCTAATATGCGCTGCGCTGACATACCTTTGGTTTAAGGCTATAAAGACACTAGAAGCCACATGCAACGGCCAACGCGGATTCCCGCGCCAGAGTGGGACGTAGCGGAAAAAACAACGGCAAACTGCCCCCCGCAAACGGCAAACCGAAGAACCGCCCTTCTGTCATGCCATAATTACCTGTTTTTACTCAAAATGGGGCATATATTGCAAACTATAGGTTAAACTATTTAGGCTATACCATATCAAACTGGTAAATACAGCGTTTATATTGTAAAAAATCAATCGCAATTAAAAAATTACACGTAAATAGCTTGTATAAAGTTTAACTTTTAATAGATTGCGTATCATAATAATGTCTGTTTATTGGCAGCCTGAAAAGTTGGCAATAATATTGTTGATAAGTTAAAAACAACGCGTTCTTTCTGTAAAAAGAAATTAATACATTAGGGCGTTTAATAGAGGATATATATGGAAGCTAAATTTTCGCCGCGGGTTAAGGATGTTATTCAATATAGCAGGGAAGAGGCATTGCGTCTTGGGCATGACTATATTGGAACGGAACATCTTTTACTTGGCCTAATTCGTGACGGGGACGGCGTAGCTATAAAATTGCTTAAAGAGTTGGCGGTTGATACTGCCAAATTACGCCGGTCCGTTGAAGATGCTGTAAAAGGAACAATAGGCACCAATGTGCATATTGGCAGCATCCCCTTAACTAAACAAGCAGAAAAAGTATTGAAAATAACTTACCTTGAAGCTAAGATCTTTAAAAGTGATGTAATTGGTACCGAGCATTTATTGCTGTCGATATTACGCGATGAAGACAATATTGCCTCGCAGATACTGATGCAGTTTAATGTAAATTACGAGATATTTAAAGGCGAAGTTGAATCGCATAAAAATAACGTGACCGACGAAATGCCGGGCTCATCAACCGGTGGCGATGATGACTTTAAAGAAGATGATTCATTTAGCCAGCCCAAAAAAGTATCGGATATTAAATCAAAAACCCCGGTGCTTGACAATTTTGGCCGCGATCTGACCCGCGCTGCCGAAGATGGCAAATTGGACCCCATTGTTGGCCGCGAAAAAGAAATTGAACGCGTATCGCAAATACTATCGCGCCGTAAAAAGAACAACCCGATATTGATTGGCGAACCGGGCGTAGGTAAATCGGCAATTGCCGAAGGTTTGGCATTGCGTATTGTTCAGCGTAAGGTGTCGCGCGTGTTATTTAACAAACGCGTGGTTACGCTTGACCTGGCCTCGTTAGTGGCGGGCACCAAATATCGCGGCCAGTTTGAAGAACGCATGAAAGCGGTAATGAACGAACTGGAAAAATCGCCGGATGTAATTTTATTTATCGACGAGATACATACCATTGTTGGCGCAGGCGGCGCTTCAGGGTCGCTTGATGCTTCAAATATGTTTAAACCGGCTTTGGCCCGTGGCGAGATACAATGCATAGGCGCTACCACTTTAGACGAATACCGCCAGTATATTGAAAAAGATGGCGCTTTAGACCGTCGTTTTCAAAAAGTAATGGTTGAACCGGCTACGCCTGATGAAACTGTTGAGATACTGACCCGTATAAAAGACAAGTATGAAGAACACCACGGTGTTACCTATACCGACGAAGCTATACTGGCCTGCGTATCATTAACCACCCGCTATATTACCGACCGGTTTTTACCGGATAAGGCTATTGACGCGCTGGACGAATCTGGCTCGCGGGTGCATTTGACCAATATCCACGTTCCACAGGATATACTTGATATTGAGCAAAAAATTGAGCTGATAAAAGTTGAAAAGAACAAAGTAGTACGCAGCCAGAAATATGAGGAAGCGGCTAAACTGCGCGATACCGAGAAACATTTATTAGAAGAGTTAGAGCAGGCCAAAATAGTTTGGGAAGCCGAAACCAAAAGCAAACGCTATACTGTTACCGAAGACAATGTTGCCGAAGTGGTAAGCATGATGACCGGCATACCGGTACAAAAAGTTGGGCAGGCCGACAGCCAGAAATTGCTGAACATGGCCGAAACCATCAGCAGCAAAATTATTGGGCAGGAAGACGCGGTTAAAAAACTAACCCGCGCCATACAACGCACCCGTGCGGGGTTAAAAGACCCTAAAAAGCCAATTGGCTCGTTCATATTTTTAGGCCCAACCGGTGTTGGTAAAACCGAGCTTGCCAAAGAGCTTGCCCGTTTTATGTTTGACACCGAGGACGCGCTGATACAGATCGACATGAGCGAGTACATGGAGAAATTCGCGGTATCACGTTTGGTTGGAGCGCCTCCGGGCTATGTGGGCTATGAAGAAGGCGGGCAGCTGACCGAAAAGGTACGCCGTAAACCGTATGCCGTTGTATTGTTGGATGAAATTGAAAAAGCGCACCCTGATGTATTCAATATACTGTTACAGGTATTGGATGAAGGGCAGTTAACCGATTCATTAGGCCGCAAGGTTGATTTCAGGAATGCCATCATCATCATGACCTCAAACATTGGCGCACGCCAGTTGAAAGATTTTGGACAGGGCGTTGGCTTTGGCACTACCGCGCAAAACAACCAGGCAGATACCCATTCAAGAGGTGTGATAGAGAACGCTTTGAAACGCGCTTTCGCACCCGAGTTTTTGAACCGCATTGATGATGTTATTGTGTTTAACTCATTAGGCAAGGAAGAAATATTCAAGATCATTGATATCGAACTGGCTTTCTTATTCAGCCGCGTTAACGGTTTGGGTTATAAAATTGAACTCACCGAAAACGCCAAAGAGTTTATTGCCGATAAAGGTTTTGATTCGCAATTTGGCGCGCGCCCGTTGAAACGCGCTATCCAGAAGTATTTGGAAGACCCGGTTGCCGAAGAAATATTAAAAGGCGAACTAAGCGAAGGTGATACCATGCTGGTTGATTTTGACAAAGAAGCCAATGAGATCAAGATCATTGATCAAAAGGCCGATAAGAAGAAGCCAAAAGAAGAAGAGCAGAAATAACTTTTTTATTACTGAACATCATAAACCCCCGTTATGCTTAAAGGCCTAACGGGGGTTTGTTTTTTGGGCATACCGGCACTTTGTTAAACCACTTAGCAATAACACTACCGTATAAACACGGTATTAAATAAGGTGAAAACTGCAAATAAAAAGGGTGATTATACGGTATTGCAAAACAAAAACAAGCATTACCTTTATATCACCAACCTAATCCTTATCACAATTAAATGGTTTCGCTTTAAAAGAGCAGAATTGTAATTCGCTTCAAAATAAAATCAACATGCTCCCGTTATTTAGGTACCGGGAGCATATTTTTATATCCCCTATGGTTTAACATTTTTTAAAGTGAAACATTAAACCTTTTTGCGTTTTTTTGTCTTATTAATAATTAACACATTCCTTATGAAAAAATTACTATCTATCCTATGCTTCGCTTTAGTAGTTGTAGCATTCTCGTCGTGTAAAAAAGAGTATATTACCCAGGCAAGCCCTAATCAAACCATTCTTTTTAATGTGCCAACTACCGCGTGGACATTAAGCACCGATGGTAAATCGTATTACGCGGTGATCAGTACCCCCGAAATCGACAGCTATTTTAATGATTATGGCGGTGTATTAGCCTATTTTTCGTTCACAACCGGTGTTTATGAGCAAATACCCGAAGTGTATAATGGCGTATCTTATAGCTATACCCATAATACCGGCAGCGTTGTTTTGTATGCCCAATCTTATGATGGCGGAACACCGATTGTCCCGGCGGCATTGACGCTTAAACTGCTGTTATTAAGTTCGAGCAATTAACGCGTTAAAGCCCCAATAACAAAGAAAAGGCCCCGAAATTCGGGGCCTTTTCTTGTTTTTACCTTTTTGTCATTGCGGGGCTATAATGAGGCTTGAGCGGCGAAGCAACTCGTCGCCCTTGCCCGCCCGCCAACGCACTCCGCGCAATGACATACTGTTAAGTGTTTATTTCTCCATCTGCTCAATAACTGCCTGCGTAACGCCGGTGAATGAAAATCCGCCATCGTGGAAAAGATTTTGCATGGTTACCATTTTGGTAAGGTCAGAGAACAGCGTAACGCAGTAATCAGCACATTGGTCGGCCGAAGCATTGCCCAGTGGGCTCATCTTCTCGGCATAATTAATAAAGCCGTCAAATCCCTTAACGCCCGACCCAGCGGTGGTACGTGTTGGCGATTGCGAAACGGTGTTAATACGCACATGCTTTTTTATGCCATAGTAATAGCCAAAATTGCGGGCGATGCTTTCAAGCACAGCCTTGTTATCGCTCATGTCATTATAATCAGGGAATACGCGTTGCGCGGCAATATAAGTAAGCGCTATAACTGACCCCCATTCGTTTATCATATCCTGTTTCATAGCGATTTGCAAAACGCGGTGCAGGCTTAATGATGATATATCAAAACCCTTGTGGGTAAAATCGTAGTTGTTTTCATAATAAGGTATGCCTTTGCGCACATTAACGCTCATACCAATAGAGTGCAAAATAAAGTCAACACCGCCGCCAAAATGCTCCCTTGTTTTTTCAAACAGGTTTTCGATATCGGCAGTAACGGTTACATCCGCCGGTATTACAGGCGCGCCAATTTCTTCGGATAATTTATTAATGGCGCCCATACGCAAAGCGATAGGGGCGTTGGTTAGTACAATTTCTGCACCTTCAGCTTTACAATGCTGGGCGGTTTTCCAGGCGATGGAGTTTTCGTCCAATGCGCCAAAGATGATTCCTTTTTTGCCTTTTAGTAAATTATAAGCCATGTTTAGTTTGTTTATAAGCGAGCAAAGTTATATAATAGTTTGCAGTTTGCTGTATGCAGTTTGCAAATTAGGAAATAGCATTGTAAGTATCAATTTGCAGTCATCATTAATTATCCGCCAGTTTAAACAGCACCGAAACAGTTTCCTGCACAGCCACGGGGCGGTCGCTCTCCAGGGCAGGCTTCCATTTTGGCGCTTTTTTCAGCACATGCACCACCTCATCCTCACAATCAAAACCAATGCCTTTTAATATTTTAAAATCGGTTAGTTTGCCTTCAACGTTAACCGTAAAGCCAATTTGCACGGTACCTTCAGCATTGGCTTTTATGGCTTGCTCGGGGTAAACCAGGCTTTTATTAATAAAGTCTTCCAGCTGACCGATGCCGCCGGGGTATTGGGCCATTTCGGTAACGTTATGCGCATCGCCCACATCATTAAACGGCTGTATGGTAAAGGATGGCGTTACCTTTGGCACCCTGCGTTTTTGCACAATTTGAAAAGGCGCAGCCGAGTTAATATCGATCACCTTTGCGGGCGGCAAATATATTACCATGTACCGGCTGCCTTTGTTATAATAAGGAGGGATATCAAAGCGCATATCGGGCCCAACGGTTAGCGTATCATTAAATTTAGCGCCTTTTAACACAAAAAATCCGTTGGCATCGGTATAGGTTGCCGCTTTAAAATAATTATGCTCAGTTTCGCGCTGCGCCGATTGCACATGTACCAACTTCATCGGTTTGCCTGCATTATCGTAAATAAAGCCATGCAAATTAATGGTATCCCGTTGTATGGTGTACGCCTTTTGTTGTGCAAACAAGCTGACACCCGGCAGCATAAACAAGCTGATAAACAATATTTTTCTCATTTCTTTAAACATTAACTGCTATAACTTAATTCAAAAAAACAACTGCTCCCGATAGCTATCAGGACTGCCGACAAAGCATTGTGGTAAATCTCGCTCGGCGAGGACTCACCCGGTCATCGCTAAGTCGCTCGACCACCCTCTCTCTCCGCCTATGGGCGGACATAGAGGGTAAAACCAGCTTTACCATTTTAATGCGTCTGCCCTGGCTACAATCTACCCCCTCAATTATCCGTCAGCTTAAACTGTACGGCAATTGTTTCCTGCATGGCCACGGGCTGGTTATGGTCAAGGGCCGGTTGCCAGTTGGGGCTTTTCTTTAATACCCTGAGCACTTCTTCATCACAATCATCGCTTAAGCCTCTTAAAACTTTGAACTCCCGGTGGTAGCCATCTTTAGTAATGGTGAAGCCAACCTGCACTATGCCTTCCATATTGGCTTTCAAAGCGCTTTCGGGGTATTGAATGTTTTGTTTAATAAAAGCTTCCAGCTGGAATATGCCGCCGGGGTATTGCGCATCGGTATTAACAATATCGGTATTGGTTTTATTTTCTGTTGGTGTAACCGTAAATGAACGGATCACTTTGGGGTATTTCCGTTTCTGGCTTACCACAACAGGGGTTGTTGGGGTATTATCAACCACCCGGGCAGGCGGCAGGGTGATCAGCAACAACCTGCTGCCGTTGTTATAATAGGCAGGCAGATTATAATGAATATCAGGCCCGAGGGTTAGCGTGTCATTAAGTTTAGCGCCTTTTAGTTCAAAGTAGCCTCGCTCGTTGGTATAAGTGCCTAATTTAAAGGTGTTATGTTCCGTTTCCAGCTGGGTTGATTCTATACGCAAAAAGTTTACCCCTTTGCCGCTGTTATCATAAATATAGCCGTGTATGTTTATGGTATCGCGGCTAATAACCTGTTTTTGCTGCGCGAACAGGCCGGTAACACATAAGGTAAGTAAGCAATTTAATAGTATTTTCATTTTTGTGTTTAATTATCGGTTAGTTTAAATTGTATAGTCACCAACAGCAAATGATAACCGCCTACTGCAAACTACCCTAAAAGGTCCTTCGCGTTCTGCAACGCGCTCTCGCCGGGTTTATCGCCGCTCAGCATTTTTGCTATTTCCAAAACGCGTTCCTGTGGGTTTAATTGCTTAATACGGGTATAGGTTGTTGCGCCTTCATCATCTTTATAAACAAAATAATGGCTTTGCCCTTTGCTTGCAATTTGCGGCAGGTGGGTTATGGTAATTACCTGCAGGTTACCTGCCAATTGCTCCATTATCTGCCCTACCTTGTTAGCTACTTCGCCGGATACCCCTGTATCTATTTCGTCAAAAATAATGGTAGGCAGGGCCGTGTTTTTTGCCACCAGCGATTTGATGCTCAGCATCAACCGCGAAAGCTCACCGCCCGATGCCACCTTGCTCATTTCGGCTAATGCATGGCCCTTGTTGGCCGAGAAAAGGAAGGTTACCTGATCAATACCATTCTTTGTTAGGAATGAGTCGGGAAGTCCGTAAGTCCGTAAGTCCGTAAGATGATCTTGCTTTCCGACTTCCAGACTTCCGGACTTCCGGACTTCCTGTTCAATTTTTAATCCTGCACTACTCATGCCCATTTCGGCAAGCGATTGTAGTACCTGGGTTTCGATGGTTGGGATTATTTTAGCCCGATTGGCGGATAATTGCCCGGCCAGTTGCTCCAGTTCTTTTTTGTCAGCTGCTATTTGCTGCTGTAGTTTTTCAATAGCCTCATCGCCAAAAATGGCCTGTTGTATTTTATCCGACAGGTCGCTTTGTAATTGCAGCAGTTCGGCATTAGTGTTTACACGGTGCTTTTTTTGGAGGTTATAAATGAGGCTAAGGCGATCGTTAATCTCAATAGCTTTTGCCTCGTCGGTATGTGTGCGCTGTTCCAGGTTCTCGATCTCGTCGGCAACGTCTTTTAGTTCAATTATTGTACTTTTCAATCGCTCGTGCAGCGCTTCAATGGCCGGGTTAAATCTTTCGAGCGATGATAAGTGGTGCGCTGCTTCGTGCAGTTGTATCAGGGCCGATGTTTCTCCTTCCTGCATTAAAAAGCAGGCACCCAATAAATTACGCTTTATCTCTTCGGCATTGTTTAGGGTATAAAGCTCATGT
>Ga0206890_1078_pt1 | contig 29655 bp, 26 predicted proteins | sample Alteio_BWOrgHeat_58_FD_152960 | JGI IMG/M metagenome (GOLD analysis project Ga0206890, IMG submission 152960) | Enriched cells from forest soil in Barre Woods Harvard Forest LTER site, Petersham, Massachusetts, United States - Alteio_BWOrgHeat_Nextera6 ... | reverse complement strand
GCGTGGTTAAGGGGTCTTTGTCCGGTACTTAAATTTCGGTTGGATGGTGGTCAGTTTGGCCCGGAACGGTTGTCTGTTTTGCCTGTGGTTTCCGGTGGCCGGAGCGGCTCGAAAGAGCGGAGCAGTTGGCGGATATGCTGCCGTGGTTGTAGTAGTTTGCGGCGGCGGTTCTTTTTTTCGGTGTGTTGATGCTGTTGCATGGCAAAAGTGTTTTGGACAAAGTTGGGGATGCGCGGTTAGCGGACATACCATATGGTAGAGATTATTTTAGGAGGCTGTTTGAGGCTATCGGGATGCTTAAAAATCAGGTGGTAGCTATTGGAAGTACCTAAAAAGCTATTTGCACCATATGGTAGGGCGGGTTAATTAGCCTGGCGATCTTTACCGTAAAAAATACGGTTATGGATGCGCTGGTATACGAGAAACGGAACATTACACCTGAAAAAGCTGTAGCCCTGCTTAAAGTGGAAGGTATTACAATCAGCCCGGAAGAAGCGGAACAGGTGGTTAATTTTCTTTATTTCCTGGCGGAAATATTGATCAATGAAACGGTCGAAGTATGAGGGAGGCTTATTTATATATACGGGTCAGCACAGACGAACAGGCGGATAAGGGCTATTCGCAGCGTAACCAGGACGAGATGCTGCGCAAGTATTGCCATTTGCAAAGTATAATGGTGCGGGACGTTATTTATGAAGACCATTCCGCCAAAACATTCAACCGTCCGGCATGGCAGGCGATGCTGGCGGGACTGAAAAAGAAAAAAGCGGGCAGGCCCGACCTGGTGCTGTTTACCAAGTGGGACAGGTTCAGTCGTAATGCAGGTGATGCCTACCAGATGATCAGTGTTTTGCGTGGCTACGGCATCGAGCCGCAGGCCATCGAGCAGCCGCTCGATTTGTCTATCCCCGAAAACAAAATGATGCTGGCCTTTTACCTGGCCGCCCCGGAAGTAGAGAACGACCGCAGGGCGCTCAATATCTTCCACGGGATGCGCCGCGCTCGTAAAGAAGGCCGCTGGATATCCTCAGCCCCGGTGGGTTATGCCAACAAATCCTACGAGGACGGGCGTAAATATATTGCTGTTAAAGAACCACAGGCCGCAATCATGCGCTGGGCCTTTAACGAGATCGCTACCGGAAAATATACGGTAGAACAGATCTGGAAAGAAGCTAAACGCAAAGGCCTGGCCTGCGGGCGCAATAATTTCTGGAACCTCATCCGTAACCCGGTCTATTGCGGGCGGATCGTGATACCCGCCTATAAGGACGAGCCTTTGCATTGGGTCAAAAGCCAGCATGAGGCAATCATCAGCGAAGCGGTGTTTGATCAGGTACAGCGGGTACTTGATGGCCGGGGCCGGCGGCAACCGCGCACCAAAATGGTCGTCCCCTCCCGTTTGCCGCTGCGTGGGTTTTTAAAATGCCCGAAATGCACCCGGATGCTAAGCGGCAGCCCGTCCAAAGGCTGCCGGGCCTGGTACTATTATTATCATTGTTCATCAAGCTGTGGCGTTCGTTTTAACGCCGATACGGTGAATGAGGCGATGATCGCTAAATTGCGGCGCTACAAACCCAGGCCGGCATACAGGACATTGTTTAAAAGGATTCTTACCGATGCCGTTCAGGTGCAGCAGGCCGGACAGCAAAACCAGCATAAGGTGGCACAAAAGCAACTGGATGATCAGCAGAGCCGTTTCACCCGGGCCAAAGATTTACTCTTAGCCGGTGACCTGGATTCGGAAGATTACCGCGATATTAAAAAGGAAACCGAAAGTAAAATCGCTGCCCTGCGTGAATTGCTTTCTTCGTTTGCCAATCCATCGGATACCGTTTACAAACTCTTGAAAAAATATGATAAGGTAATGCTTGACCTATCCTTCACCTACCAAAAGGTAAATGTTGCTGGTAAGCGTAAACTAATTACGTTCTTGTTCCCGGAAAACCTGACCTATACGGGCGATAGCTTTGAAATTAAGCGGGTGGGTAATGTCCTCCGGTTGATCTATGAAAAGAAATAATAACTATTTTTTTTAGAAACAAACCAGCCCATAAACCCCATAAATGGTTCCGTATTTTGATTTTACAATTATTTAAGGTTAAATTCGTATTGGCAAACGATTAGATGGAACACGTGAAGCATTTAAGCGATAATGAATTGACCGACCTGCTGAGGTCGGGGAGTCGTGATGCGTTTACAGAGATCTACAAGCGGTACTGGAGCCTTATTTATTGCCATATGTACAAAATGCTCCGTGATAAAGCCAGCACCGAAGATGCCGTACAGGAGATTTTTAGCAAGCTTTGGCTGAAACGGGAGGAGATCAATGCCGATGCGAATTTAAAAGGCTACCTGTATGTTAATGCACGGAACCGCGTATTCAACCTGATAGAACAGCGCAAGGTACGCCAGGATTACTTAACGGCCATTTCTTCCTACCTGTCTGAGGTCAATCTCGACACCCTGCAACAACTGGACGAAAGACAGTTGGCTGACGCACTCGACCTGGAGGTTTCGTTACTACCAGCGAAGATGCGCGAGATTTTTGAATTAAGCCGTAAAGGCAACCTATCCCACAAAGAGATCGCTGAGCACCTGGATATCTCTGACCACACCGTTAAGAAACAAATACAGAATGCGCTGAAAATTCTAAAACCCCGTCTGCGTGATGCCGGGTTCAGTATCGCGTTAATTATCTTCTCAAGATAATTAGCTGTATATCAGTATCTTAAATCTTATCGTTAAATTCCTGTTAAATTTATTTTAATTTTTTCTACTCCCTTGTAGACTGTTCACCTGTTTTATACATATAACCGATCATCAAGCGGAATGAATAAACAGGAAGTACAAGACTTAATTATAAGATATAACAATGGCACCGCCAGCGCAGAGGAAAAAGCGTGGTTGGAAAACTGGTACCTGCATGAATCCGGCCGCCAGTTTCTGGACGAAAACGAATTACCGCATCCGGACCAGGGCGATCGCCTTTGGCTCGGAACATTAGAACGCGCCGGACTAAACAAACACCATACTACCCGCAGGTTATGGCCGCGCATTGCTGCTGCTGCTGCTGCAATACTGATCGGCATAACTATCGGCGGTTATTTGCTGTTAAAGCAGCCGAAAACACAACAATTGGCAAAAAGCGATCCTGAAAAAATATCACCGCTTACAACAGGGGTCGTACTTACCCTGTCCAATGGACAGCGTATTCCTCTTAATCACGGACATCGCGGCCGCATTACCAGCGGTTCGACCACTACCATCGACCAACAGGATAGCCTGCTTACCTATCGCCCTGGCTATACGGCTGCGGAAGCTGTTGAGACCAATACGGTCACCAATAACAGCGGACGTAAATTCAGCCTGCGGTTGGCCGATGGTACAGAAGCCATTCTGGACGTGCGGTCAACGCTCACCTACCCGGTTGCTTTTTTAGGTAAAACACGCGAAGTGTCAGCCTTGGGCCAGGTTTATTTTAAGGTAAAGCATAATGACAAACAGCCGTTCCTCGTGAAAGTAGAAGGTGAATTGATCGAAGATATCGGAACGGAGTTCAACGTTAATGCTTATGAAAATGCCAGGACAACGCTCGTGGAAGGCGCGGTGAAGGTAAATGAGCATTTACTGAAACCGGGACAAATGGCGGTGGCGGAAACAAATGAAAAGATCGTTGTCAGCGAGGTAAATATCACAGAGGTCACTGCCTGGTTACAGGATAGAATCATTTATAAGGAAACTTCGCTGGAAACGATTATGAAAGAAGTCGCCCGCATTTACCAAGTAAAGGTAATCTGGCAGGACGACCTTCGCAAACGCACGTTTGGGGTGATCCTCAGTCGTAAAAAGCCGCTTTCTAATGTATTGAATTATTTCAGGGAAACTGGGAATGTTGATTTTAAAGTAGAGGGAAAAACGGTCACCGTATTTAAACCAAAAAATAAATAAAGACAGTTCGCTTGCGGCCTGTTGGTAATAAATAAAATGTCATTGCGAACGAGGAAACGAGTGAAGAAATCGTAAAATGGGAGGAAATATATTTTTATACGATACGATTGCTTCGCAGGCGCGCAATGACAAAAAACAATGTACGGTTGCCGTGCTACGCTCAATGACACTGTTTTATTAAGTTAAAGAATGAACACCATAATAATTAACCATAAATAATTTAAACGTATCCAAAACAAACCGCATGAGAAAAATTTTACGCAGCTAAGCCGAAAGGCATGGAAAGGGTTGGCACAAAAAAAACGTACTCCGGTTCAGACCCGGAATACGTCAAAAGTTTGAGCTAACCCTGATCAAAGCCGGTTTATTACCGGATTGATTGAACTTATTGGTGAATAAATCAATGTATTAACCCAAACTCACTACGAAAGTATGAAATTAAATGCTTTTAAACGAGACGCATGTCCTAACCGGCTAGCGTCCAAAATTCTTTTAGTTATGAAAATAACTACTTTCTTTCTCATTCTGGGCATCATGTCTGTAAGCGCACGAACAGTCGCGCAAAAAATTACACTCAATGAAAAACATGCCCAACTTGCAGATGTGCTGGCCAAGATCAGCCAACAATCCGGATTTGATGTGGTCTATGATGCACAACTACTAAAGAAAACGGATGTCACAATTAATGTAACGGACGTGAATATTGAAGAAGCACTCAGTAAAAGCCTGGAAGGCTTGAATCTTAGTTACAAACTGACTGAGAAAACTATCGTCATTAAACCCAAAGAAGAAAGTTTTATCGACAAGATCAAAGCCTATATCGCCGCGATAGACGTTCAGGGTCGTGTAATAAACGAAGATCTTCAACCCCTATCCGGTGCAACCGTATCCGTAAAAAATACCAATATCGCCACCACAACAGATGCCAATGGCTGGTTTTCTTTAAAACAAGTTCAGCCGGATGCCATATTGATTGTTTCCTACATTGGATACGACAAACGTGAAATCGCAGCCAATAGTAATCTCTCCGCGATCCGGTTAAATCCTTCAACCAACCCCCTGGATGAAGTGAAGGTTATTGCCTATGGCCGGGAAACCCAACGGCTAAGTGTGGGGAATGTTACAACTATCACCAGTAAAGATATTTCCAAGCAGCCGGTGGGTGATCCCTTACTGGCTTTGGAGGGAATGGTGCCAGGGCTATTTATTACCCAAAACAGTGGTGTACCAGGTAGTGGGGTCAACATAAGAATACAAGGATTAAACAGTATTCAAAGCGGTACAATCCCGTTTTTCGTAATAGACGGGGTACCTTATGAATCCAGGGGGCTTTCCACTACCTTTGGTGGCATAGGCGGGTCGTCGAATGCAACACTTCTATCATTTATTAACCCTGATGACATAGAAAGTATCTCTGTCTTAAAAGATGCCGATGCGACTGCGATCTATGGTTCACAGGCTGCGAATGGTGCAATTCTGATCACTACAAAAAAAGGGAAAGTTGGTACGTCTAAAGTGGATTTTAATATCCAACAAGGCTGGGGTAATCAGCCGCGCACTACAAATCTATTAAATACAACACAATACCTGCAAATGCGCCGTGAGGCTTTTAAAAACGATGGTGCTACACCCGGTTTTTATGATGATGATGTTAACGGAACCTGGGACACGACCCGTTATACCAACTGGCAAAAAGTGTTAATGGGCAGAACGGCGCAATACGCCGACTATAATATGGATATTTCAGGAGGTTCGGAAAATGTGCAATACTTAGTTGGCGGGACATTCCATCGGGAAACGACTGTGTTTCCAGGGGATTTTTCTGACCAAAAGGGTAGCCTGCATTTTAGCCTCAATACGTCCTCGACTAATAAAAAATTCAAGATGCAATTTACCGGCAGCTATTTGTTTGATAACAACCTGCTACCGGCAAGCGATCTGACCAGTTTAGCCCTTACACTCGCCCCGGATGCGCCGCCTTTATATAATCCGAACGGCACGCTGAACTGGCAACTTGATTCTAACGGAAGTAGTACTTGGCTAAACCCATTGTCGTATTTGTATAATCCAACGCAAACCAAAACCTACAATTTAATTAGCAGCGGGCAATTGAGCTATATGGTCCTGCCTGGTTTTGAGATCAGAACGAATCTGGGATATAATAACATGCAAATAGGCGGAATATCAAAATCCTTGCTTGCTGCTACGCCCACTGATGTCATAGCACAGATTGGGCCATCACTATCGAGGTATTCCAGCTATTTTAACAATTCAACTAATTCGTGGTTAATAGAACCCCAGGTGACTTATTCAAAAAACTTCGGATCGCATAAAATCAATTTCCTGGCAGGTGCAACTATTCGGCAAAATGAAGCTAATGGAACGGCTCTTTACGGGCAAGGATACAATAGCGACAATTTGTTAGATGATATCCATGCCGCTTCCACTATTAGTGCATCTCCAAGTGCACAGTCAACCTATAAGTACAGTGCCCTATATGGCCGTTTGAATTATAATGTCACAGATAAATATCTTCTGAATTTGTCGGTCCGGCGGGACGGCAGCAGTCGCTTCGGACCAGCCAATGAATTCCACAATTTTTGGTCGGTTGGCGCCGGCTGGAATTTTAGCGAGGAGAAGTTCTTCAAAGACCATCTGGGCTTCCTGAGCTTCGGAAAATTAAGAGGCAGTTATGGATCAACGGGAAATGACCAGATCGGTGATTATCAATTTTTGAATTTGTACAGCTCGACTACTGCTGTAACGCCTTATCAGGGGGCAACCGGATTAGCGCCAAACGGTTTGCCCAATCCTTATCTGGAATGGGAGGAAACCAGGAAATTACAAGGCGGCATCGATGTAGGTCTTTTTAATGATCGTATTTTACTGACAACCAATTACGTTTATAATCGCTCATCCAACGAATTATTAGCTCTCTCTCTACCGTATACAACAGGATTTGCCTTTGTTACGGTTAATTTGCCGGCAGTAGTTCAAAACACAGAATGGGAATTCTCTTTAAGTACACAAAACGTTAAAACGGACCAGTTCAAATGGTCTACTAACTTCAATTTAACGATTCCGGAAAATAAATTGGTAAGCTATTCCGGAACACTTCCAGGCTATTTAATTATTGGCCAACCAATCGGTGTGAGGCAGATGTTTCATTTCCTTGGAGTCGATCCAGCAACAGGTCAATATCAATTTGCTGACAGTAATGGGAATCCAACTTTTAATCCAAATCCAGGAACTGACCGAACAGTTTTAAAAAGTCCTTTCCCAAGTTTGTATGGAGGCTTTCAAAATAGTTTTAGCTTTAAAAATTTCAGCCTTTCTATCTTCTTTCAATTTACTAAGCAGGAAATTGCCAATAATAGATTTGGCCCATCATTACCGGGATCCGCATATGTAAATGAACCGATAACTGTTTTGAGTCGTTGGCGAGAACCGGGAGATGTTACTGATATTCAACGTTTTAATCAAGATTTTAGTTTGACAAATTCCTACAATAATGCTATGCAAAGCGATGCAGCTTATTCCAATATTATTTATGCCCGTTTAAAAAACGTATCGCTTTCCTATCAAATTCCTCCACAAGTAATACAAAAGGTAAAAATACAGAACGCGAGAATATTTGTCAATGGGCAAAACTTGCTCACCATAGCCCCATTCAAAGGGTTAGATCCCGAAACAGCTTTCGGGCTATTACCGCCCATTAAGGTAATTACCCTCGGATTAAATGTGAGTTTTTGAATTAATAATTTTAAAGGAGAAAACAATGAAAAGGAATAATTTAAAACAAATGATATTTACTCGCCACTTTGCGGGAAAATCGTCCGTATTTAACGGAAAGTTAACTATAATGATATTAATTTGCACTTATATTTTGACTTGCAATGGCTGCAAGAAGCTGACGGACGTTAATCCCCCAACTACCTCAATAACTGGTGCCAGTGCCTACACATCAGATGCGACCGCCGCGGCCGTTATGACAGGTTTATATACCAATCTTAGTGGTAGTGCCGGTGGTAATACCTCGACCGCCGGGACTGTCGCATCGTTATCACTTTTTCCGGGTATGTCATCTGATGAATTGACCTACAAAGCAGGTTTAAAAAATACAACTGCGCTGGCCTATTACACCAATTCTCTATTATCTTCGGCTAGTATTAGGTTTGGCACAGAATATTGGATAAAACTATACCCGTATATTTTTACCTGTAATGATGCCATTACCGGGCTAAATGCTTCAACTACCCTCACCCCGGCTGTGAAACAGCAGTTGCTTGGTGAGGCCAAATATATGCGGGCCTTCTTTTATTTTTACCTGGTAAATTTATATGGAGATTTACCTTTGGCTCTAACGAATGATTATAAAATTAATGATGTGCTGGCCAGGTCACCGAAAACCGTCGTGTACCAGCAGATTATTACTGATCTAAAAGATGCACAAAACCTGCTAAGCAAGACTTATCTGGATGCATCCTTGTCTGCGGCTTATCCTGAAAGAGTGAGACCAACTTATTGGGCCGCGACAGCTTTATTATCCCGTGTTTATTTATTTAACGGCAACCTGACGGGCGATAATAGCAATTACACTAATTCGGAAACGCAGGCTTCTAGTTTGATCGGCAATACCAGTTTATTTAATTTAAGTCCGCTAACCAATACCTTCTTAAGGTTCAGCTTAGGGAACAATGAAGCGATCTGGCAACTACAGCCGGTTACAAGCAACCCGTATAATACATACGATGCACGCGTTTTTATTGCGCCTGCAACGGGCCCTGGAACAGGTGGGATTAACTATGGCGCCTATTTGAGTAATTACCTGGTTAGTAGTTTCGAAGCAGGAGATAACCGCAAAACGGTTTGGACGGGAAAGGTAACGGCAGGCGGGATTACTTATTATTTTCCTTTTAAATACAAAGTGGCCTCTACCGTTACGACGGTTTCGGAATTTCCCACTTTGTTAAGGTTGGGAGAACAGTACCTGATCAGAGCCGAAGCGCGGGCGCAGTTAGGTGAAAACAATGCACAGGATGATCTTAACGCCATTCGTACCCGGGCAGGATTGCCCAATTATGCAGGCGCAATCGATAAAGCATCACTCCTGGCTGCCATTCTGCACGAGCGGCAAGTAGAGTTGTTTGCTGAATTAGGTCAGCGGTGGCTGGATCTGAAGAGGACCGGTAGTGTAGATGTTGTTATGGGAACCGGTGGTGTTTGTGCGGCAAAGGGAGGTACCTGGGTCTCCGGTAAACAATTGTACCCTATTTTTTTCAATGATTTACAAGACGATGCCAATTTAGTACAGAACCCAGGCTATTAATTCAGATCATACCATAATATATTCCAGCGTGTCCAATACCGGAGGCGCGATTTTGCGCCTCCGGAAGGACAATTAATCTTAAAAATCTAAAACATGAAAAAATACAATCAAGCACTAATTTGGATCCTATTGATCCTGCCGATGCTGACATCAGCTCAGATAGAACAAGGCATGCATTTCGAAAAGGGGCTCAGTTGGGAACAAATACGGTTAAAAGCAAAAACAGAACATAAATTCATCTTTGTAGACTGTTTTGCAACCTGGTGCGGGCCTTGTAAAAAAATGGATCGGGAAGTCTACCCAAATGACACTGTGGGCAACTTCATGAACTCCGCATTTATTTCGGTAAAAATGCAACTGGATACTTCAAAAAACGATAATGAGGAAATCAAGGATCGGTATGCCGATGCCCATCTGATCATGGTGGATTATAAAGTAAAAGCATTCCCGACCTTTCTTTTTTTCTCACCTAATGGCAAACTGGTTCATAGAGGATTGGGCTTTTTGGCAAAAAATGATTTCATTAATATTGCCAAAGCCTCGGAAGACCCCACTAAGCAGTTTTATACGCTATTGGAAAAATACAATAATAAGGCACTTGATCACAGCCAGATACCCAGACTGGTGGAGCTGGCATCCTTAGTCCAGGAAAATGAAATTAGAAAACAAATCGGTAAGGATTATATGGTTAATTATCTTCCGACTTTAACCGAAAAACAGTTTACGACGAGAGATAACCTTGTAATGGCCGGTCAATTCGCTGGGCTGATACATTCCAGCGATCCGATATTTCAATGGATACTTCATCACCAGAATGAGACAAATGTCATTGTTGACAGTAAAAGAATGGTTTATGCAGGCGAATTGGTAAACAATATCATGGTAAGGGAAGAAATCACGGATAAGTTGTGGATGCCCAACAATGCTCCATATACCTTATCGCCGGATTGGACTAAAATGGGCTCTTCCATACGGAATAAATACGGGTTTTCCGAAAGCTATACCGATAGCCTGATCTATCCCCGGCAGTTCGAATTTTACGAGATCACTAAAAACTGGATAGCTTATGCACATTGTGCAGAACTGGCGATGAAAAAATTCCCTCCTAAAGATCTCAGATTTAATAAAGCTGTCGGGAGTTTTGCAGCATTTAATGACGATTATGCTTATGGTTTAAACCTCATTGCTTGGCGCTTATTCCAATATTCAAAAGACAAAGCTATCTTAAAAAAAGCACTTGAGTGGAGTGAACTTTCTATCAAAATAGCGAAAGGTAATCCGGGTGCATTTATCGATACTAAGGCAAACTTGCTTTATAAATTAGGAGAAATTGAAGAAGCTATAAAAACGGAAAAAAAGGCGATGGAGAGTGACCCAAAGATTCTAGAATACCAAAAAACACTTGCGATGATGCAAAATGGAAACCCGACCTGGCAATAAAGTAGTTCTTAGGGTAACATGCCCAAATATCGGACAATGAGGTGTTGTGGTATGCTACCCTCTGATTGCTTCCCTATAAATCAAGACTGACTCATTTCAATCTGAATACTTTCTTTGATTTTATGAATATGCTTGAAAGGGAGAAATCGCGTATACCCTGTTAGGCATTAGGCTCGGTGATAATTTATCATCGCTTAATGCCGACTGCGCAGGCAGCTCAAATTGAGCTATACATGAATAAAACTTATTTATACCCAAAAGGTAAAGCCAGCCTTTGCTGTAAAAACAACGAACATGAAAACTGTCTATTTCTTTATTTATATAATTTGTGGTCCTCTGCTTTTCCCAAATTTGACATTCGCACAAAAAAAATTAACTGCACAAAAACCACAGATCGATACCAGCGTACTGGAAAAATGGCCTGAGTTAGGAGAACCTGCGATCAGCACGTCCGGCAAATATATTAGTTACTATGTTGCCGGTCAACCGACCGGGAGTGTGACTTTGGTGATAACAAACAGCAACGGCTCGTGGAAAAGAGAATATACCGGCGCTATCCGTTGCTATTTTTCCGGGGATGAGCGGCAGGGTGTTTTTTACAAAAATGACAGTCTGCATTTTTTGAGTCTCGGTGGGAGCGAGGAACGCGTAATATCAACAAAAATCTTTCAGTACCCTTCGGCCGGGAAGGGAGAATGGCTGGCCTACCAGGAAACGACATCCGGGCAACTGGTGCTGTTCAATCTGCTAAAGAGAGCGAAAAAGGAACTGGGAAACATCTCTGATTTTATGTTTGACAAAAATGGAAGCGCATTGCTGCTAAAAGATACTTCGGGAGGCACCAGGAAGCTTTATTATCTGGAGCTGGAAACGATGACAAAAAAATTAATATGGAATGGCAAGCCATCTGAGGAAGCGAATAATTTTCAATTTGATGAGACCGGAGAACGGCTCGTATTTATGGTCGGGAAAAAGCAGGGTGACGGGCAGATGAGGTCGATCTGGTGCTACCGGAAGGGGCGGGAAACAGCCGAGCTGAAGTTAAGAGACGGAGATACCCGAATCGGCGTCGGCCTCCAGATCGGGATAAACAACGGGTTCAGTGGTGATGGGCGCTGGATCATTTTTAAATTGCAGGAAAAGCGAGGGATCAAACAAAAGCCTCCTGGAGGGGCAATGGTAGACGTTTGGGGCTACCGTGACCGTCAACTGCAGCCTGAACAAATGATCAGGAACAAGGACTTGAAAACATATAAAACAATGCTGGCGGCTGAGGGCGACGGCTTTCGGCAGCTGGAACGCGGAGATGAACAACTGGTTGAACTAGGAGGAGACATGGCCGTGGTCGGTCGTTCGGATACATTAGGGCAGATACTTCCGCAAGGAGACGTATCTAATCCATCCGCCTATTATTTGCTGTCATTGAAGGATGGGTCAAGAAAATTATTGGGGGCGGGGGCAATGTCTTTAAGCTGTTTTTCCTTTTCTCCCGGAGGCCGTTGGCTGGTATACTATGATGATGGAAAAAGGAACTTTTTTAGCTATGATGTACAGAAAGGCAGGGTGCGAAATATCACAGGCGGTCTTCCCACGCGGTTTACGACTGACCTGCCAACGGAGACTTTCCATCCCGCGGTGTCGGGTGTGCAGGGGTGGCTGCGGGGAGACAGCGGGCTGCTGTTGCATGACAACTACGATCTTTGGGAAATTGACCCTGAAGGCCGGCGACCTGCGGTCAACGTCACGGGTGGGTACGGCCTGGCACATCATATAAAATTGCGTATGCCGGAAACCGGTTCAGTCGTTTATTCCCGGGGCGACACACTGATACTAACCGGTTTTAAGCCAGCAAATAAACAGAACGGTTTTTTTCGTCAAGTCGTTGGCTCACGGGGACGATCGGATTTGCTAACCATGGGGCCTTATACTTATTACCGGATACCGTCCCAGAATGCCTTTAATGCCGGAATGCCTCCCCTTAAAGCTGCCCGGGCAAACTGCTGGATTGTTGAGCGGCAGTCGGCCACGGAAGCGCCGAATTATTTTCTGACAAGTGATTTTAAATCGTTCAAGTCGTTAAGCCATTTGGCACCACAGGCGGCGTATAACTGGTTAACAACCGAGCTGATCAATTACAAACAATTAGACGGTACCGCTACTCAAGGAGTTCTATATAAACCGGAGAATTTCGACCCCAAAAAGAGGTATCCGGTTATCTTTAATTATTATGAGCAGCGATCTCACCAGATGTATGAGTTTCTCCGGCCAGGATTTACACGGGCGAACATCAATATCCCATGGTTTGTGAGCCGGGGCTATTTAGTGTTTACTCCGGATATACATTATAAGCTGGCAAGTACATCGGGTATAAGCGTAAATAGGTACGCTTATAACTCCATTATTGCAGCAGCTCATACACTGTCCCTGCTGCCCTATGTGGACGGCAAACGGATGAGTATACAGGGACAAAGCTTTGGTGCAGAGGAGACCAATTACCTCGTCACACATAGCCATTTATTTGCAGCTGCAAGCGACATGGCGGGAATCAGCGACGTTGTAAGTGCCTATTTAACGTTAGTGCCTATCGGTGGCGATGTTCTGAATGAAAATTCGGATAGACAGCAATTCATCAGGGAAAGTAGCCAGGGCAGGATGCAGGCAACGTTATGGCAACGCCCGGAATTATATCTGGAGCAGTCAGCCGTATTGCATGCCGATCACGTCACTACGCCTCTTTTGATTGTTAACAACAAGAAGGACGCGTCAGTACAGTGGCGCCAGGGAGTAGAGTTCTACCTGGCTCTCAGGCGCCTGCAAAAGCCCTCTTGGATGCTGCAATATGATCGAAGTGTACATGTGCTAACCAATGATAAGGACGCCAAAGATTATACCATCCGCCTCACCCAATTCTTTGACCATTATCTAAAGGGCTATCCGCCACCAATCTGGATGACAAAGGGTGTCCCTGCGAAAATGAAGGGAATTGAAACAGGTTATGAACTTGACCTTAGGGGCAGTTGCAGCTCCGATTGCCCCATCTGCAAAAAGAAAGATTATAGCGACTACTTTGATACAAAGGCAAACCCGTCTATACTTCCGGTAAAGACAGACATAACTGGTTACAAAAAATGATTAACATGAAAACTGTCTATTTCTTTATTTTTATAATTTGTGGTCATCTGCTTTTCCCAAATTGGACATTTGCGCAAACGAAATTGACAAAGCCGGTTGTTGATAGCAATTCTATTGGGGAATGGGCGGGTTTATCGCCACCTTTGATCAGTCCTTTAGGTCATTATGTGGCCTATGTTATTCATCAGCCCCACGTTGGTGATACGCTATTAATAAAAACCATTAGCGGATCGTGGAGAAAGAAATACCCGAAAGCCAATCGGTGTAATTTTTCTGGACATGACGATAAGGTAATTTTTGAGCGTAATGACAGCTTGCATTTTATCGCTCTTGGAACCAACGAGTCAGATCAAATACTGGCCGAATCCGGTAATTACCAATACCCGGAGCACGGTAATGGAAGTTGGTTGGCGTACCGGCTCAAAGAAACCCCAGAGAATCTTGTCTTGTTAAATCTGTTGACCGGTAGCAAACAGCAGCTTGGCCAGGCGGCGGATTATGAATTCGATCACAAAGGAAGCGCGATGATTTTGAGAGACACTACCGGCGGCAAAGCATCCTTACGTTATCTGAACCTAACCACCGGCACCGAAGAAAAAATCTGGACAGGTAAAACCGGTGAGTTTGTCGGGCAACTTCAGTTTGATGACGACGGGAGCCAGGTGTTTTTTTTCGTACAGGAACGTCTTAACAATAAGAATGTCAATGCGATATGGTATTACAAGGTTGGAAGTAAACTGGCATTGCTCAAATTAAAGGACGGTGACCCACGGATAGAAAAAAGTCTGCACCTGGCTGGGCCTTTAAGGTTTAGTTCAGACTGCCGATGGATGTTCTTTAATCTGGTCCGGGAAAAGTCTGTTTCAAGCCAGAAACCCAATCCCAAATCATCTATGGTTGAAGTCTGGGGCTATCGGGATAATGAGATTCAGCCGCAGCAGCAAAGTAACGAACCCCGTATTTTACAAGGAAATAACAGTATACTTAAGCCGGATGGCATCTTTTGGTCGGCAATATCCACGGACGGCGCTCATTTTCAACGAGTAGAGCAGGGAGACGAACGTATGCAAACCAACGCCCGTCAATTGTTGGGAGACTTTGTCGTGACCTGCAATCCCGACTCAACACATCGGGCCGATCGTAGGAGATTTAATCCATGGCCGCCATCGTATTACCTTGTTTCGTTAAATGATGGCTCAAGGAAATTGATTGGAAAAGCTTCGCTTTTCTTTGGCCAGTTTACCAATTCACCAGACGGCAAATGGTTAATTTACTGGAACGCAGATAAAGGGCATTATTTTAGTTATGAGATAGCCACGGCGAAGGTGCGTGATATTTCTGTTAAGATACCCTATCAAGTTAAAGACGAAAATAAATTTGATATTGATCATATTCCTGTTGACGGAATAGCCGGATGGACAAAAGCCAGGTGGCCGCTCATTTATGACAACTATGACCTATGGGCGGTAGATCCCGCGGGTATTTCTGCGCCACATAATATAACCGAAGGTTATGGCAGAAAAAATCATATTAAACTCAGGTTGTTTGAAAGTGATTCTAAACCCGTTTATGCACATGGTGATAGCCTTATATTTTCTGGTTTTAACGTAGTCAATAAATACAACGGCTTTTTAAGGTTTGTTGTAGGTAGTAAATCTGCACCTGAAGGCGCTTTAGGGCCTTATGCCTTTTATCGCTTGGATTCTCAGGGCGCTAAGGATCATTCGAGAGACTTCGGTGGCATGCAACCGGTAAAAGCAAGTAGCGCCAATTACTGGATCGTACAGCGAGAATCAGCTTCTGAATTCCCCAACTATTTTGGAACAAGCGATTTCAAGAATTATCAGCCGCTAAGCAATCTCCAGCCCCAAAAAAGTGTTATCTGGCTGACTTCGGAGTTGATCACCTACAGACAGCAGGATGGAGAAATGAACCAGGGAATTCTTTATAAACCGGAAAACTTTGATCCAAAAAAGAAATACCCGGTGATCTTCCTTTTTTATCAAATGTTGTCCCAACTGGCGTTTGAATTCTATAGCCCAGGCTACACCAGTGATGAGATCAATATACCCTGGTTCGTTAGCCGCGGGTACCTAGTTTTTTTACCAGATACCTATATTAAATCCGCTACGAAATTTAATAAGCCGTCAGGACAATGGGTTTATAACTCAGTGGTAGGTGCTGCCCGATATCTGACCAAACTGCGCTTTGTGGACAGTGAACATATGGCTATCCAGGGGCACAGCTTCGGCGGTTACGAAACCGAGTATTTAGTTGCCCACAGTCGTCTGTTTGCGGCAGCGGCCGAAAGCGCAGGGATGTCGGACTTTATCAGTTCTTATCTAAGCCTAAGAAATAATGATAGACAACCAGTTGATCTGAATTACTACGAAACTCAACAACCGGGGCTTTTTTCAAGTCTGTGGCAACGGCCTGACCTCTTTCTGGCCTCCTCACCCATAATCAATGCCAATAAAATCACAACGCCACTTTTGCTTGTTCATGGTCGCGAAGATCCAGTAGTGTCATGGAGGCAAGGTCTGGAGATGTACATGGCGCTCCGGCGCCTGGAAAAACCTTCATGGATGCTTTTGTTTGACAAGGGTAGTCATGGAACTTACCTGGAACAGGATAGTAAAGATTATACCATCCGCCTCACTCAATTCTTTGACCATTATCTAAAGGGCTATCCGCCACCAATCTGGATGACAAAGGGTGTCCCTGCGAAAATGAAGGGAATTGAAACGGGATATGAACTTGATCCTAACGGAAGTTGCGGTCCCACCTGTCCCATTTGCCGAAAAAAAGATTATAGAACTTATTACCAATAACCGACAAAAAATGCAAAATTCCAAACTAAAATGTACAAACAAATGAAATCGCAATTAAAAACTGCCAGTATTATTTTTTGCATAATGCTGATAACGAATTTCGCTAAAGGCCGGGAAGTGACTTTTTCTGGCAGCTGGAAGTTAATCCAGCGAACCAGCCTAACCGGTAAAGACTATTTTAACGGTATCCCCAAGTCCATCACTGTCAACGAAACGGGCAACAAACTCACCATCTCCCGAGCAACCAACATCGCAACCCCTGACGATGTAGGAAACACCGCATCCGAAACACTAACCCATGATGGCAAGCCTTCCACGAACCAAACTGCCGTTAAAAAAACAAGGATCTCAGTTATCGATCCAGGTCCGGACAAATTGAATTTTACCGAAAAGACCACCATCGCGGATCCAGCGGAACAGAATAAAATCTTATTTAGTATTTCCAAAAGCCGGACTCTCTCAGTGGATGGGAAAAGCCTGACAATTACAAGATCATTTGCTTCAGCCACCGACCCGAACGACAAATGGTCGATGAAAGGTGTCTATCAAAAACAATAGAATATCCGTTTTGGCATAAAAATCATATCAACCTAAATGAAAAAATCACTGACTATTTTAAGCTTACTGGCCACAGTCCTATCCGCATTTTGCCAGGACACCTATACCGTAACCACCAAAACCCCCAAAGCCAAGGTCCCCGCCACTTTGTGGGGCCTGTTCTTCGAAGACATCAACCGAGCCGCAGACGGCGGCGTCTACGCTGAAATGGTGGAAAACCGAAGCTTTGACTTCCCCAAGCCCATGACCGCCTGGACTACCTGGCCACGGCCAAATCCTCGCGACGGTATCTTTATGGTCATCAACCAAAGCGCTGTCAATGCAGCCGACCCGAAATACATGTCAGTCAATCTAAATGCTAAGGATACGGTTGGTTTAATGAATAGCGGCTTCGACGAAGGCATGGCCTTTAAGAAAATACCCTATAATTTAACGTTACGCTACCGGCAAGTGGCACAGGGCGTTCATGTTCGTATCTTTTTATTCAACAGTAAAAACCGGGTGATCGGCCACGCCGCGATGACCCTCGAAAACGCCAGCGACTGGCATAACCAGGAAGTAAGCATCACCCCAACCGATACCGCAATTAAAAGCAAGCTGTTGGTGATCTTTGAAGGCCAGGGTAAACTCGATGTCGACCGCATTTCGCTGTTCCCATCGGACACCTGGAAGAACCGCAAAGGCGGCCTTCGTGCGGATCTTGTGCAAAAACTTGCCGACCTGAAACCCGGCTTCCTGCGCTTTCCAGGCGGCTGCATCGTCGAAGGTAACCAGATCGTGCACCGCTACCAGTGGAAACATACCATCGGCCCATTGGAAGGCCGGGAAATGGTGCAAAGCATTTGGGCTGATGACGTACCCGACCGGCAAACCCCCGATTATATGGAAAGTTTCGGTTTGGGCTTTTATGAGTATTTTCAGTTGTCCGAAGACATCGGGGCTGCCCCGCTTCCCATTATAAACGTTGGTATGTCCTGCCAGTTTGATGCCGCTGAAGTGGTACCAACCAATGAGCTGGAACCTTATATCACAGATGCACTCGACCTGATAGAATTTGCCAATGGCAACGTGAACACCTACTGGGGTAAAAAACGCGCTGAACTCGGCCATCCCGCACCGTTCAATATGAAACTGTTGGGTGTAGGTAATGAGAATTGGGGGCCGCAATACGCCGAACATTTAAAACTGTTTACTGATCAGTTAAAAGCCAAATACCCCAATGTCAAACTCGTAAACGCTACCGGATATAGCAGAAACATCCCGGTGTTTACCTATATGGATTCGGTATTACGTGCCAGAAAAGCCGATATTATCGATGAGCATTTTTATGATACGCCCAAATGGTTCATGGATAACGCAGGCCGTTATGACAGTTATGACAGGAACGGCCCAAAGATCTTCGTCGGTGAATACGCCGCCCAAAGCGACCGGATCGGCTCCATGAAAAACCAAAATAATTTGCTGACTGCGCTTTCCGAGGCCTGCTTTATGACCGGCATCGAACGGAATGCCGACGTGGTGGCCATGGCCAGCTATGCGCCATTGTTTGCCCATGTGACCGGCTGGCAGTGGACACCGAACCTCATTTGGTTCGACAACGCGACCAGTTACAATACGCCCAATTATTATGTGCAGCAATTATTCTCGGTTAACAAAGGCACCGATGTGGTGCCTTTATTGAAAGATGGTAAAGCCATCTGCGGGCAGGACAGCTGCTGGGCATCAGCGGTGATTGATAAAAACACGAACGAGTTGGTGATCAAACTGGTCAATATGAGCGAAAAGCCGAAAGCGAAAAGCGTCAAGCTGGACATCGCTACTGGCGGTCCAGGAACGCTAACCAGCCTTGCGAATATGGACACCGCTACCATGAATACCATTAGTCAGCCGGATAACATCAAACCGCAAACTCAGAGCATTACAGTTAAGGGCAAACAAATTGAATTTACGGCAGCACCTTATTCCCTTAATGTCCTGCGCATCAAACTCCACCCATGAAGCCATACCTGGTCCTAATTTTGCTGCTTGCAGCAGTTATGCCAGCCCGCGCTCAGGAATTGTACATCCTTCCGCGACAGGCCCGTAGCGCTATGAGCAGCCTGGAAAATCTCAACGGGCTCAAAGGCAGGGGCGGCAAGGCCAACGCCGGGGCCAAGGGCAACGCCTTTACCGAACTGAAGAATGGCCAGACCCAAACCCTGCTGGAAACCCGTGGGGCCGGGATCATCCAGCGCATCTGGGTGACTTTCGATGACCGCAGCCCCGAAATGCTGCGCGGCTTAAGGTTGCATATGTATTGGGACGGGAACGCCACACCCGCCGTGGATGTACCCTTTGGCGATTTCTTTTGTTTGAACCTCGGCCACGGGGCCGCCTTTGAGAACGCGCTGTTTTCCACCGCAGAAGGCCGAAGTTACAATTGCTATATCGCCATGCCTTTTCAAAAAAGCGCCAGGATCACGCTGACCAATCAAAGCAGGAAGGACCTGCGCCTTCTGTTCTATGATGTAGATTTCATCAGGCAGGGTAAGCCAATCAAAGATCAGCTGTATTTTCATGCTGCCTGGCACCGCCAGCCAAGCAGCCCTATGGGCCAGGATGTGGAACTGCTGCCAAAAACTAGGGGCAAAGGCCGCTTCATCGGTGTCTCTGTGGGCGTGAATGTCAACCCCGCTTACCCTAATACCTGGTGGGGAGAGGGTGAAGTTAAGCTTTATATCGATGGGGATAGCAGGTATCCATCCGTCAACGGCACGGGGGCCGAAGATTATATTGGCACCGGTTGGATGGAAGGTGTCTTTGTGAACCGTTACCAGGGATGCCTGCTGGCTGACGTGCAAAAAGGCGCTTATTCCTTTTACCGTTTTCATATTCCCGACCAGGTCATATTTTACCACGACTTTAGGGCCACGATCCAACAGATCGGCGGCGGCGATGCCGCCGTGGTGAAAAGCTTACAGGCTAAGGACGTACCGCTGAGACCCGTTTCCCTTTATGGCCGCAAAGGCTTCCGGGGGTTATTTGAAAAAAATACGCCAGCCAACGAATTAACCAAAGCCGATGACCAGGACTGGCTGTGCTTTTACCGCAGCGATGACTACGCGGTAACGGCTTACTATTATTTGGATAAGCCTTAAACCAATGCACCAGCTCGACATTACCGACATCAAAATATTGAATATTATCCAGCAGGATAGCCGGATCTCTGAACGACAGTTGGCGGCACGGGTATTCAAGTCGCCACCAACGGTGCACGAACGCCTGGAGAAACTGAAGCGCCTGGGTTATATCAAACAATACATTGCGCTATTGGACAGGGCCAAGATCGGTGTGCCGGTAATGGCCGAAACGCATGTCAAACTGGAACGGCAGACCAAAGATGCGCTATTGGCCTTCGAAGAACGCGTGAAGTCGGTTCATCAAATTCAATTTTGCTGTCATCTGGCGGGCAAGTGGGATTTTGTGATCTTTATCGCGATTCGCGATCCCCAAGCGTACAACGACTGGTTGCTGGATGAATTGACCACCTGGCCCGATGTCAGGAACATCGAAAGCAGTTTCGTGTTAAAAGAGATAAAGAGTTATGCTGCATTTGAATTATAGTTTGATTAATTTACCAACTGCCTATTCCCAAACCACAGCTGCTGTGCATAAATTTAGGCGATACTATTTTATTTTCAGGTTAAAATGGCGTAAATTGGTGTTAAAACAACAAAGTATAAATCAAGTAATAACACCATGAAAGTCGCAAATTTATATGTGCGGGTGAGTACCGATGAACAGGCAGAAAAGGGCTATTCACAACGCAACCAGGAAGAAGTATTGCGCAGGTACTGCGAATTGAAATATATCATCGTCAATAAAGTTTATTACGAAGATCACTCGGCCAAGACATTTAACCGCCCGGTCTGGAAAAAGCTATTGGTCGATTTCAGGAAAAATAAAGGACAGGCCAAACTCCTGTTATTTACCAAATGGGACAGGTTCAGCCGGAATACGGGCGATGCCTATTATATGATCAATCTACTGCGCCGTTTCGGCGTGGAACCGCAGGCCATTGAGCAGCCGCTTGATTTGGATGTACCGGAAAATAAAATGATGCTGGCCTTTTACCTCGCCTCCCCGGAAGTAGAAAATGACCGGCGTTCACTTAATATTTTCCATGGGACACGCCGGGCTAAAAAAGAAGGCCGCTGGGTATCTACCGCTCCGGTAGGCTATGCCAATAAATCCTATGAGAACGGCAGAAAATATATCGCGCCCAATGAACCGCAGGCCACGATCATGAAAGAGGCGTTCCAGGATATTGCGTCCGGCAAGTACAATGTATCGCAGGTTTATAACCTTGCCAAAGCAAAAGGCATCACCTGCAAACTGAACAACTTCTGGAACCTGATCCGTAACCCGATGTACTGCGGTAAACTCCTTGTCCAGGCTTATAAAGACGAGGAAGAACATTTGGTAGCTGCATTGCACGAGCCTTTGATTACCGAAGCTTTGTTTTACCGGGTACAGGATATGCTTGACGGCAAAAAGAAGAAAATGGTTTCCAAAGTGGTATCGTTGGACCTGCTGCCTTTACGCGGGTATCTCAATTGCCCGAAATGTACCCGCAAACTGTCGGGAAGTTCTTCCAAAGGGCAGTCAGGATTGCATTACCATTATTACCATTGCTCATCATCCTGCGGTGTCCGTCATAAGGCAGAGGTGGTCAATAGTGCTTTTATGGATGAGATGGACACCATTACCCCCCGGGCGGGTTATGAGGACTTCTATGTTAAAGTGATCGGCAAGGCTTATAAAATGAAAGCGGCCGGTGCGCAGGATGAAAGCAAGGAGATCATGAAGCAAATAACAGCGCTCTATGCAAAAGTGACCAATGCGCGCGACCTGGTGTTATCGGGTGATTTTGAAAAAGGGGATTACCTGGCCGTTAAAGCCGATTGCGAAAAGCAGATCGCCGTGCTGGAATCGTACCTGCCCGAAATATCCGATGCGACCCGGAATATCGACCAAATGTTGACTAAATCTTTTTCGAACCTTTCAAAGGCGGTTTTTAGCTATAAAAACGGCGATATGGAGAAAAAAAGGAGCATCGTTAGTTCCCTTTACCCGGCAAGATTGGTATTTGACGGAATAAAACATCGAACTCCCAGGGAGAGCGATATGGTGCACAATACCCTGCTGATTAACAAAGCGTTAGGCACAAAAAAAAACTGGACAAGTGCTGAATTACAACACTTATCCAGTATGGTGGTATCAGCTGGGATCGAACCAGCGACACAAGGATTTTCAGTCCTTTGCTCTACCGACTGAGCTATGATACCGCCCGTTTAAGGACTGCAAATGTAGCGTTTTTTTGCTTTTTCAGCATATTTTTTTGAAAAAAGATGATTGGAGATTAGAGATTGGTTAATTAGGTATTAGTTATCAGGAAATTACGGCGTAAAAATCGCCATTGCGACTATCGAAAATATTTTTCGCATACCCTAATAACAAGGCAGACGCATTAAAATAACTTGGAGGTTTCTGCCCTCTTTGTCCGCCCATAGGCGGAGAGAGAGGGCGGTCGAGCGACTTAGCGATGACCGGGTGAGTCCTAATGAAGCGACATTACCGCCAATGCATGTCGGCGATTACTCACCCCGACTACGCTACGCTGGTCGGCCCTCCTGCGCGTAGCGGAGAGAGGGCGGGGAAGGGTTTTATATTTTTAATGCGTCTGCCCTCCCCTAATCAACTAATCACTAATTAACTAATCTCTAACCACCAATTAACTAAAATTATTACTTTTACAAAATACTATGCACGCATAATGATTGCACAAATTGTATTTATCATCATCCTGGCGGCGGCGGTTTACCTGTTCGCGAAAAACGCGGGTAAAATAAGGCGCAATATCCTGTTAGGGAAAGACACCAACAGGTCTGATCAGCCTGCCAAACGCTGGAAAGTGATGGCTAAAGTAGCCCTGGGCCAAACCAAAATGGTTAAGCGCCCTGTAGCCGCCATTATGCACTTCTTTATTTACGTGGGGTTCATCATCATTAACCTGGAGGTGATGGAGATCATGATCGACGGTATATTTGGTTCGCACCGCATCTTTTCAAAACCGTTGGGCAGCCTGTATGGCTTGTTGATTGGCGGGTTTGAGGTATTGGCTATTTTGGTGCTGGTGGCTTGCGTTGTTTTCCTGGCAAGGCGTAACATCGTCCGTTTAAAACGCTTTAGCGGAGTTGAAATGACGGTATGGCCAAAATCTGATGCCAACTATATCCTCTGTATCGAGATATGTTTAATGACGGCCTTTTTAACCATGAACGCCGCCGATTATAAATTACAGGTACAGCTTTTTCATCAATATCTACAGAACTCTTACCTAAATCACGACATTGCATATATAGCCAGGTTAAAAGTGGTCGGCAGTTTCCCTATAAGCTCGTTTATAGCGCCTTTGCTACCTGATAACGCGTCAGCACTGGCTATTATTGAGCGGGTTTGCTGGTGGCTGCATATTGTGGGCATATTGGCGTTTTTGAATTACCTGCCTTACTCCAAACACTTCCATATCCTGCTGGCTTTCCCGAATGTGTATTATTCTAATTTAGAACCTAAAGGCGAGTTTACCAATATGGCATCGGTTACCAATGAGGTTAAGGCCATGCTCGATCCTTCGTTCGTGCCGGAGAGTACAGGAGAGATCAGCCGCTTTGGCGCAAAGGATGTAACCGACCTCACCTGGAAAAACCTGATGGAGGCCTATACCTGTACCGAATGCGGCAGGTGTACATCGGTTTGCCCGGCTAATATCACCGGGAAACTGCTATCCCCGCGGAAGATCATGATGGATACCCGAGACCGCATCACCGAAGTAGGCAATAACATAGACAAGCACGGCAAAGACCACAAGGACGATAAAACTTTGCTGGATAATTACATCACCCGCGAAGAGTTATGGGCCTGCACCAGTTGCAACGCCTGCACAGATGCCTGCCCGGTAAATATAAACCCGCTCGAAATTATAACCGAAATGCGCCGCTACGTAGTGATGGAAGAATCACAGGCCCCGGCAAGCCTCAATACCATGTTTGGCAATATGGAAAACAACGGCGCGCCATGGAAGTATAGTAATGCGGACAGGTTTAACTGGATAGAAGGTCAATAGTCCATAGTCGATAGTCCATGGATGAAAAGGAAGATAATAAGATACTAAACTAACTATGGTCCATGGACTATCGACCATGGACAACAATAAACTATGAACAATGAACCATTAACCGTCCCAACAATGGCCCAAATGGCAGCCGACGGCAAATCGCCCGAGATATTGTTTTGGGTGGGTTGCGCCGGAAGTTTTGATCAGCGGGCGCAAAAGATAACGCGCGATATTTGCAAGATCCTGCAACATGTTGGGTTAAGTTATGCCGTGTTGGGCACCGAAGAAAGCTGCACCGGCGACCCGGCCAAACGCGCCGGCAACGAGTTCCTGTTCCAGATGCAGGCCATGACCAATATTCAGGTGCTTAACGGGTACGAAATTAAAAAGATAGTAACCGGTTGTCCGCATTGTTTTAATACGATTAAGAACGAATACCCCGGCCTGGGCGGCAATTACGAGGTGATACACCATTCACAACTGATACAGCAATTAATTGACGAGGGCAAGCTAAAAGCCGAAGGCGGCGAAAGTTTTAAAGGCAAACGCATCACCTATCACGACCCCTGTTATTTGGGTCGTGGAAATAACGTTTACGAAGCGCCGCGTAAAGCGTTAGAGATCTTAGATACCGAACTGGTAGAAATGAAGCGCTGCAAATCAAACGGCTTATGTTGTGGCGCGGGCGGCGGCCAAATGTTTAAAGAGCCCGAAAAAGGCAACAAGGATATCAATATCGAACGGATTGAAGAGGTGATAGCTATCAACGCGCAGGTAGTTGCAGCCGCTTGTCCGTTTTGCATGACCATGCTAAGCGATGGCGTAAAAAACAAAGATAAAGAGCAGGAGATCGCTGTACTGGATATAGCGGAGATAACCGTTAGGGCAAACGGGTTATAAATTATTTCTTATCATAAGTCCAAATTTGCACTAAGCCATTTTTTGCATTTTGCCCATAATATTCCCACGGCACAGGATGCAGGACCACGTTGATTGCAAAGATATGCTTTGGCCTTATTTTGGTTATCTGGTTATAGCATTCAGCGGCTGGAATTTCGTTATCATCAATTATAAGCGCAGGTTGTTTAACATAAGCGTCTGTCAATTGCAAATCGCTTTGTTTGTATTTAGAAAGTGCGATTTTTAGGTAATATTTTTTTAATTTTTTTCTTGCTAGATAGTTATCAGAAATCAAGATAACATATCTCCCAGGTCGCTCAGACCATGCAAATTCATCACTTTTTAGATAATCGATGGACAGGTACTTGCTTTGTGTTTTTAAAGCCTCATATAATTTTGTTGAGTCATCTCGTTGAAATGGAACGCCATTAAGCACATACAGGGTAATGTCCTTAGTTTTAAAAGTCGTGTCGCTTTTCTTTAGCCAATCCTGAATATATTTCCTGTCAATCACCTGGCAACAGGCCGTTGAAATAAATACAACTGGGATTATTAACTGTATAAAAAGCCATTTCAAAACGCTCATAAATTTTTCGCCTTAAAATAGTTTAACACCATTTGCAAGCTATCCAGCCGCTCCGGTTCCATATTCTTAACCGGGATGCTGAGTATGGTGGCTAAACTATCCAGGTCGCCTTGTTTGTCATTATAAGTTTGTACAATAATGTCGTCGGCTATGGTTTTCAATTGCAGGGTGCCCGTTTCGGTAGTGCCCAGGTAATCCATATCGGTTAGCCGGTGCAGGTGGAACGAAAAATATTCCTGCTTGCCATCCTGGTAGGTTTTGCGCATGCGGATAAACGCGTCGGGTGTTAATTCCAGTTCCCATTTTTTGAGTTTGGTGTCCGATGATTGGTCGAAAGATTGGGTTAAACATTTATTGCCCCACGTCAGCATTTCCTGCTCGTCCATACCTGGGGTAAAACAATAGCCGACAGATGCCGCCAGGATAATTGAAAAAATTAGCAATGATTTTTTAATTTTCGGCAGAACTGATTTTAGCATGACAACAAAAATTCACGCCTAAGTTAATAATTTGATAGCTTTGTATATGCAATTTTCTGAAAATTCAAGAGTGTGGGTTTACCAGTCGGACAAAAAATTAGCCGACGCCGAAGTACAGCAGATACAACAGCACCTTAATCATTTTACAACACAATGGACGGCGCACAATAACCAGCTAAAAGCCAAAGCCGAAATACGTTATAATCGTTTTTTGATATTGGTGGTTGATGAAAGCCAGGCGGATGCCAGCGGCTGCTCGATAGATAAGTCCGTTAACTTTATGAAGCAGTTGGAGCAGCAGTTTAATATCAATTTGTTTGACAGGTTTAACCTGGCCTATCGCGATGGTAACGAAGTGCTTTCACAACCCCGCCATAATTTTGAAGACCTGATTAAACAAGGGAAGATCAATAAAGATTCTATTGTTTTCAACAACCTGGTCCAAAACCTAACCGAACTGGAAACCAAATGGGAAGTGCCGTTTAAAGATAGCTGGCATATACAGTTGTTTAGGGATTTGGTTGGTCAGTAGTCAATAGTCATTAGGTTTAAAAAGTAGGAGAAAACTTATTAAATTTAACAGTCAATTATTAAATTTGTGTATGACAGATTCATCTGAACAAAGTGAACTTACCTTGGAAATAGCCGCCGCTTTACAAGAGGTCAAACAAATTCAGGAAGGTAAAATTCAACCTTTAACTCTAAGCGATATAGAACAGGAAACGAAGTTTGATCAGGGTATAGTCATTAGCCAAGAAACCTAATCTCTAATTAACCAATCTCTAATCACTACAATGCAACAGTACGACCCTCGCGTTGATGCCTACATTGCCAAATCAGCCGATTTTGCAAAACCCATATTAACCCATTTAAGGCAATTGGTACACCAAACTTCGCCTTTAATTACCGAAACGATTAAATGGGGGTTCCCCTTTTTTGAATACAAGGGCCCGGTTTGCCAGATGGCCGCTTTTAAAGGGCACATGGGTTTTGGATTTTGGAAACAGCGACAACTGAATGATCCGGGTAAATTAATAAAGGAGGAAGATGGTACCGCAGGCAGTTTCGGGAAGATCACCACCTTAAGTGACCTGCCTGCCGACGAAATTCTGGTTGATTTTATAAAGCAGGCCATGAAATTAAACGAGCCCGAAAATAAAAAACCGGTCGAAAAAAAGGTTGCGGCTCCGAAAGTGCCTATTGCAATGCCCGTTGATTTTGCAGACCTGTTAGCCGCAAACTCAAAAGCTTTTGAAATATACCAGCAATTCAGCCCTTCGCATAAGCGCGAATACTTGGAATGGATTACCGAAGCCAAAACCGATGCCACCCGCCAAAAACGTATGGAAAAAGCTATTGAAATGATGACCGAAAGCAAATCCAGAAATTGGAAATATCAATAGGCAAACGGCTTTTGTTTTTTAAAAGGTTTATTTTAGCAAGTAAGGTGTCATTGGCAGCTCCGTCGAACCATGTGCGTAAAGGCCTTTGCCCGCATACTCTTCGACGGGGCTCAGAGTGACAGCGCTCTTTAGTCATTTTTCCCTCGGGATTTCGTGGAATTTTAAACACTTAATATTGCTTTCTTCGGCGTAGATAAATAATAATGCCATAACAGCATGGTGGCAACCGTACGGTAAGGCTGCCATTGGGTAGCAATGGCCATAAGCTCATCCCGGGTTGTACTCGCAGCTAAACCCTTAACCCGTTTTAAAGCATTTACCGCCGCCAGGTCGCCAATAGGGAATATATCCGCCCGCTGTAAAACAAACATCAGGTAAACATCAATGGTCCAGTTGCCAATACCTTTTAAGGTGATCATTTGCGCGCGTATCTCATCATCGGGCATTTGTTCAAAAGCGGTTAAACTCATCTGCCCGCTTAACAAAGCCTCGGCTAAATATTTAATATAGGCCGTTTTTTGCCGGCTGCAATAACAGGCCCTAAATTCATCATCTGTTAATAACAGCACCCGCGCAGGTGTAAGCTCCTGCACCCTTTCGCGCAGTTTATTTAAGGCGGATAACGCCGAGGCCAGCGAAACCTGTTGCTCCAAAATAATATGCACCAAAGTTTCAAACGTATTTGCCCGCGACCACATCGGCGGGTAACCGTACGCATTTATAATGGCAGCTAAATGCGGGTCTGCTTGCGCGAGGTTATCGCAAATGGATTGGAAATTGGATTGGTTAAATTGAAGGATCACGGATTATTATTCCAAAGGCAACAATATATAAATTTATATAAGCAAGTTTCAGTCTTTGTCCTTTTTGGGTGCTAAATAAGGGCTTCTGATTTTTTCTTCCGAGTAGATAGATTTTCGCAAAGATGTTAATTGTTGAATACCTGCTTTTCTTAATTCTATCAATCTTTCGTACTTATCAATCCCCTTTTGAATTAAAATAGCATTATAACCTTCCAGGTTAGAAAGTACAAGTAATTGATGCGCATCGGCCATGCCGCGCATATTAAGTCCTTTTAAAAACAAGTTAGGGTTGCTTCTTTCCATTGTTTAGCTGTGTATCCAAAAACAGCTACACTAAGCAGATCGGCTTCATTTGCATATATAATCCACTCTTTATCCTTTTCTATATTCAAAGAAGGGATTACATGTTCTTTAATTGCATCAGTATGAATTGTATAGTTAGCTTTACTTAAAAACCGTCTGTAATCCCATTCAGAATTTAGCCTTGTTGCTTCTTCATCTTTTAGTTTTTGAAATTCGGTAATTAAATAAAGTTTAAATTCAGGGCTAACATACGTACCAAATTCAAATGCAATATCTTTATGAGCGTAGGTTCCTCCCCCTCTTCCTGCTTTCGCAGTTATTCCGATAGCGTTGGTTCCTTCAATCCATTTCTTGGCCGATAAGAAAAAACCTCCCGAACCTACATTTTCTCTAAAACCCCTGAATTCAGGGGTTTTAAAATCAGGATTGTTTAAATGCTCCCAAACGCCTAAAAAGTCAACGGTGTTTTTTGTATTAAACCATCTTTCTATCAGCTTGGGCCCATCTGGATGCCAGGATACCATTTCAGTTAGGTTGATATAATCCTGACCACCCTGCTTAATAATTGTGATAGCTGTACCCTTTACATTAATTTTACTCATTTATCTTTGTTATAGGTTAAACGGTATGATGTATAATCATAACCGAATTAAAATTACTAATTTTCTTAGGATTTAGCCCAAACTTTCCCCAATTTTACCATTATGAATAACCTCCCGCCATTAGCCGAACGCATGCGCCCCAAAAACCTGGACGATTATGTTGGGCAAAAACATTTGGTTGGCGC
>Ga0206890_1075_pt1 | contig 30512 bp, 23 predicted proteins | sample Alteio_BWOrgHeat_58_FD_152960 | JGI IMG/M metagenome (GOLD analysis project Ga0206890, IMG submission 152960) | Enriched cells from forest soil in Barre Woods Harvard Forest LTER site, Petersham, Massachusetts, United States - Alteio_BWOrgHeat_Nextera6 ... | reverse complement strand
GAATTATTTGGAAATCCTTTTAAAAACCATTGCGGAGACGAATAACATGATACAGAGTTTTACAAGAAGCGGGACGGATACTTATAGTGAGGCCCGCGCAAATTACATAGTAGGGAAAGTGTATGAGAATACACTAAATTTAATGAACACCGGTTTAATCAGTAAATTGAGAGCAGATGGTATCCGTAGCGACATTTTATACTTACTAAGCAAAAAAGCGCTCAACTGGTTTGAACTTCAATTTCACAAACCTGATGGGACCAAAGGGGGTATTCATTATCAACTGAAAGCAGATGGCAGTATATACACCGATGAGCCATCCGGCGGTTTGGACTTTTGGAGCCTTCCGGCAAACACCGTAGTTAAATTATTGATTGACCTTGACAGAACCTCGCCGTATATTGCTGAAGTTGATGCGCAAATAACAGCCTGGGGATGGGGAACCGGTAACGCCCTTCAGGGCACAATGGAATATCATAGGTCTTTCAGCAAAGAAGGCTTTGGCCTGCAACAATCTTTATACAAATGGTAAATACAGCACTTACGTTAGTAGAATATAAGCACCCTGACCAACAAGCAGAAAGGGAGTATGGGTTGTTAGTCGGAATTGATGAGCAAAAGGGAGAATTGCTTAAAACGTTATCCTTATTACTAAATCCGGAACGGGTTTTAACCTGGCAAAAGAAACATTATAAAAATGGCCTGGGTATATTATCTCACATCGAAAATGGTTCGCCATTGATCATTCTATCGGGAGAGGTTGGCTGCGGCAAAACCGCATTAGCGCAAACTGTCGGAACCCCGCTGGCGTTAGCGCTGGGGCATCCGGTAAAAGTATTTGAAACACCATCAAATATTCGCGGTAGCGGTATGGTCGGGGAGCTTTCAAACCGGGTGACTGAAGCTTTTGAATCGGCAAAAGCCAAATTAAAAGAAGGCGAAACAGGCATCCTCATTATTGATGAAGCTGATGATTTGGCCACAAGCAGGTCACAAAATCAGGCGCATCATGAGGATCGCGCGGGATTGAATGTTTTAATCAAACAAATTGACGGTATTAAAAAGAGCAAAAAGAAGCTTGCCGTCATCATGATAACAAACCGGGTAAATGTTTTAGATCCGGCGGTGAGGAGAAGGACGGCACTTCAACTTAACTTTGAGCGTCCGACGGGCAAAAAACTGGAAGCTGTTTTAGATATGCTTTTTAAAGGGGTAGCGCACACTAAACAGGATTTGAAAAAGCTGCAGGATTTTATTAGCGCAAAAGCAGTTCCTTACAGCTTCTCCGATTTAATACAAAGAGTAGGCAAGCAAGCAGTTTATCATGCTATAGATCATGACAAGCCATTTACCCCGGATTTATATTACCAAATCCTGAGCATTACCGAACCAACCCCGTTAATTGTCGAATCTAAAATTGAAGAATTATGAACAATACGCCAAAAGGCCTAATCATTATAAAGCACGAATTTTTTCAGCCAATAACTAACGAAGAGTGCATTGCTGCCTTGCCTGAAAATTGGAAAAGCATTGACCGGCAATTTATATCGGTCGCTCCCGCTGCATTAAGACTGGAAAATTTATACGACACCGATCAGGTACAAATCGCGATGAACCAGCGAAAATTCTTTATCGAAAGCGTTGAGCCAAAACTAAGGGCGAATGCCGGATATAAAATATTGTATTTCGGTCTTGCCCCCATACCATTAGCGATTGACCTGGGTTACCAGTTTCATAATTTTCGGGATATTGAAGTATTCCAGTCACACCATGTACAAAAAACATGGTACCAAACCAGCGACCACATCGCGACAGATACTTTCGAGTTACAGGTAAACGGGGAGCTTAACCCTAAACAGAAAGGTATTACTGAGGTGATGTTGAGATTGAGTGTTTCACATCGCGTTAAAAGCCAGGACACCGATGGGGTTATCGAAAATGCCGCAGAGATAGATATTGAATTGTCGCAGCCTAACGAGGACAGCCTGGATAATAAAGATAAGCTAAAAGAAATTGCAGAGACGTTTAAAAATGTACTCGACAATGTTTCGGACAACGAAAGTATCATACCTGTAATACACTTATTTGCCTCTGTTCCGACCGGCCTGGCTTTTTTAGCCGGTACTAAAATAAGCCCCAACATACACCCGCTGGTTCAGACCTATCAATACGATGCTACTAAAGAACCGAGATATACGAAGTCTGTCTTGATTAAAGGCGAGGCACGAAGCGAAGTGAAATGGACCGATGCTGAATTAGCAGAGGGCATGCGTCTGCGGCAGCTTGCCGGTGATCAGCTGGATAACGAAATAAAAGACTTTTTGAAAAAGAATAAAAGCGATTCGCGTGGGCGGGCCTGGTATTTAGGTTTGATTCCAGAGCTTGACGATAAGCTGATGGCTGACAAATTTTGGACCAACCTGCCCCCAATCAATGAGACAACGCTTAAAGATGACAGCATAGATGCTCAATCCGATGCGATCACGGATGGGTTCACCTGGAAAAACAATATTTGGTATCTCAATAATGGTTTTTTTATTGCTTTAGGTAAGCGGCTAACGGATGATATTAAACTTCAAAAGGCCTACCGGTTATTCTTATTCCATGAAGGCTTGCATTATTACCGGCATAAGTTAACCTCTTCCACTGTCAACAATATAGGAAGTTTCCCTAAAGTTTTAGAAACAGCAGATTACCAGGCAGATGTTTATGCCCTGTTAAATGATTACGGATTTTCAGTTAAAGCTAACCTGTCAATTTCTCCGGTTAAACAATTTTTTTTAGACAGTATTGACGTTGCCACCGAAACCATGTGGGCCTTTGATGATAATGGGGTCAATTTGGAGGAAATTCAGATCAGGAGAGTTAACCGCTATTTGATGTGGTACTGGCAATTTGTAATGATCGAGAAATTTGGTACTGATTTAAATGAAATCGTAAAAATTTTAGAGGACAAGCCAGTTATAGAAATTAACGGGTTAAAAACAAAAGAATTAAATAACCGATTTTATTTTGACCTGAATAATAAAAACTCGCCGCACCTGGAAATTGCGATCTTTAAAAACAATGAGGTTTATCGTCATGGCAGTGCTTCAAATTTGCCCATTGAGAGTTTGGTTGAAGGGTTTAAAAAAATGAATGGCGATCTTATAAAAGAAGTGCTCAGGGGATTTAGGGATGCTTAAATGGCAGTATACCAGGTTTTTTATTGCTCATTTAAAGTGCCCTGTGATAAAAGCGTAAAATTCAATCCTAATCATGATTTATAATATGCGGAGAATATAGTTCACATTATCCGCAAATATGCGGATAAAAAATATTTTTGCGGAGAATAATGATTATATTTACCGCAAAATTGCGGAGAATATGTACATACATCAATTAAAAGGCTGGCCGGATTTTACCTGGAATACCGAGGCATTATTGACCCGGCTCGGCGAAGTACGTCACCGCCAGGGACGTATATTGGGCTTGATGAGTTCAGCTGGCTTTAAGCTGCGAGAGAACGCGGTATTAGATACCCTGACATTGGATGTGACTAAATCAAGCGAGATAGAGGGTGAGAAACTCAACACCGACCAGGTAAGATCTTCGATAGCGCGCAGGCTGGGTATAGAACTCGCAGGCGCCGTTCCAGCTGACCGCAACGTTGAAGGAGTGGTCGAAATGATGCTGGATGCAACCCAAAAATATACAGACGATTTAACAGCAGATCGATTATTCGACTGGCACGCGGCCTTGTTTCCTACAGGAAGAAGTGGGATGCATAAAATCACCGTAGCCGCCTGGCGAACGCCGGAGGCCGGGCCGATGCAAGTGGTTTCTGGTGCAATGGGCAAAGAGACCATTCACTTTGAGGCACCGGATGCAGAACGGCTGCCTGCTGAAATGAACACATTTTTAAATTGGTTTAACACCGAACCCGCTACCGATGCAGTACTGAAGGCAGCGATAGCACATTTATGGTTTGTGACCATACACCCGTTTGACGACGGCAACGGCCGTATGACCCGCGCCATAACCGATATGCAGCTTGCCCGTGCTGACGGAACACCTCAACGGTTTTATAGCATGTCAGCTCAAATATTGCGGGAAAAAACAGCGTATTACGACATACTGGAACAAACCCAAAAAGGTGGCCTGGATATCACTGCCTGGATAAGTTGGTTTTTAGATTGCCTGTTTCATGCCATGGATCATACCGAAGAGACCTTATCCGCCGTTGCAAACAGGGCTCAATTTTGGGAAAAGAACCGTGAAACCCCGCTAAATAGCCGTCAGCAATATATGGTCGGCGTTTTGCTTGATGAATTTTTTGGGAAGCTAACCAGCACAAAATGGGCCAAAATGACCAAAAGCTCGCAAGACACTGCCTTACGGGATATCCAAGATTTGATAGAAAAAGGCATATTGGAAAAAGAACCTGGTGGCGGCCGAAATACCACTTATATTTTAACGGCCTAATACACTTTTCAATTAGAATAGTCCTTATGAAAATTGCGAAAATTGAAGTTAAGGTACCATTTTATTCGGCAAAAATGCTGCAAGACGGTGATGAGCCAACTGTTGTTGAGGTTCAGAACCGGGCTTATGGCTACAATGGCCGAAAGACCTCAGAAGCCGATAATATGCTACTGACCGTTAGCTGGGATTTGCACAGGGATGAAGAATACACTCCTGATCAGCTTGTTGAAAAGGGAATCTCGTTATTAAATTATATCATTTACCACGCGCGGACATTTGATGAAGCTTCAACCCACCTGGTACTTATAGCCCCGCGGACGGTTAGTTCGGCTAACGTTGTTGTTAAAGACGGCGACGCGGTCATTTTAAATACGGACCAACGGTTGCGTTATGAGGCACCCCCGGCATTCGAAGAATATTTTTACAGTATCAATGATGAAGGGTGGGCCGTTAGTTTTTCAGAAATGATGGAAAACGCCAGCAATCAACTGCTGGAAATCAATTTGCTGGTCGATGCGAACCATGCAATCTATGAAGGCAGGTATAGTGAAGTGGTCATTAACTGCGCGACAGCGGTTGAAGCACATACCTTCCCGATATTGTCAAATTGGTTTAAATCGGGATTTTTAAATCAAAGCGATAAAAATGCAGAAAACCTATTGATGGATATTTCTTCAGCAACCAAATTAGAGTTATTATTTGGCACCATTAAAGCCGAATACCTATCTGCTCATGACCAGTTGCTGGAAGCATTAAAGGGTGTTAACCGCCTGCGCAATAAGATTATCCACCAGGGTGGAAGAGCCAGCAGGCAGGAAGCTTTCTCAGCATTAGACGCGGCGTCGAAACTTATTTTTATCCTGCATTTTCTCGTGACGCCTGAAGACCTGGACAGGGGTAATGCCTAAGCATAAATCACTATCTTTGTATCATGTACTACCGGAGGAAACTTTTATTAGGATTACTGCAAGCTTTTGACAATGACCTGGAAAATATCCGCCTTCAAAAGCTGCTGTTTCTGCTAACGCGTTTTCAGAAAACCGAAAGCAGCTACCAGTTTGTCCCCTATAAATATGGATGCTATTCTTTTCAAAGCGCAGCCGACTTAAACACTTTAGGAAAATACAACATTGTCGGGCAGGAAGACAGCCATGTACGCAAAACATCGGATGTCGATTACCTGGTGCAATTAAAGCCTGCAGACCGCGAGGCGATCAAAAGCCTTAAAATAGTATACGGCTTAAAAACCAATGAGGAACTCACCAGGTCGACCTATATTTCCCATCCCTATTATGCGATCAATAGCCTTATCGCAAAAGATATTCTTAGTCCGGAACATTATCAGCGGGTAATCGCGGCGCGTCCCAAAAAACTGAAAACGGTATTGTTCACCATTGGTTACGAGGGGATAACACTTGAGGCCTACCTGAATAAACTGATTGCAAATGATATCCGCCTGCTGTGTGATGTCCGGAACAATCCTGTCAGCATGAAATTTGGTTTTTCCAAAAACCAGCTTAAAACTGCCTGTGAAAGTTTAGGGATAAAATATGAACATTTACCAGAGGTAGGTATTCAGTCAGCAGACCGGCAGGAGTTAAATAAACAAGCTGATTACGACCAGCTTTTTAAAGTTTATAAGGACGTCACTTTAGCAGAAACTATTGATAATCAAAAAACTATTTTATCTTTATTGCAGAAACATCAAAGGATTGCCCTAACCTGCTTCGAAGCAAATATCTGCCAATGCCACCGAAAACCGCTGGCAGAAGCGATAACACAATTTGAAGGTTGGGAGTACGAGCTCCGTCACCTTTAAACTTAAATGCACAAAAAAAAAGTCCTCATCACGGTCACTACTTACCCGCTGCCCTCCAGAAGCTATGATGAACTGGTTTGCACCGCCGGTATTTGTGAAGATGGCAGTTGGATAAGAATTTATCCGGTTCCTTTCAAGTTTCTTTCAGGCCTGCGCAATGATGGCGTTATAGGAACTTACAAATTCACCTGGATTGAATTAAGCCTGCGCCGCAGGACCGAGGATTTTCGACCTGAAAGCCATTCACCTTTGAATTACAATTTTTCGGACATGACGGTTCGGGAGAGTATTGATATCAAGGGAGGCACCAAGGCCAAGCTGGAAGCCTGGAAGTCGCGCATTTCGCTTTGTACAAAAAAGGTATACAGGGACATGAGTATATTAATTGAGGATAGTAAAGATCCTATAAATGTATCACTTGCTACTTTTAAACCCTCCAAATTACTGGGCTTTGAATTCGAAGAAGATGACCGGGAATGGAAACAAGAGTGGAAAGACCAACTGAATCAATTGGAGCTTTTTGTGACTAATGGAACGAACACTCAGCCACGTAAGCTGATCGCCAAACTGCCCTACAAGTTCTTCTATAAATTTGAAGATATGAATGGACGTATTTCCCGCTTGATGATCGAAGACTGGGAAATTGGCCAATTATATTTTAACTGTGTGCGAACTGCGGCCAATGAACAGGAAGCGCTGGCGAAAGTAAAAGAAAAATATTGGGATTATTTTACAACGCGCGACCTTTATTTCTTTTTAGGAACAACTAAAGAGTGGCATACCCGCCGCTCCAAAAATCCTTTCGTGATCATTGGGGTTTTTTACCCCCCGGTTATTCCGGCTGATAATTATCCCAAAGAAAGTCAACTTAAACTGGCCTTATAATAAATTGATATTCTTTAATACCTGCACCGGAATTGTCCGTAATTATAAGGACACCACTGTTCTTACTTCTTGATCACCAGGTGCATCAAAGACGGATCACTGAGCAGCCGTTCGATTTCCGATTGTATGATCTCCTGCACATCCTGCTTGATCTGTAAATAATTTCGTTGCACAATACCATTGTTGATCGACCGCACTTCCGGTATTTCCAGGTACCCGGCGATCTCCTTATTCAGCGCCTCATGGTCATTGATGATCTCGCAATGAAATGCTTTCAGGTCGATCTTACAATCCGGGTTATCGGCCACCATACCGACAAACTCCCCGGAACTTAATGAGGATATACGTGAAGGCGGCACTGCCGCTTCCAGTTGCTTGGATTTGCTGATCGAGGTATCGGTGCGATTAATCGATAAACTTTCCCTGTCCTGCATGATCCTGCCGATCCGTTCGGATATATTTTTCGCAGTGTCCCCCGTACTCTGACCAGCCACGATATTACCCACTGAATTCATGATCACATCCGCGCGTTCCCTGCCGTAATCCTTGCGCAGCTGGCTGAAATCCTGGATACCCAGGCAGGTGGCCACCTTGTTGCTGCGGGCGGTAGCAATCAGCACATCAATATTGCTTACATCAACCGTCGGCAATTCATCAAACACCAGGCTGCACTTCCGCTGGTCCTTTTTATTGACCAGCTTGATCAGCCGGTTGATGTACAAAGAAATCACGGCACCGTAAATTTGTATTTTCTGCGGATTGTTACCGATGCAAAGCAGCTTCGGTTCGTCCGGGTTATTAATGTCGAGCGTAAAATCATTGCCGGAAAGAACATAATACAATTGCGGTGAAGACAATCGCGCTAGCGTCACCTTTGCCGAAGCGATCTGACCCTCCAATTGCTCAATCGCGTCGCGCATATAAGCGCTGATAAAAGGGTTGATCAGCGCATCGATTTCCTGCTCGGTGCGCAGCACGGTAAATAGTTGATCATAGTCCGACTGGATCAATTCGATAGCGTGCGGCAACGTACAAAATTCGCCGTCCTTGTATTTACGCAAAAACCAGATCACCGCCGTCAACAGGTTGATCGGCGATTCCACGAAGAAGTCACCCTGGCGTTTGTTCCACTCGCGATTCAGCCCGATCAGGATCGTCCGTGCCGATTCCACCGCATCCGTGATGTCCAGCATCGAGTCCGGCTCCAGCGGGTTACAGCGGTTCAGCAGCCGGTCGAAATTGATAAAGTAACATTGTGTTTTCGGCGGGTAGAGGTGGCGGTATTTCAGGAAAGTATTATAAACGATTTTCGACAGGTCATCGAACTTGAAATCATAGGCCATCATCGCAAAACCCTTACTGATATGCTGGGTGATAATATGCCGGATGACGAAGTATGATTTACCCGCACCCGCACCGCCCGTCACCAATACCGATCGAAACGGGTTGACCAGATTCAACCAGCCATTGCGTATCTTCCCCTTCAATTGGTAGCGCATCGGCAGGTTCACCGAATACTCATTCTCCAGCAGCCGTTCCTCCTGCGGGAACGTTTCGTTCTCGCGGTTAAAAATATCGTTAGACAGCTTATCGCGGATGATGCGGGAAAGCATCGTGCCGCCGCTTAAAAACAGCAGGTAACCTAAGCTGGTAACGCTCATATACAAGGCCGCCACCACCTCCGTTTTTGCCCTCGCCAATAGAATGAAGTAGCTGGTGAGGAAAAAAAATAAACCGGTCAGCAGGTAGAGCAATGCCGTTTTATAATGCTGCTTCTCGTCCTTTTTTCCCTTAACCCCAATCAGCGCGATTGCCAGGAAACCCAAAGCGATCAGCTTCGATTTATAGAAATTGCTGAACAACCCAGTGCGCAAGATATTACCCAGCAGCCTGTCCGATAGCGGCGCCGTCAAATGCCAGCCAACAAAAGCCCCGTAACATTCCTTGTAAAAATGTATAGCCAAAACCGCTATACTGATCAGCCTGGTCATATCCAGGATCTTGCGCATCGCCTGATCGTTCTCCCCCGTCGTGGACATAAATCACCCTCACTTATCTATCAATCTCACGCACCCAATCGATGCATAACACGCCTAATCCGGCGACAGCCGCCGCCGCTTTTTCTTCCTCTTTTTCCGCTTCAATTGCCAGTCCATGCCTTCCGGCTGATACCCCGGATCGAGCAACGTTTCAATTAACCCCACACTCTTTATAGTTGCCCCCTCACCGTTAAAATTTTGACCCGTATTTACGCTACGCCAACCCTCTTTTGCCGACTTGCTTTGCCGCATTTTTTCCTTTTCGGCGTTTTGTTTTTTTCCCTCACTTGCCCCGATGTTTGCGCAGCGTTCCAGGACGGTCTTTGCACTGTATCCTTTACCCAGGTCGCTGCCGTTAAACACCACCTTTTGACGATGGTCGACATAAGTAATACCATAAATCACCCCCTCCTTATTTCGCCGGATCACCACATCGATCCCCTCTTTTTTCAAAGCGGCGACCAACGCTGCCAAATCAATTTTGCGCTGTAAAAGCGCCAGGTCAAGCGCATTGCGTAATCGTGGTTTCAAAGGCTCTTTCTTAGCCGCCTTTTCCGTAAACTTTACCTTTAGATTTTTCAATGTAGGTTTACTATGAAACAGGCTTGCCTTTATCGGTGTACCTACCTTGTTCCCCTGCTCATCCAAAATGCGGAATACCAAGCCCTCGTGCCGTTTTACACGGCTACGCTCGCCACCGGTATCTGCAACAATATTGTATAAACTCAACACCGCATTTAATTCCGGCAACGATGCAAACTGGTATTCCGCAATCACCTTATTCAGCACATTGCCAATCGCTCGTTTCGTTTCCGTTTTACCATAATCCACCTTCGCAGCATTCACCGGTTTCAACCGAAAGGTTTCCTGCTGCTTGCTGCCCTCCGCAGGTACCAGCTTAAATTCTTTTTCAATTTCCAGTCGCGCCTGTTTGGATTTGATTTTGGCGAGGTTGTGCAGCGTAATCGCCTTACCATCCGGCTTGATATTAGTAGTCACCAGATGTACGTGCGGATGTCCCGCATCCATGTGCCGATACAATAAATAGGGCTGTTCACCAAACCCGATTTTATTCATGTAAGCCGCCGCAATTTCCCGCAAAAGTTCATCCGAAAGCTGTTCAGACGGATCAAAATTCAAAGAGATATGCAGGCTGTTTACTTTTGTCAGCTGGTTCAATTCCGTCAGCTTTTCAAAGCGGTGAAGCTTCTCAAAAAAGCTCACATCAGTAGCGTCTTTTAAAAACCCCGAAGCCTCTAAACACACCGCTTTCCCTTCTTTTAATTTGTGCTCATTGTAGTTTAAGATATTGCGCAGACTGCTGCTCTGGTGAATCACTGCAACCATTGTTCTTCCACCTTTGAAAGCTGTTCTTTTATCGCAGATAGCTGCCCGAACAACACATCCTTATCCCGCTCCCAACCCACCAGCCAGCGCTGCATTTGCGGCAGATAATCTAGTGTATGCAACCGATGAGTGGCCTGGTTGAAATTCACGCCGATAGCGTTCAATTCTTTCTTTAATAAAATCAACTCCGCCATAAAATCATCCAGCGAAGCGTTGCGCGTTCTAACCGTCACGACCTTGCCGAATAACACCCGCCGCACAAATTCACTCAATTTCTTCACCGTGCTTTTTTGCCAGCGCCCCTCCAAAATCCCGTACTCATCGCCTGTCAGTCGCAAGCCAATAATCCGTACTCTGCCTGTTTTCTTCTCCGACATCACGCCCCCAATCCCAACTCAAAAAAATCCAAAATCTACCTTAAACCCGCTTATTCCTAACCGTCCCCGACTTCGGAGGGGGCGTTTTTTTTAGTTGTTGTTAAACAACTATACATCTTGCCGATTGCGCACAAGGCAATCTAACTGCGGGCTGTTGAGGGGAAAAATATAAAAAGCCAATACTACCGTTAACCCACCTGCCGTAGCCGGTTGCCCGGTTTTACCCGCTCTTTTTGAACCTCACCCTTCTGCATCAGCCATTCGTTCAAATCCTTGTGCCGGCTATAAAAACCGCTTTCATCCTTGTACCGACTACCGAGCGAAAGTGCATACTGCGTATAAGCCTTTCCGGTAACATCCCGGTCAAGCCAAAGCCCGACGCTTTCATGCTGCTCCAAAAATGGCAACGCCCGGTCAAACATCCCCGCACCGTTCAGTATGACAAAATCAGTTTTCCCCGGTTCCATATAGGGATGCAAAGTTTGATAAGAAAGAAAGTCCATAAACCCCTCGAACACCTGTACCGAACCTGCGTCAAAACGAAATGTCGTAATATCTTTTGGCGAACTGCTTTGCTTGAAACTTTTGTTGCGTATTTCGTAGCCTCCGGCATCATTTTTAAAGCCAATACCATAGTAGGAATTGCCATTTATCTGGAATTCTATTTCGACACAATACTTATCGGCAACAGCGACGGGAATTGACCGCTCGTGCAGGTAATTTTTGAGCGGGTATTTGTACAATGGTTTTACATCTGTTACCATCAATTTCTTGTCTTTTCCGGCACGGCCCTCATGCAGATCCGGCTCAAAAAGATAGAGCTGATGAGGGGAAAAAGAAATGTTTAATCGCTCCAGCAATTCTGCTATTGAACACCGGTAATACCGCAGTAAAAAGTCCACCGGGTTACCGCCCGCCGACAACCCGAAATCATACCACTCATTGGCCGTGCGGTCAACATGAAAACTCGCCGTACGTTCATTGCGCAGCGGCGACAGGTACCAATAGTCAGTATCGTCTTTCTTCCGCACTGTAGGCTCATGGCCTAACATTTCCAGAAGGTAAGTAAGGTCTGATTGCCGTATCCGGGTAAGCGAAAACGTCTCATCTGTAAAATCCATTGCACCAATCCCCTTCACATTATCAAACCCAAAAGTAGGGCAGCCAAATGATACCTGCCCATCCCGGCTAAACTTTGAACAGGATCGTTTCAAAGCCGCAACCTAACTTTGCCGTCAATAATCAATCATTAAATCAAGCGTATGACAACAAATGAAGTGGCTAAAGTATATGAGACAGTACTCTCAATACCAGGCATGAATGAGGGTGTAAAAATTGATGTCAAAATCAACCGAAAGGCAGTTTTGCTGTTGCATAGCATAGTTAGCAATGGCCTGAAGGCCAAAGAAGGCGAAAGTGCAGAACTGTTAAAATTGTTGCCGGAAGAAACCGTAAAAGAGCTGAAGGACTTTAACGACGAATTTTTGAAGAAAGCAGGGTTGACAGAACTGAGTGAAAAACTAAAGGGTTTACAGGCTAAGTAGCTCATGATCCTGCGGCCTGCGTTTTAGTGGGCCGCAGGATATTTACAGGCCCCAAATTTCTTTATAGCTGGCACGGCAAGCTATTAAATAGGGATGTTTGTCATCATATAGGTACTCGCGTATAATTAACGCGTCAGCTATATAAGTTTTAGCCGTTTCCAAATCACCCATATCGCGGTGTAATAAAGCCAGGTTATTGTAGGAAGTGGCGAGGTCCGGATGCATCGGTTCGGCTAATTTAAGTTTAGCCTCCCGCATATCTTTAGCTTTCAAAAGGTTTGTCAAAGCTTCGGGATAATTTTTCACCATACGATAACATTCACCCACATTATGAAAACTTTGCGCCAAAGGAAGTGAATCTTCATCGAATAACTTAAGCCTGATCTGATGCGAATTCAATATAAATTCAAGCATCAGGTCAAATTTTTTAAGCCTGAGATAAACGTAACTCTTATTACCATAAGCATTCGCCAGTTCTTTATGTATATATCTCCCTGTTGAGGTGAACATCAATATACATTTGTCATATAGGTCTATGCTCTTGTCATACTCCTCCAGATGCCGGTAAACCAAACCCAGGTTGGAATAAGAACTGCCCAAATGTTCGTCATCCGGATCGAGTACTTTTTCCTTAATGGCAACGTCTTTGCTCCTGTAGTACAAACTTTTTGCCGGGTCACCCATATCGATGGCAATCCAGCCGATATTGTCGCCGAGGTTGGCCAGGTATTTATCTTCCGGAACGAGGTTTTCCGTGCCCCGGTAAATCGCATTGAAAACACTTTCGGCATAGGTCAGGAGTTCTTTCTTGAAATAACCATGTTCACCCTCAAATTCTTTAACATCCGTGGCCTCAATAAGGCTCTTGATAAGTCCCTGGCAATTATTGCTGTCAGGTTTAAGCTGCGCCTGGATAGCCAGCTGAACTACGGAATGGCATATAAACGATGTCCTGGACTCATCGGTTATCCGCGTGAGCCAACCACTATCCGCCAACCGGTTTAGCATATAAATAAATTCGCGTTCGCTGATCTCCGTATGCATTCGCGACCATTTGAATAACAGGGTGTAGTCAAGTGCGACAGATGGTAATACCGAAAAGTATAATAAGATTTGGCTGATGCCGGCTTTAATAGACATATCCTGTTGCATCATAGCCAATTCGTCAACCAAAAATAAGTTAACCAAATGTTGTATCGCATTCAATGGCTCATAAGAGTAACTGGTTTCCACTGGTGGAAGCGCTTCATCATGTTGGTTGAGCTGCCCGAGTTTTTGCAATAGAACCGGCAGCGCCCAGCCATTCTGCCTGGCTGAAGAAGCAAATAGAATAATGGCAAAAGTATGGTGCTGCAGGTATGCTATAATTTCCCGGAGTGCCGCATGGTCTGCCGTTGGTCCATAATGCAATTTGAATAAATTTTTAGCATGGGTAAGCGTAAGGGGCGGTAGGTTAAATGGTTTCCAGTCGGCCATTTTTTTCCTGGAAGCTGCCAGCACTTTCCACCTTCCCGAAGGAGGCAGGTATTTCTTTATCCTTTGAATGGCGAACGGAACATTGTCGATTACCAGCAGGTTATTGAAACTGTCTATATTGGCCAGTTTGTTAATGATCATCATAAAAGCATCGCCGAGTTTCAGGCCATCTAAGTCCAACCCCAGGTTTCGCTGAAGGACCGGTTCAAAAACAAAAGCTTCATACAATAAGTCGAGCGCCCGTTGCTCGGTAAGCCGCTGCACCTCGAAGTCGATTTTAAGTTCAATATATAATATGCGGTTAAAGCTTTCGGCCCGGCTATGGACATATTTGTTGATCAGTGTGCTCTTGCCCATACCTCCATAGGCATTCACCAAAAGGCAGCTGTCAAAACCAGTTAATATTTCATCAAGCTTTGTTAATGCCTTTTCGCGTCCGATGACCAGCCGGGCGGACGGGTTAACGGTATTGGTCAGGTACTTGGGAATATTTGGAGGCGATGATGTAATTTTTAATACAGCCTCCCTGAGTACTTTTAACTCGCTTGATATTTCAGATGGGATCAATGATGCCAACGGATTTATTTCCCGGTAGATGAGTTCTTTAATCTTTTTAAATTGATCAAATTTATCGTCGTCATATATTGTTTCAATAGCGGCGATCAGGTCTTTGGGATATAGAATATCTGTATCCTTGTTAAAAGTGCCCAAAATCAAAGCTGGATTTGTTTTGGCGCCAAAAACGATCTCCCGGTCATTTAAAATAAGAAATTTGATGCCGCCATGAAACCGGTGATGTAAGTCTTTGCTTATCGCCTTTCTGAGTGTTTTGTTTATTTTTTCAGGCTTTGATATACTCGTAATCTGGAAACCGATGGGCGTTTCACTGTACTCTCCAAGGTCAAGTGCCGGGAAATCGCGTTTTTCCTTATTCAAATCTTTTAGCTGGTACCCATAAATCAGGTTCAGCAGTTTTGCGGAAAAGCCTTCGGCAATCTTGTTAATATCCGTATAAGAAAAGGCGTTATTTAAGCGGATTTTCGCTATCCAGGCAACAATCAGGTTACTGATATGATCGAGTTCATCGGCTTTGGACATGCTTGATTTAATGGAGATCAGTTTAGATGGAAAAGGGTTAAATGTTATGAGTTAAAATCATAGCAATTTAAACAAATTCCCGAGCAAAGATGAACGCCCATTTTGCAAGGCAAATGATGCCGCTTAGCTTGCGAAGTATAACAAAAAGATCCGGACTGCAGCAAACCGCATTCAGGCTATTGAGAACATTAGCAGGCGCGATGGCCGATAAAAATAACCGTTAAAATAAAGTTAGCTGAACCATGCTAACTTCAACCGCAGCTATCGCTTTCAATGTTTTCTGTAATACCTCCTGTTTGTAATTCGTGGTGTCTGAATTACCTAAATAAGTAGACATTTTAGCTTTCATTTCATGCAATGCGGCAGTTAGGGCCACCTCCCGGTTTGGATATTTTTTACAGAATACACAAAGCGGCCCGCTGCTCCCGGCAGTTCCATAATTGCAACTTAAAGCATAAGCCCAAATTCCATTAGGGCCGCGCCCGATGCGGATGCTGCTTTGCTCCAGCTTAATCTCCTCAAAATCCAAAAACTTTGGTGCCGCGAACCAGCCGTATTGATTAAAAGCAATTTTCGTAAAGCCAAATTCCAACGCCCGGCGGTGCTCATTCACATTCATGCATATTTGCCGGAAACTATCTCCGAAACCCGCGAACCAGGCTAAAGCTTTCACATCCTGAGTTTCAATAACAGCACCTATCTCCGCTAATATTTCCCGCTCATAGCGCATCAGGTGGTTTTCCGCTGCGTAAGCAATGATGTCGTTTTCGGACTGAAGGGTTAATGCAAACTTTTCCATAAGCTAAAAAATTAAGTTTTTAGTGCTTTACAGCGCGCGCCAGGTGCGTGTCAAGGGCCCCGCGCCAGCGGGGTTTATATACCCTTGACACGCACCTGCGTAGCGCGCTACCTTTGTGGTAAAAACTTAATTTTTTAGCGGGAAAGTTCGCTACCCGCCAAAAGACAGAACAGCTACTGCGCTGACGGAAACACACGCCTGCCCAATTCCAAAGCCGCCAGCAGGGTTGCCGCCTTGGCCACGCCGATACCCGCATATTGGCAGAAATCTTCCGCCGTCCGGTTAAGCAACCGGGCGGGCTCGTCCTTAACCGACTTCATGATTTTCCGGCACAGGTCAAGTACCGATAATTCGGATGAACCTGTACACAGCAGGATTGCCAGCAATTCCGCATTGCTTAGCTTACCCGCACCCAAAGCATGCAGTTTTTCACGCGGGCGGTCGTACTCCGCTATCGCCTTCATCCCTTTCGGGTCTTTCACCAGTTCCATTTTTACTTCCGGCGGCGACAACTCCCCATACGCCAGCTGCGAAAGGATCATGGACAATGCCTCCACGAAGAAGCCCAGGTCCTCTTCCCAAAGCTGGATCGTTCGCCGGTAGTATTTGTCATCGTTATTAAACTTTTCCCTGGATGTGATTAGCAAGAAATGGGTGTCATTGCTCGCCTTTTTTAGATCTATAAAATAATGCTTCTTCCCGTGGCCGAACGTTTCGCTGGCCAAATTCGGGTAATTCGTTCTTGCTGCTTCCATTATTTTGTGCCCGTTTATGGAGAGCAAAGCTCGGACGAAATGCAATCAATTTAGAATTTTCGCTGTTGTATAAACGTTTATAACCGTTTCAGTCCATGGAAGAACCGACCGCTGAGAAACCTGTCAAATACTGCCTCGAGTGCGGTAAGCCCATCGGTGCCAGCCGCGGGGATAAAAAATATTGCAGTAACGAATGCCGTACCGCCTACAATAATGAGCGTCGCAAACAACTCAACCCGGCAACAGCAACCATAGATCGTTCAACTGCATTGGCAGAACAACGCGAGCATAAAAGGATTTATGAGATCATCTTGAACAACCGGGAAATCCTTTACTGGCATAGCCAATACTTCGGCGATGAAATCCTGCTCCGCGACCTGATCGGCAAAGGCTTTAACCTGAAATATTTTACATCCGTTTATACCGATGGGAACGGCTTTGAACACAAATGTTGCTTTGATTATGGCTATTACCTGGGCAAGGATGACAAAGCATATATTATCTATCGCCCGGAAGAAATCTGACCAGGCCAAACAGCAACTGCCCGTGTTTGGGCGGTGAGCGCAGAAAAAGGCTTGCCCGGCGAGGCCGGGCGGGCCTTTTTCGGGCTGGGCAGCGGGCCGCCAAAACACGGGTTGTTGCGTCTGCCGGTAAAGCGGGCGAGCCGGAATGGCGTGCGCGGCAGCGCGCAGAATGGAGGGGAACCGGCTTTACCGGCATGGCCCTTCAGTCATTGCCAACGGGTAAACTGCCAATATGGCCCATCAAAGTGAGCGCATCCCTACAGCGATTCCATCCGGCTATTTTTTAAGTACGATCGCCTCAGTGAGTATACTGGTTTGTAAACTGTTAATTTGCTTTATATTTGACGATTAACCATTATCGACCACATGCCGCAACACCCTAAACCGCCCGCGATTATAAACATCGAAAAAAACTACAAGATCGAATTCGGCGACGCTACGGATAAGAGCTGGAAGGGAAGTAATACCTACCGCCTGAACGATAGCGGCGAAGTCCTTGAACTAAATTTAAAAGAATTTAAAGGCGTAGGGCTCGTCAGAATGGGAAAACTCCTTCAGCTTAAGCGCCTGGTTTTTTTGAATTCATCGCTCCGGGATTTGACCGCCTTAAAAAGTGTTTGTCCGAACCTGGAATACCTGGAGATCAATGCAGACAAAACACTGGAGAATATTTCCGGCCTCCGGCTTTTAACCCAGCTGAGGTATTTAAATATAGCCGGAACCAGGGTATGGGACATCAGTGCACTTTACCGGCTGATGCATGAGGGCACTTTACAGGAATTAAATACGAAAAGGGCCCCGCTCCGTTACCCGCCCGCAGCAGTCGTCGATACCTCTTCCATACCTGCAATTGTAAGCTGGTTTGATGAAACCTGGATGAGGGCGAAGCAACTGATCGCGGAATGCCTTGAAACGCGGAATACAACTTTAGACCTTGGATTTTGCGGCATTACCGACTTATCTCAATTTCCTGAGTTATTTGAATGCACCCATGTGGAAAAGCTGATTTTAAGCAATGAATGGCCGTATTACCACGACAATGACTGGGAACTCATCCGCAGCAACAACAAAGAAGGGGTACCCAATAACCTGTTTTACATACCCAACAAATTAACCAATCTGTCCCGGCTGAAGGAACTTTATATAAGCGGTGACTGGAACAAGCGGCAAAAAGACGGTTTTTGGAACCGCGGACGCCTTCAGCACTTTCATATATTCACCAAATTCGCCAATTTAGAGTACCTGAATGCCAGCAACCAGGATATACGGTTTGTAAGTGAGCTGGAAAAGCTCTCCCATTTAAGAATGCTGCATCTCAACAACAACCGCATCCGTTCCGTTTCAGTTAAACTTCCCATTGCTTCGCTGGAGGCGTTGTTTCTCAGCAATAATTTTTTGAAAAATGTTGATTTTCTGGTCAATTGCCCGAACGTCACTACCGTCGACCTGCATCACAATTTGCTGCGCAACTTACTGCCAATCAAATCCCTCATTGCAAAATTAGGGGTGGTTGACAATAAATGGGCGATCAATACCATATCTCTTGCAAAAAACACAACACTCAGGTTGCCGAAATATGTCACCATTGCCGAAGGGACCCAAAGCGTACTGGACTACTTTGACAGATGGGAAAGAGAGCAGCAGGCAGATCTGCCCCCTTTTATCAATACGGATATAAAGCTTATTTTGGTGGGGAACAGCTCTGTTGGAAAAACAACCTTCGCACACTGGCTATCCACCGGTATAGTTGATTTGAAGCTAAAGTCAACGCATTGGCTGAACCGTATGCCATGGAAGGCAACGCTGCGGCGCCGGAGTTTCAATGTGCACCTGTTCGATTTCGGCGGCCAGGAATATTATCACGATACGCATCATTTATTTTTCACAACGGATGCGGTCTACCTCTTGCTTTGGGACAAAAATGCCTACGACTTTGATGAGATCATACCTGAAAATTCCGATAAAAAAGAACCGGTACAAACATTCCCGCTGAAGTACTGGCTTGACTCTATCGTTTATTTTTCCAATAAACGGCAATTAGGCAAAGATGAAATTAAAATCAATGCCTTAATTGCAAAGTCAAATGCGGATAGCTTAGCCCAAAATCCTGCAAACGAACCGGAAGAGCAGGTTATTGCGGCTGATACTTCCGATGCGGTACAAAAAGATACGCTCGTCCTGCAAAGTAAGGTGGATAATCACACCTCCATCGAATACCTTGACCAAAAAGCCTTACATGCCGAATACCCGCAGATTTATGATTTTGCCAACTTCTCGCTCTCACCCCATCGCAACCTGGATTACCTGAAAGATCTGCTCTATGAGATCATGCGTTCCATGCCCCTGATCGATCAGGAAATGTTAGGAAGCTGGGGGGCCATTAAAAAGAGGATCGAAGGTTCAGCAAATAAATTTAAAAAGGATTTATCCATTGCGAAATTCCAAACTTATTGTAACGATATTATAAAGGACTTCCCGGAAATGTTCGATGCCGGCGAGGCCAAGTTAAGCCGGATTCTGTTCGACGAAACAAATACCAGGAATTTTGCCCAGTACCTCTCACAAATTGGACTGTTACTTTATTTCCCGGAAAATCAAACTTTACGAAACAGGGTTTTCCCCAATCAAAATCACCTCCTGGAGCAGATTCATGATGCCCTGAAAGCATTTTCCAACGGTAACGGAATTGCAGAAAAAAAGGAGATCGGTCTGTCGCTGGCAAAGCCGGTAAAAGCCAAAGAATTAAATATTCTGATCGAGGTGATGACACATTTTAAAATTGTTTTTCAGCACCCTGCCAACTCGTCCACGCTGATTGCCCCGCTGTATCTTCCGAAAGAACCCATAAAAGCCATACAGATATTTTTACCGCAATTCAGGAAACCGGCTTACCGTTATTTATTTAAAGCATTTATACACCGGAATGTGGTACTGGAGTTTTTCGCGGGCTTCGGTAAAAAGACACTTCATGAGGGGGATAAGGAGAGCACGTATTATTTCTGGCGCGACGGCTTAGTGCTCAAAGATGAGGCCACGCATGAAATTGTACTGGTCCGTTTTGATAACAAAACCAGTAAAAACACGAATGACCAGGCATGTATCGATGTGTACAGTCTTGACGGCAGGAAAGGGGAATTTTTGAAGGAAATTATCAGCGAGCTGGATCGTATTACCGAAGACCGCCAGGTCGACAAATGTGTGACACTTGACGGCAAATCCTTTGTGCCGCTCACAGAAATTGAAAATGCGGAAAACAATGACTACTATATATTCAGATATAAAGGGCAGTATTATAAGCTTGTTGACTTTAAAGAATTCCTTAAAAAACCTTCTCAAATGAAAAATATCTTTATTTCCTACTCAAAAGACGATTTTAATTATGTCAGAACTTTTATCAATCACCTTTCCGCACTTCAGCGTGACGGCACAGTGGGGCACTGGTATTGTACGGAGCTTATGGCAGGTTCGGAGTGGGATGCCGAGATTCAACAGCACTTCAAAGATTCGGATATCATTTGTTTCATGGTCAGTCCGAATTTTATGAAAACAGACTATATTTTTCAGTACGAAATCAAGAAAGCCTTTGAAAGAAAGAAAATCGATGCTGCTTACAAAATAGTCCCCATTATTATGGATTTCTGCCGATGGAAAACCAAAGAGTACGACCTGAGCAAATTTACCGCCCTGCCTTATACAGCCAAGCCGATAGCAGACTTTGACAATAAAAATGCCGGCTGGTATCTTGTCCAGGAAGCGATCCGTATCATGATAGAAGATGAGAACACCCCTAACGGCGACACCTTTTACACCTATCAGAAACTTCCCAAAGATGTATTGGACCTGTATGAAAGGATAGCCTTAAAACAAAGGATTTAAATAAAATTCCGTTGATGCTGACCCGTACCGTAAAAAATACGGTAATCATGCACCTGCAGTGGTACCTGGTGCCTCGTATTTAACAAGTATGGCCTGCGCCTGTTAATGAGGCAACCCCGGTTTGCATTATTACAAACTATTACTTAACATTGATTGAGCATAACAGACCGGCGATCAGCATGCATATGAAACGCAATCCCTTAAGTTTTGAGGAAATTTTCCATCTTTACAAAGACAGGATATACAGTTATGTGCTGGCCATCGTAAAATCAGGCGAGGCTGCTGAAGAGGTCACCCAGGAAATCATGATCAAGCTTTGGCTCTGCCGCGAAATGCTTGACCAGGTTGAAAACCTCGATGCCTATATCTACGTCATCGCAAGAAATAAATCGCTGAACCATTTGCGTAAAGCAGCTTATGACATTCGCCTGCTGAATGAATTGAAAAGCTTCATCCCCGACGAATACAACAATACCGATGACCGGATCGCGGTTAAAGATTATGAACTGCTGTTAACCAACGCGGTGAATACACTTTCTCCCCAACGCCGGCAAGTTTACCAGTTGAGCCGTGTAGAGGGTTTGAGCCACGACGAGATCGCTGAACGTTTGCACCTTTCCAAGCAAACCGTTAAAAACCACCTGGTTGAAGCGCTTAAATCGATCCGCACCCACCTTTCTTTGGCGGGTGGCGCGGCACTGGTGCTCACCTTATATATGATTTCCTGAAAAATATTTTCAAGGGCATTGGTACGATGCCATTTTCCACGTGTCATTAGTTAAAAGAGGGAATTTAATATTTCCTTAATAGCCAATTAACATGACACAATCCTATCGCCTGCAACATTTATTCCAAAAGTACCTGCGCAATGACTGTACTGAACCGGAGTTAGAAGAACTCCTGGGCCTGCTCAACGAAATGGAAGACGATGAACTGGACGCGCCGATGAAGGCGCTTTGGGAAAAGTCTAAAGGCATCCGACAAGAGCATCGTGTTGACTGGGAAAAAATGTACCGCGAGGTAACCGCCAGCGAAGAAAGCCTGGTGACCATCCATCAGCTCAAAAAGCGAAATTTCCGGCGCTTATGGATCAATACGGCGGCTGCGGCTTCTGTTATTATGGCGGTAACCGCAGGCAGTTATTTTGTACTACGCCATAGGGCAATCCCGCAAACTGCCCAAAACCAGGTTCAGGATATTGCACCGGGCAGCAACCAGGCCACTTTAACCCTGGCTAACGGGCACACCATTACCTTAAATAAAGGGTTGAGCGGCAAACTGGCCCAGCAAGGCCAAACCACAATCAATGTTAATGGCGGCAATGCGATCACTTATACCGCCGGGCAAACGGACACAAAAGTTGAATACAATACCCTGACTACCAAACGGGGCGAGCAATCGCCCTATCCTTTGGTTCTAGCTGACGGAACTAAAATATGGCTGAATGCCGCTTCTTCGATTAGATTCCCGACCGCCTTTAACGGCAAAAACCGCGAAGTAACTTTAAACGGCGAGGCCTATATCGAAGTGGCGCATCACGCGTCCCAACCATTTAGGCTGATCACCAAAGGCCAGACCATCGAAGATATTGGCACCCACTTCAATGTGAATGCCTATGACGATGAGCCGGTTATAAAGACGACGTTACTGGAAGGTTCGGTACGGGTAATCACTCCTAAAGCCCCAACAGGCTCGGAAAAAATTGCGGTGATCTTAAAACCAGGGCAACAGTCGGTTGCAGGTAATAGCAGCCTTATCGTTCAGGACGCCGATATCGACCAGGTGATGTCCTGGAGGAACGATAAGTTTTTGTTTAATGATGAGCCGTTGGCGGCCATTATGCGACAGGCATCACGCTGGTACAATGTGGATGTTGTATATACAGATGCAGGCCTTAAAGAAAAAAGGTTTGGCGGTGTAACCGCAAGATTTGCCAATGTATCTCAATTGCTCAATACGCTGGAAATGACCGGCAAGGTAAAATTTACTGTCCAGGGCAGAAAAATAATTGTTCAGCATAAATAATTAACCCGTTAACCCTTAATTGATTTAGACATGAAGACAGCAGGAAAATCACCATAGCAGGTCTAACGAACCAAAGGCAGGCAGAAAAAAAATCAGGAACACTTGCAATGCCCCTGATTCATATATCTGTACCAGCCTAAAATAATGTGCGACACTATTCTTTCACTTAAAACAGACAGTCAAATGTATAAAATTTATACTAAAAATGGGTGTATGCCACCTGGCTACATCAAAAAATTCTTGCTGGTCATGAAAATTACTACGCTCCTCCTTTTTGTCGGATTAATGCAGGTAAGCGCGGCGGGGCTGGCACAGAAACTGACATTGGTAAAAAATCCCGTAACGCTCCGGCAGCTATTCCTGGAAATCAATAAGCAAACCACTTATAATGTAATTTGGTCAGCCGATGAAGTCAACGGCGATATTAAAATCAACGCGCAATTCAAAGATACCCCTTTACTGGAGGTTTTAGACAAAGCCCTGGGAAGTACCGGGTTGAGTTATACCATCACCGACAAGACTATATTGATCAAACAAAAAGCTCCTTCAGCCGTCGAAAAACTCAAAGCGGCGACTGCCGTTCTCATAACAATTCAAGGCACGGTACTGGACGAAAATAACCAACCATTGATCGGGGTAACCGTTAAAGAAAAAGGCACCGCCAATGGCACGGTTACGGGTCTTAAAGGTGAATATAGTATTTCAGTCGCCGGTAAAAATGCTGTGCTCATATTTTCATTTATAGGCTATGAGAAACAGGAAGTTGCCGCAGGAAGTCTTGGAGACAAGGGCATTATCGTCCTGAAGGTTTCCAGTACAAATTTAAAGGAAGTGGTGGTGAATAAGGGTTACTATAATACGACGAAGGAATTAAACACGGGTGATGTAAGTTCTTTGTCGGCAAAAGTGATCGGTGAACAACCGGTGTCTGATCCGTTAGCCGCATTAGAAGGTCATGTTCCAGGATTATTTTTACAGCAAAACTCCGGCGTTCCGGGTGCTGGTTTCACGATCAGGCTGCGGGGCATAAACAGTATTGCTAACGGGAATCAGCCCCTATTCATTATTGATGGTGTACCTTTTAGCCCGACAACGCTCACAGATTTAAACCTTGTTGAAGGTGCCGGAGTCGCTTCCAGTCCTTTTAACAATATTCCCCCCGGCGATATTGAACGAATTGATGTATTAAAAGATGCAGATGCAACAGCAATATACGGCTCAAGAGGCGCAAACGGCGTGGTGTTAATCACCACGAAAAAAGGGCAAGCAGGAGGTACCAAGGTCGATTTGAGTGCTTACACCGGCGTAGGAACAATATCGCGTAAAATGGACCTATTAAATACTGATCAGTATCTTTTGCTTAGGCACGAAGCATTTAAAAACGATGGCGTTACGCCACAATCGAGCGATTACGATGTCAATGGTGCCTGGGACACCACGCGTTATACGGACTGGCAAAAAGTATTGATCGGGGGCACCGCCCGGATGAGCAACTACAGCGGCTCCATATCGGGGGGAAATGAGTCAACCCAGTTTTTCCTTGGATCATCCTTTGAGAATCAGACCACGGTTTATCCGGGAAATTTCGGAGATCAAAGAGCTTCCGTTCATGCGAACATCAGCAATATTTCCGGCAATAAAAAGTTCAGATCGGTTTTTACGGCAAGCTACTCGACAGACACCAATATACTGCCGGAATCAGATTTGACCAGTTTCATTACCTTACCACCTGATGCGCCACCGATATATGCGTCATCCGGGCAATTAAACTGGCAACAATCCACCTGGGTTAATCCGTTTGCGGCCCTGTTGCAAAAAACTAAGGTTACTACTGAAAACCTGCTATCGAGCCTGGATCTTTCTTATTCCATCTTACCCCAACTGCAGGTAAAGGTCAACCTGAGTTATAACAGTATTCAGGCGAACCAGTTAAATACGGTGCCCCTTTCATCCTATAACCCGCAATATCAGCCATTTTTACAGGCAGAGGCGGATGTGAGCCATAATCAAATACATACCTGGAATATCGAACCGCAAATTAACTATGAGCAACAATGGGGCAAAAATCATTTCGGTGCGTTGCTAGGGAGTACCTTACAGGAAACTAAACAAGATCAACTGGGACAAGTTGGACTTGGTTTTACCAGCGATGCCCTTTTAGAAAATATACAATCCGCCTCTACGGTTATTATTGTTAGTGATGCGAATACAGATTACCGGTATAGTGCCGCATACGCCCGCCTGAACTATAATTATGATGACAAATATATTCTTAACCTAACCGGGCGCAGGGACGGGAGCAGCAGATTCGGGCCATCCGAAAGAATTGCTAATTTCGGTGCTGTTGGCGCGGGATGGATTTTTTCAAAAGAAACATTTTCAAAAAGTATATTTTCATTCTTGAGTTTCGGAAAGATCAGGGCCAGTTACGGGCTGACCGGAAACGACCAGATCGGTAATTACCAATACCTGAGTACTTATACTTCCGGTACCTATCCATACCAGGGCCTGCAAGGGCTCAACCCTGCCCGCCTGGCCAACCCAAATTATGGATGGGAAGTGAATCGGAAAATAGAGGCAGGCCTTGAAACGGCATTCTTAAATGATAGGATTCAGTTTGACCTAAGTTATTATAGTAACCGTTCATCTAATCAGCTGGTGGCCTCACCATTACCCGCAATTACAGGTTTTACTTCAATTATCGCTAATCTTCCGGCAACCGTCCAGAATACAGGTTGGGAATTTGAAATCGGCAGTTCCAATATCAAAAGTGCCAACTTTTCCTGGCGGACAAGTCTGAATTTAACGATTCCGTCCAATAAGCTTTTGGCATTCCCCAACCTGGCTGGTTCAGGCTATGCCAATAGGTACGAAATAGGGCAATCGCTTAATATTGTTAAAGTATATCATGAGACGGGCGTAGATCCGCAAACGGGTGCTTATCTGTTCGAAAAACTGTCTGATCACTCTAACACGCCGAATCCCTCTTATCCCAACGACCTGATTTCAGTAGACCTGTCCGAGAAATTTTACGGAGGAATGCAAAATACGGTCACTTACAAGCAGTTCGAATTAAATGTATTCTTTCAGTTTGTAAAGCAAAAGGGCCGTAACTATGTAAGTAATTTCGCATTACCGGGAGGCGTAGGTTCCAATCAACCTGAATATGTGTTGAACCGTTGGCAGAATCCGGGCGACAATAAGCCGGTTCAGCGATTTAGCCAGGATTATGGGTCCCTGGCCGGCAGTGCCTATTCAAATTATTACCAAAATAGTGACGCTTCCATTGGAGATGCCTCCTTTATCAGGCTTAAAAACCTCTCTATAGATTATGCCATACCCAATAGCACGGTATCCAGATGGGGAATAAAAGGCATTAAACTATTCTTACGGGGAGAAAACCTTTTTATTATAACGCGCTACCAGGGCTTAGATCCTGAAAATAAAGGGCCCCTTCCGTTACTTAGAATTTTAACGACTGGGTTTACAATTTCATTATAACTTAAAAATTGCAACAATGATACATTTCAACAATTTCATACCTAAACGGCCTCTTGCCATAACTTGTTATGTGTTTTTGATCACATTTTTGATCTGTTCCTGTAAAAAATTTATAGCTGTTCCTGCACCGTCCACTGAATTGGCGAGCGCATCGGTGTTTACCGATAGTCTAACCGCAACAGCCGCACAAACGGTGATTTACTCCAATATGGCAGGTAGTACAACTTACACCATACCTTTTTTTACGGGCTTATCTGCCGACGAACTTTTGAATTACTCAACTAATCCTGATGTCGCGCAACTGTACAGTAACGGGCTAAGCAGTAGTAATGGCAGTACCAGTGGACTATGGGCACAATGGTACCAGTACATCTATGCCGCTAACGCGGTTTTGGAAGGAGCACAAAATTCAACAAGTCTGTCACCATCCTTAAAAAATGAATTAGAGGGGGAGGCTAAATTTGTTCGTGCCTTTTCTCACTTTTATTTAGTGAACCTGTATGGCAATATCCCGTTGATACTGACTACTGATTACACAATAAACAAATCAGCTAAGCAGGTTGCCGCAGCCCAGGTTTACCAACAGATCATTGCGGATCTTAAAGATGCTCAAAGACTTTTGGCTTCAGATTTTAGTTACGGAGGTGGTGAAAGAATTCGTCCCAATAAATGGGCTGCCACTGCCTTGCTCGCACGGGTTTATTTGTATACAAAAGATTGGGGCAACGCGGAATCGTCAGCCGCCACAATCATCGCCGATGGAACTGATTTTTCCCTGGTGAATGATCTCAACCAGGTTTTTTTAGCCAACGGCAATGAAGCTATTTGGCAATTGAAACCATCGCTGCCAAACGAAAATACATCCGAAGGCTTTTTTTTCATTTTAGCGGGGATTCCTAGTACTGTTAGCCTCACCAATAGCTTCGTAAGCTCCTTTGAACCCCTTGATCAAAGAAAAACAGATTGGGTAGATACTGTTTCTGCTAATGGAATAATCTATTATTTCCCCTATAAGTACAAAATCAAAGCAGGAAGTACGCTAACAGAGTACTCTATGGTATTGCGCTTGTCAGAGCAATACCTGATTCGGGCGGAAGCGGAAGCAAACGGCGCAGGTGGAGGTACCAGCGCCGCAATTAACGATCTGAATGTAATCCGTAACCGGGCCGGCCTTCCCAATTATGCAGGGGCGACCGATAAGGCATCGATATTAGCTGCGCTGCTGCACGAGCGACAGGTGGAGTTATTTACCGAATGGGGGCACCGCTGGCTGGATTTAAAACGATCTGGATTGACAGACAATGTTCTTAGTGCGATAAAGCCTGATTGGAAGTCAACCGCTGCCCTCTATCCGATACCGCTGACTGAACTGCAAAACGACCCTAACCTCGTTCAAAATCCAGGGTATTGAATGGCTATCAGCGCTGTAAGAAAGGATCGATATCCCGGTTGGCCGGAAGGAATACAGTCAGGGAAGGCCCCTGACTGATTAAATTAATCAGAACGGAATGAGGTAAAATTCCCATTCCGCTTCTGCTTGAGGCTTAGGTGAAATGCTCAAAGTTTATTCGATGATGTCTAAGAAACTATCAATCATTATTTTATTTTATCTGCTGCTCCACGGCGAAGCAGGCTATTCGCAAAAACAAATCACGCAAATGCCGGAACTGAAAATAGGTTCCCTTTGCCCGGAACTTCAGTTCTCAGATGTTAAATTTTGGCATGCTGCCACAATTAATACCCGGATGTTGAGGGGAAAATGGTTTGTGCTCGATTTCTGGAATAAGGAATGTGGAGGCTGTATAGCCAGTTTCCCGGAAACCAATCAACTTCAAAGAAAACTTGGCGACAAAGTACAATTCTTCCTGGTCGGGTACATAGGCAGCCAATATAGATTGGGTCATTCTGACAATCGTGCCATTCGTGTATTATATGAAAGACTCCGGCAGAGAGAAAATCTTCAGTTGCCCATAGCCTATGATTCTACAAATTTTAAAAAGCTTCGGATAGGTGCTTGTCCCTATATTGTTTTAGTAGATGATAAAGGTATCATACAAGCCATAACCTATAATTTGAACGAAACAATAATGACTGCCTTTTTGCAGGGCAAGCATCCTTCAACTGGTTTTGCTCGGAACTCGGGGCAAGATCAAAAGAAAGATGAACAGTTCGACATGAACAAGCCATTACTTGTTAATGGAAATGGCGGCAATGACAGCGCATTCCTGTTTCGTTCTTTATTATCCAGCTGGACTTCATCGTCACCCAGACTAACTCCCGAGTTTCTGGATTCCTTTGCAGATAAGGGCTTTTTTCAGGCTTTAGGTGTAAGCAAGGACGAATTATACAACTATGCTTACAATGGGGTTGCTATCATTAACTCTTTTACTTCCGGTTATGGAACGCGCTGGACTAAACCTATTCTTGAAAATATCGATTCTTTAGAGTGGGTACGGGATAAAATCTCCGGGCATAACGTATATTGTTATAGCACGCAAGCGCCTGTTGACAGAGCCAGCAGGCAATACTTTATGGAGACCATGCAAGATGATTTGCGGCACTATTTCGGATACAAGGTGCGGGTAGAGACAAGAGATATGCCCTGTTTGCGCCTTGTAGTCATAGATTCTGCTAAAATAAAAGCGCTCACACATCCTGAAGTTTCCTATTACGAGGACGGAGGCACGCCGCAACTGGGATTTACGGCGAGAAATTACCGAATCGCGGATATGATCAACTCGCTTGCTTATTATAATGACGGCGCGCCGCCTATAATCAATTCTACCGGGATAACAGGCAATATTAACCTGGTCCTGCACGCATTCCTGAAAGACCTGGCCGAGGTTAATAAGTCGCTGGCGGACAACGGCCTGTCTTTGGTCAAGTCGTACGCTCCAATGAAAGTAATCGTCGTTTACCGGGATACACCGATAAATGATGACAAAAAAACGGATAAATAAACAGTTCATCATATAATTTAAGCGCCCCCTATTCTCCATGAACCAATAGCGTAGTTATTACTTGTGCCGTCGGTCGCCAAATGGACCAAGCACAATTAACAAATAAACATAAATGTAAAAACATGAAAAATCTAATGATAACAGCAATAGCAATCGCCTTAAGTGCTACAACTACGGCGCAGATACAGAACCCGGTCAAATGGATGAGCGGGGTTAAAAGAATTGAAAAGAATATTTATGAATTACACATCAGGGCGACCATAGATGACGGCTGGCATATTTATGCGCAAAACCAGTCACCTGATGCGATCGCTGTGCCGACAAAAATCAGTATTACGAAATCACCTGGTTTAACGCTCATCGGTAAACCATTGGAAATAGGTAAAAAGGAAAAATATGAAATAAAAGCTGCAGGCATCACCAATATGGAATATGCCGGCAAGGTGGATTTCGTTCAGCAAGTCAGGATTGAACCCGGTATAAAGGAGATTAAGGGCACGGTGACCTACCAGAGTTGTACACACGAAAGATGCCTTGCGGCAGAAACAATCAATTTTACAGTCCCAATCCCGTAATATCCAAAACAGATGAAAAAATCAGGCTTTTTAAGAAAAGTCAGGCTATGCCTTTGTCTTATTTGGGGATCAAGCCTGGCCGCTTGTTCGGTCTTAAAACCAAATGAACAAGAAGCAGCATCAGGTAAAATCTACCGCGTGGTGGTTGAAATCAATCCGGGTTTCGACGGCGCTATTCTTTCATCTCTCAACATACAAAGCATTGAATCCTCAAACGGTCCGTATGCTTTGGCGATAAACCCGGGTAGAGTGAGGGAAAGGCTAACTTTTTTAATCAGGGCAGCTGATGAAGCCCGATTACAGGCAGTCTGCTCACAGCTTAACAATTCAGGTGTTTTAATAAAAACAATTATCAGGTATTAGCCGCAAAAAAACATCAAAAAAAATATGAAATTATATTATAAAATAATAACTGGGTTAACCGTAGCACTATTACCAGTTTTTGGTT
>Ga0206890_1074_pt1 | contig 30523 bp, 20 predicted proteins | sample Alteio_BWOrgHeat_58_FD_152960 | JGI IMG/M metagenome (GOLD analysis project Ga0206890, IMG submission 152960) | Enriched cells from forest soil in Barre Woods Harvard Forest LTER site, Petersham, Massachusetts, United States - Alteio_BWOrgHeat_Nextera6 ... | reverse complement strand
GAAGCAGCCGTGGTGGCGGCTTTCAAAAAATGGCGCTGCGGAAATTTGGGTCGCTTTAAAAACGCGCGGTTGGTGCATTTTTGTGCACATCATTGTGAATGGCGAATAGACAACGGCAGACCCCAGCATATACCTTTTTCAGAATCCTTTTTTACCCCTATTTTTATGTCCATAACTAAAAAAATGCCATCTCCCCATATTACCCATTTGTCAAAGGATAAAAAGCTATTGCCGATTTTGCAAACGGTAACACCTTACCTGCTCAAAAAGAGAAAGAATGTTTGCGTGCGGCTCTGCGCTTCTATTATGAGCCAGCAATTATCTACCAAAGTGGCGGATGTGATTTTTAAACGTTTCCTATTGCTTTATGACGGAAACGAACCCACGCCCCAGGAAATAGTGGATACTTCCTTTGAGCAGCTTCGTGGTATAGGCCTGTCAAATGCAAAGGTGAGCTATGTGCAGAATGTGGCGCGCTACCTGATGGAACATAGTGCCAATGACAAAAAGATCAATAAAATGAGCGATGAGGAGGTGATTGCTTTCCTGACACCTATAAAAGGCGTTGGGAGATGGACGGTGGAGATGCTGCTGATGTTTACCCTGGGCCGTGAAGATGTGTTCGCCGTGGATGATCTGGGTATACAGCAAGCCATGTCGCGGGTGTATAAAATAGACCAGGCGATAAAAAGGCGATGAAAGAAAAAATGCTGAAGATAGCTGCCAAATGGGCCCCTTACCGAACGTACGCATGCTTTTATTTATGGAAGTATAAGGACGGGAAGGAGGATTTAGGATAAAAAGGAATTGGGAATTAGGATTGTTGTTTATTATCTCTGTTTAATTCAAATTCTTAAATCGCAATCGATTACTCTTTTTACCAATTCCTAATTCCGGGGGTTAATATGAAAGACTATTATAAAATACTGGGTGTGAACATTTCTGCTACGATGCCGGAAATAAAGAAGGCATACCGCGGCCTGGCGTTCCGGTATCACCCTGATAAAAACCCGGAAAACGCTCTGGCAGAAGCGCATTTTAAGGAAGTACAGGAAGCATATACCATCCTGTCTGATACTGACAGGAGAGCGCGATATGATGACGAGCGATGGCTATCAGGGATGGGGGGCAAGACGCGGTATAAAGAAGCTATTACTCCCACATGGATAATAAGCGCGTGCGTGGAACTCAATACCAGCCTGGCGAAAATGGATAGCCATAGTATAAGCCCCGGAGCATTAAAAACCTACCTGCTGCTTATTCTCTCAGACTCGCATATCGGTGTTTTACAACAATGGGGCGACCAGCAAGCAAACAATGTAATTATTGCGGAAATAATGAAGGCAACGCGCAAGCTTCGTCCTGAATACCTGGGAGAAATTATGAAAAAATTGACGCTACTGGCGGCAATGGACGAAAATATGACCGCATCAATCCAGGCGGATTACAGGGACCGGGTAAAAAAAGCCCTGATGGAAAAAATGTTCCCCTATGTGGTTATACTGATTACACTGGCGCTGTGTCTTTTTATGTATCTGTATGGCAAGATGAGTTAGGAATTGAGATGTGTTGTTTAACTCAACCATTGCCTAGTGCCGCTTTCTGCTACTTTTAACCCATTCCTTTTTCATTCCATCCGTCCTTCAAAAAACCCAAGCAGCAATTTCATTTCCTCTATTACGTTGTATACAATGGGGCAGCGGCCATAATGCATGAGGGTGCCGGGGAGGCGGGCTTTGAAGCCGGGCTTATGCAAGTGTGGGAAATCTCGGCACTCCCTAAAACGGTGTTCGTAGATGGTACATTTATTATCTGCCAGAAAGTGACACGGGATGGTATTAATGAAATAGTTGCCCTGCTGGCTTTCTTCAATATACTTTTCTTTTATGGCGTCGCTACTCGTTTTTAGATGATCGGCAAGCATTCCCACTTCCTTTGGGGTTACATTTATTACGAGCGATCTGCAACAATTTCCACAAGCGGTGCAGTCAATATCGTTGCTTACTTTATTATTCAATCCATGCGCAACCTCGTCCAGCGCTGCATTATCCCTGTTTTTCAGGAAACTTATAAAATGACTATTTTCTTCTTCTTTGCATGCTGCCTTAGCGGCTATGTTTATAAGATTCTTTTCCAATTCTTTAGTTTCCTGCACAAATGACGATTAGAACACAAATGTATATAAAAAACCATAAACTGGTTTGCTTTATAATTACCTAACTATAAGTACTTTTTGCCTCGTGGATAACATGGGTGTAATCTTTGTAAAAAAAACTCGTTTGTCCTCATAACTAATTAATACACAACAGATAAGCAGCTTTATTCCTCTATTTTATTTTTTCTCCACAGCTTTCCACGAAATTAACGCTCGCCATTTTACTAACAGCTAATATAATTCACAATCCACATCATCCTTGTTAGTTTGCGGCCAGATGCGCTTTCTGTATGTTGGTAACATTGCATTGTAATGTGTAAAAACCAAAATGTTTGCTTTTGCAATAGGAATTACTTTTTTTAATCCCCATATCCCCATTACTAATAATAGTAGCTTTTTTATTTAGAAATTTTTAATTGTTATTAATAGGTATGTTGGTAACTTTTTTCGCATGCTCATGAATCTTGTTTTTTTGTTAACCTAGGCCTTTAAAATAAAAAAGTATTTAGAAATTCAGTAATTTTGAAACTGTTATTTTAAGCGTAAGACAATGGAAAAAATGAAGGATATTGGCTTTGTGGACGTGGAAATAGATCCTTCACTTGATCTATTTCAAGAAATTGATCGCCTTAAGAAGGAAAAGAACGCAATAATACTGGCGCATTATTACCAGGAGCCTGATATACAAGATGTAGCTGATTATACGGGGGATAGCCTGGGGCTTGCGCAAAAGGCGGAGAAAACCGATGCAGACATAATTGTTTTTGCCGGCGTGCATTTCATGGCAGAGACGGCAAAAATTCTTAATCCACACAAAAAGGTTCTGCTTCCTGACCTTAAAGCAGGATGTTCGCTAAGCGATAGCTGCCCACCGCCTATTTTTAAAGCGTTCAGAGAGAAGCACCCCGATCATTTGGTGATTTCATACATCAATTGTTCGGCAGGAATCAAAGCGCTGAGTGATATTATTTGCACATCATCTAATGCGCAATTGATAGTGGAAAGCCTTCCTAAAGAACAGAAGATAATTTTTGCACCAGATAAAAACCTGGGAGGGTACATTAATAGAAAGACCGGTAGGGATATGTTATTATGGAACGGAGCGTGTATGGTACATGAGCTTTTTTCGTTAGGTAAGATAACGAAATTGAAAGAAAGACACCCGGAGGCGAAGCTTATTGCACATCCTGAATGCGAGGATAGTGTACTGAGCGTTGCTGATTTTATAGGATCGACGACACAGCTGTTAAAGTATACTGAGAAAGATAAAAACGGGGTGTATATAGTAGCTACAGAGGCTGGGATACTGCATAAAATGCGGCAAGGGGCGCCTGATAAAGTGTTTATTGCTGCGCCACCCGACAACGCCTGCGCCTGCAACGATTGCCCGCACATGAAGCGAAATACTCTCGAGAAGCTTTATTTATGCATGAAGTACGAACAACCTGAAATTATATTGGATGAGGAAATAAGGGTAGCGGCGAGGAAGCCTATTGAACGGATGTTAGCGCTCAGCGCTCAAATATAAAACGGATAAAATTTAGTTTGGCATCAAAATTGCTATTTTTTTATTAGTCAGTTTATATATAACTTTACACTCCAAAAATCAAATCAATACTTTTATGAAACAATTCAATGCTTTTAAAACACTTTTGTTTGTTATCCTGTTAGGTTCGGCATCGTCCGCAGTGCAGGCACAAAATTATCATCCGCTTGCGTTCGGCACTATGGGCGGAGCTTATTTAAACCCAAACTGGTACCTGGATTACGTTGGCCTTAACGTGTTGTGCACTGCTCCGGCAAGCGTTGCAGGATCTTATGTGTATACTACGCCGGGCGGCACAGCTACAGGCTCGTGGGGCGGGGTGGTAACTACGCCTTTGATCAATGATACTTTGAAGCTTGCACCGTACCCTGGAGATACATGCGGTTGCTCGTCGTTTCCGCTTGGCTATTTTACAAATAGGATTGCAGTTATCTGGAGAGGCCCTGAAGGCGCGGGAGCATGTGATTTTTCTGTAAAGGCCTCTTATGCACAGGCAGCTGGGGCAATAGCGGTTATTATCATCAATGAATACGCGGGCGAAGGACCCGTTGGAATGGGTGCTGGCACCTCTGCCGCCGGCGTTACTATCCCTGTGTTCATGATCGGTAACATTCCCGGAATAGCGCTTGATGCAGCGCTCGACGCAGGTGATACCGTTACCTTTACTATTTCTCCTTGGGGAACCGGGTTGACAAATAATTTAGGTTTTGTGCCGGGCGGCACCGCTGCCTGGGGCAACTTTGCGGTGCCATGGAATCAACTGACATCTCCGTCTCCTGCTCCTTATTTAGGATTGGATGGCGCCTTCGTTGCAAATTTCGGCACAAACACGGTATCAGATGTAAGGTTGACAACGTCGTTGAGTTTTAACGGATCAGTTATAAGAACAGGTGCTTCAGACACTCTTGCTAGTTTTCCCACGACCGATTCTATATGGGCTATGTTTGAGCCCAACCCCTACGATGTTACAGCCTCAGGGCCGGGGAGATTTGATCTTACCTATAATATAATTGGCGCCGACATCCCTTCAGTGTCAAAGACGATCTCTTTTTATGCTTCTGACAGTGTTTACTCTAAGGGGACATATGATTTTACCAACAATGTTCCTTTGAGCACTCTTGCTACAGGACCGGTAAGTTCGTCAGGAGCTGCAGAGGATTTTGTTTGGGGAAATATGTATTATGTTCGCCATGGCGGGGCTGCTATCAGCAGTGCTCAGTTTTCGTTAAACAATGGATTTCTCGGCGCGCTTTCCGGTACACTAAGTTCAGTTGACGTACTTGTTTTCAGGTGGATTGATGGTTCTAATGGACTGCCTAAAGATAGTATCGTTCAAAACGGAGAATTAGACTGTATCACATTAGCGAACTATAATTTCCAGCCAGCCGATACATCAGGCACAATAATTAAAACTTTCCCGCTTGGGCAGCTTAATGGATTTGGTGACACTATAGATGGTACTTATACAGGCGGTGTATTTCTTGATGACACATCTTTTTACTACGTGGCAGTTAATGTTGGTGGCGGCATGAGCATATATTGTGATGGACAAACAGACCCTTATCCACGTATATTCGGGCATTTTTATAACGGAGGGGCATCATATATGGATAACTCTAATATTTTAGTTACCGGCGATTACACAGCCGCTACTGCTGGCAATCCCGGGGTGTTAGGAACTGATGCTCCGAATCAGGGTTATTCTCCAACAGCTTTTCCTGGTAACTTTTTTATTGACGCCGTAGATTCTTTCAATTATGGAGAACTGAGGCAAGGGCTAATTCCTTCAATTCCTTTAATAACTACCGCGACCCCTCCCCCGGCATTGGCGGTTAAAAACGTTGCGAAGGCATCTAATGTATTGAATATATTCCCAATTCCAACATCTGATAATTTAACGGTTTCATTGAATTTAAGCCAGATGTCGAATACCGTTACTTATACTATACTGGACGGTTTAGCAAGGTTTGTTAGTAAGCAAACCCATAATAACGTTACGAAGGAACAGTTTGATATTCCAACCAGCAACCTGGCGGCGGGGACCTACTTCTTAATAGTCGATGCAAATGGCAGGGCTATGAGTAGGAAATTTATCGTAGTGAGGTAAAAAATGCTTTGATCTTATTTTTAGGCTGCCATTTATGGCAGCCTTTTTTTATACCTGTAGATTGAATACTTGTGATTTCAGATTGACAATCTGGTACTTGCCGGTACACCGCAACGAAAGGCTTGACTATGAAAATTGGAGGTATAAATCTTTTTAGCCGTGCTGGTTTCGGGCAATCTTTTTCATTTGTAGAACATTGCCCAGAGGTGAGCAGAATGAGTAGTAATAACTGTGGTCGCTTTTAACGCAGTATTGCAATTCGCTTTTCAGCTACAAATACATCAACTTTGTTATCGTGGCTACAGACACAGCCTATTATTGCGGGTGCTCCCGGCCCCTGGTATCTTTGAAGCAAAGATATTGCGATAGTGACGCACTAAGTGTGGTTTTCAATAGGGTGAGGGAGTTGAATTATTCGTAATCAATGGCAATGACACGATGCGAAGACTGATGTATTTATGTATCTGGCAGGCTTTTGAAGTATAACCCAGGGCTATGCAAAGTGAGGGCAAGAGGCGCAGGTTATTTTCCTGACTTGTCCGTAGTAAAATTTTGTCAATTATAATGATTTGACAAATAGCGATTTGATTTTTTGTTTTTCGTAGTTTGCTGACCTAATGGGTTAAGATGTACAGAATTAGGGAAGTAAAGTATTCAGCAAACTCGGTTTCGATACAGGTTTATAAGATTGAAAAGAGGAAGCGGGTAATCATACGCCACATAGGTACTGCCCGAAACGAACAGGAAAAGAGAGACTTACTGACGCTGGCTAATGATTTTATAGAAAAAGCCTCCAAGCAATTTTTTCTTTTTAAAGACGAGGGGTGGAGCAATATCCTGTATGTCAACCAAACTGAGTTTATCGGTGTCTACTATTCCTTTTTATATGAGATCCTGTCTAAACTTGTCATCGAGTTCGGCTTTGACAAGTTAAAGAAACGTCTGCTCGTGGACCTGGTCATTCTTCGGATAATGGAACCGGCATCTAAACTCCGGTCCATTGAGCTTATTGAGGAATACTTCGGCATCAGACACCGCCGACAGGATTACTATAGTTCTGCGCCCGATTGGCTTGCCCTAAAGTCAAAAGTGGAAGCGGCAGCACTTGCGTTTGCCGGCAAGCACTATGCTTTTAGTTTTGACCTATTGTTTTATGACGTGACCACTTTGTACTTTGAAACATTTGAAGAAGATGAGCTGCGCAAGAATGGTTTTTCCAAGGATAACAAATCCCAACAGCCACAGATCTTGGTAGCATTGATGGTTACCAAGGAGGGCTTCCCGATCGCTTACGAGATTTTTGCCGGCAATACTTTCGAGGGGCACACAATTATCCCTGTAATAAGGGGCTTTATCAACAAAAACAATGTGAAAAATTTTATGGTAGTGGCCGATGCTGCAATGATTAGCACAGAGAACGTTCAGGCATTAAAGGAAAGCGGCATCAATTACATTGTGGGTGCGAGACTAAGCAACCTGTCCAATGATCTGATTGAGGTAATAGACACAACTATACAGCGGCAGGACGGTAAAAGTATAAGGATAAAAACCGACAACGGTTACCTGATTTGCAGCTATTCTGCAGTCAGATACCGGAAGGATAAGTATGAAATGGAAAAGCAGATCGAAAAGGCTAAATACATCATTGACAATCCTTCGAAAAACAAGAAGCTAAAGTTTACAAAAGCCAGCGGGCAACAACTTAAACTCAACCAAAAGCTCATTGACAAAACCCAAAAGATACTGGGCATCAAAGGCTACTACACCAATGTCGAAGAAAGCACTGTACCAAACGGCACAATCATAGAACGCTATCACGAGCTATACAAAATAGAACAGGCATTCAGAATATCAAAAAGCGACCTACAAACAAGGCCCATATTCCATTACAAGGAAGAACCTATCAGGCTCCACCTGTTGATTTGCTTTATGGCACTCGTCATAACAAAGCACATAGAACTACAAACAAATATATCTATAAGAAACTTCATTCACGAGTGTAAAAAAATAACCGATGCCCGCCTAAAAAACCAAATCACAGGCATGGAAATCAGAATAAGGGCAAACCTAACCAACAATACTGTTGAAATCCTACGACAACTCAACTTGCTGACCTAAAATGGACAAGTCGGGAGGCTTTTGAAGTATAACCCAGGGCTATGCAAAGTGAGGGCAAGAGGCGCAGGTTATTTTGTATGGCGGGGGCCGCTACAGATTTTCGGCTTTGTGGTTTACGGGGCCTGTTGCTTTGCACCGCCTATTCTACCAGCGGCTTAGGGAGTTTCAAAGTTACAGCGTAGCCTTTTGGGTTGTGGTTTCGCGCAAATGCATGAGACGATAAACAACAGCTAATTAAGGTATTTTGTAGCCAATGCCCAGGTTAATGCCAAATACTTTATTAGTGTTATCCGGCATAAAATGGAAAGACTGGTTTATTTCGATTTTTGTGTTCACCTGGAAGGTTATGCCCTGGGTAAATAATATGCTAATATACCTGGTGCCGGGGGGTGTTGGATTCTCCTGTGGATATGTCTCGTTAGAGAATGGTGAAATAGCATTGCCGCCTTGCAGGTTGATATTATATTGTATGCCTGCTCCAAAGTACGGCCGTACTTTACAATGTTCGGGTAGGCAAAAATAATTGATCGTTACCGGTAGTGCTATATAATATGCTTTCTGAGTCGAAAAGCCGCTAGCCCTTTCATTGACATTGCCAATGGAGCTGCTGTTTTGGATTGTTCCGTATGTAATGCCAACCTCAGCTTTAAAACGGGTATTTATTGGTTTTCTTAAAACAAGTGAGTTGCTTAGGCCATAATGCACCTTACTTTGTTTGCTGTGAACTAGAGGAGAAGAATTAAAAAGCAATTCGCGGCCTGACTGAAAACCAATAGTAGCAGAAGTATTATGCTTAGGTTTTGCTTTGGTGTTCTTTAGATTTATTTGGGCGTGAAGGCATAATGCCGCAAATGTCGTGCAGGACAATGTTAATAGAAACGTCAATATTTTTTTATATGCACACACGGTCATACAAAATAACGCAATATTCTATAGATTATTGTTAAATTTTCAAAAAATATTTTATGTTCCACGTGGAACATTTACTTCGTGTGAAATTTGAATGCTTTTCAGTGAATTGGCCATGTATTAGTTGCCTTATCGTATATCATACGTATCTTTGAGCGATGTTTCCTGATTATGACGTTATTGTAGTTGGAGCCGGGCATGCCGGGTGTGAAGCTGCTGCCGCAGCTGCTAATATGGGGTCCAAAGTTCTTTTGGTTACCATGAATATGCAAACTATTGCTCAAATGAGTTGCAATCCTGCCATGGGCGGGATAGCCAAGGGCCAGATAGTGAGGGAAATTGACGCGCTTGGCGGATATAGCGGCATTGTGAGCGATAAAAGTACCATTCAATTCAGGATGCTTAATAAGTCTAAGGGGCCGGGTATGTGGAGTCCACGGTCGCAAAACGACCGGATGTTATTTACCGCCACCTGGAGGGAAATGCTGGAAAACACTGCAAATGTTGATTTTTGGCAGGATATGGTTAGTGGACTAATTGTTTCACGTGGAACAATTAAAGGGGTAATTACCGGAATGGGGCAGGAAATCAGGGCAAAATGCGTTGTTTTGACGAACGGCACCTTCTTAAATGGAGTGATCCACATTGGCGAAAAGCAATTTGGAGGAGGAAGGATGGGTGAAAAAGGCGCAACTGGGATCACTGAGCAATTGGTGGACTATGGTTTTGAGAGCGCACGCCTAAAGACAGGAACGCCTCCTCGGGTTGACGGGAGGAGCCTTGATTATACAAAAATGGATGTTCAGGAGGGGGATGATGAAGTTGTCGGTTTCTCCTATTTGCCGATAGAGCGGGTACAACCAAAAAATCAACGCTGCTGCTGGATCACGTATACAAACCAGGAGGTTCATGATATATTAAAGACCGGGTTCGAGCAGTCTCCCATGTACCAGGGCCGTATTAAGGGTAGCGGACCCCGTTATTGCCCGAGCATAGAAGATAAGATCAGCCGATTTGCCGAGCGGGAGCGCCACCAGCTATTCGTAGAGCCGGAAGGATGGAACACGATAGAGATATATGTGAATGGTTTTAGCACTTCCCTGCCGGAAGAGGTTCAGTACAGGGCATTAAAGCTTGTGCCAGGCTTTGAAAATTGTAAGTTTTTCCGCCCGGGGTACGCAATAGAATACGATTATTTTCCGCCAACACAACTGAAATTCACGTTAGAGACTAAATTGATCCACAATTTATTCTTTGCAGGACAGATAAATGGCACAACGGGCTATGAAGAAGCTGCCTGCCAGGGGTTGATGGCCGGAATCAACGCAAGCCGCCTAGCAAAGGAAGAGGAACCCGTGGTACTGCAACGAAGCGATGCCTATATTGGCGTACTTATTGATGACCTGATCAACAAAGGGACAGACGAGCCATACCGGATGTTCACCAGCAGGGCTGAATACCGGACGCTGCTCAGGCAGGATAACGCAGATTTCCGGCTTACCGGTTTAGGGCATAGCATAGGGCTGGCTTCAGACGAGAGATTGCAGCTAATGAACGAAAAAAAAGAGAAAGTAGCTGAAGTGAAAAAAGTTTTGTCGGAATTTTCTATAGAGAAAGACATGGCGGTTAAGCTTTTGGAAGAGAACAACTCGTCGTTGCTCAACGAACGGATACGAGCAGCGAAACTATTACTTCGTCCGGGAATAGGATTAAAGGGTATGATGGAAGCAGTCCCGGCTCTGAAAAAAGCATTAGGTGGGGATATTAATCCGCTCGTATTAGAACAGGCTGAAATCCAGATAAAGTATGACGTTTATATTGAAAAGGAGCAGGAATTGGTAAAAAAGATGTCTGCTTTAGAGGATTTAAACATCCCGGAGAGCTTCAATTATGACAAATTAAGCGCGATCTCGACGGAGGCCAGGCAAAAATTGAACAAAATAAAACCACGCACGCTGGGACAGGCAAGCCGGATAAGCGGTGTAAATCCAAGCGATGTGCAGATACTCATGGTGTTTATGGGCCGATAGGTGTTGAGGCCGTTTAAGTTTGTAATTCATTCATTGTCAGATTGTTATGCTTTTGTGGCATGGGTCAATCACCGGAAACTTTTAATCATCGCCATCATAGATGGAAATACAGGCGGCTATTCTTCATTATTGCAAATACCAGGAACGCTGCCACTCCGAAGTGCGCAACAAACTGTATGAATTAGGATTTACGACTCCAGAAGTAGAAGAACAAATAAGTAAATTGATAGAAACAGGAGTAATCAATGAGGAGCGGTACGCAAAAGCATTTGCCGGAGGCCGGTTTCGCATGAAGCAATGGGGAAGGGAGAAGATCAGGCAGCAATTGAAACTGCATAAAATATCGGACTACTGCATAAAAAAAGCGATGCAGGAAATACCGGAAGAGGAATACATCCGCACACTAAAGAAACTTCTAAACAAAAAACTTGTTGAAATACGTGCTGACCGAAGCGAGGCGTCACGAAAGGCCAAACTATACAGATACCTGGTCCAAAAGGGATATGAAAACAGCCTGGTAATGAGTGCAATAAAAGAAAGTGCAATAAAAGAATAATGAAAAAATTTTTTCATAGTTTTGTATACAAACAAAATCCAGCCTTATGGTACAACAGGTTACTGAGGGGGTAAATATTATGGTAGAAACCTTTTACCAGCCTTTACAATCCAACCCTACAAATTCAGAGTTTTTGTTTGCCTATCGGATCACTATCGAAAACCTTACTCAGCAGCCGTTCAGATTACTAAGCCGTCACTGGTATATATTTGAGAGCAATGCCACGCAGAGGGAAGTAGAAGGGGATGGTGTGGTGGGCCAACAGCCCGTCATACAACCCGGGGAAGACTATCAATACACTTCTGCTGTCAATCTAACCAGTGACATTGGAAAAATGCATGGTACGTACCTGGTAGAAAACCTCTTTAATAATAGGAAATTGACGGTTGCTATTCCCGAATTTCAACTGGTGGTACCTGCAAAACTGAATTAAGCGGAATGATTTCCCCCGAAATTAATGAGCGGATAGCCATAAAATGGTTTCAGGCATTTAATGAGCATGATCTCGAAAAATTACTGGCGCTTTACCACGACAAAGCGCAGCATTATAGCCCCAAATTGAAGGTCCGGCTGCCGGAAACAAATGGATTAGTAACCGGCAAAGCCGCGCTAAGAGCCTGGTGGAAGGATAGTTTTGAAAGATTGCCATCTCTGCAATACAGCCCCACAACATTTACAGCCAACGAAGAAAGGGTGTTTATGGAATACATGCGGAGGGTGGACAATGAACCGGAAATGCTTGTCGCGGAGGTGCTGGAAATAAAGGATGGATTGATTGTCGCATCAAGAGTTTACCACGGCTGAGGCATCTGCAGCAACGCAGGATTTTATTTCTCCCGTTTTCTGTTTCAAAAAGACATTTAGATCCTTCCAGATTTTCACTTGTTTGGCAACTTTTGTGAGCGTCCCAAATGATTCAATATGCCGCTCAATCGACTCAATAATGGGATTCATTACCTGTTCAGTGAAATATTTTGAGGCAGCAATTTTCCTTTCAAACACCTTTTCGTTGTCTGCTGAGTTCACCAGGTTATTTACCTGCCGGTGAAAACCCTCGGCATGGGATTGTGCCTGTTTCAATATGCCCACAATCTTTTCATGCAAAGCAATGTTTTTTTCTTTCGGGCCGGTTTTCCTTTTCAGTATTTCAGGGAGCAATTGTTCCGTAAAAGCTATCTGCTCTTTAAAAGAGAATATCCTGCAAAGCTGCGCCGCTGCCGCCCGGCGTGTGCTTTGCCTCAGTATTTCTTCCAGTTCGTCCTCTTCATTTTCAGACTGAGCATAAGCTATCACCCGTTCATCGACAATTACATTGCTAATGTTTAGTTTGCTGCGCAATACAAGTCCTTCCATAGTAGTACAACGGCTGAGCGCCACATACACCTGCCCCGGCGCGAAAGACTGATTCAAGTCAACAACAGCTTTTTGTAAGGTTAGCCCCTGGCTCTTGTGCACAGTTATTGCCCAAGCGAGCCGTATGGGGTATTGCGTAAAACTGCCGGACTCTTCTTCTTCTATTTCCCCCTTTTGCTGGTTAAAGGTATAGCGCATATTTTTCCAGGTTTCCAATTCCAGTAGCAAAGCATCGTTGACTGTATCTCCGGGAAACTTAATCCATATTCCTTCGGCGTCTATATTAGATACCTGCCCTATCTTGCCATTGTAATATCTTTTAGGCGTTTGCAGGTCGTTCTTTACGAACATGATCTGCGCACCCGCTTTTACCTGTAGGATTTCTTCGGTAGGCAGGTTTTTAAGATTAAAGTCATTTTTTATAGTTCCTTTAAAGCTATGCACAGGAGCGCTCAACCGCTGCAGTTCCCTTTGATTTATATCATCCGCTATCCGGTTGTGGGTGGACAGGATAATATACCCGGCTTTCTTTTGAGGGGCTGCATCATATTGGAGGTTCAGAGTATCAATATCATCCTGTATAACCCGCCCTGTTCTTATGCGGTTCAGAATATCTATGAAAACCTGCTCTTTTTGGCGATAAATCTTTTTTAATTCAATATAAAGTGGCGGGTGCTGTTCCAGTACCTTTGAGTTAAAAAAATAGGGGCTTGCATAATAGCTGCCTAAAATCTCCCAATCTTCCTCCCGCGCCACGGGGGGCAACTGGAACAGGTCGCCAATAAATACCATCTGCACCCCGCCAAAAGGCTGCGAGTTGTTTCGGCGCACGTGGCGAAGAACAAGGTCTATGGAATCCAGCAGGTCGCAGCGCACCATGCTCACTTCGTCTATGATCAGCAACTCCAGTTTGCGCAGCAGTTTTAATTTGGTTTCCCTCAGGCGAAGGTTGGCAAGCAAAGAATGCCTGTCCTGCGTTCCTTCACTTTGCCTGCCAAAGCCCCCGGCGTTGCCCGGCACAAAAGGGCCAAAAGGCAGTTGAAGAAATGAGTGGATGGTTTCCCCGCCTGCGTTGATAGCGGCAACACCAGTAGGCGCCACTATAGCGCATTGTTTACGGGTCTGCGTTTTGATGTATTTTAAGAAGGTGGTTTTACCCGTGCCAGCTTTACCCGTCAGGAAGAGATTTTCATCAGTATCCCTTACAAAAGCGACTGCTTTTTGAAAAATAGAATTGCTGGTGTCAAGCGTTTCGGCGGCGTTTTTAGAAGTTATATCGGGCATTGTTTAAAAATAACGAATTTGTTGGTACTGGTAAAAAGTATATCAGTACGCAACACCTCCTCCCCTCGGGGGCAGCCGGGAGGGGCTACTCTATCAGCCCCAATTGGATCGCTTTCTTCACCAGCGCGGCAACATTTTTTGCACCCAGTTTCATCATCAGGCTTAGGCGGTGATTGTCTACTGTTCTTTTACTGATAAATAGTTTATCGGCTACTTGCTGGCTGGTAAGATTTAAAGAAATAAGCTGCAGTACATCCTTTTCTCTCCTCGATAATATGGGGTCCGCGGAAAGTTGTTTTTTTGCCTGCAAGGTATCCTGTACCACCTTATCTTTTAATGAAGACTCGAGGTATTGTTCGCCACGATAGACGGTGCGTATAGCCTCCAGTAATATTTCTTCCTTGCTTGTTTTAAGTATATAGCCATGTACGCCTTTGCGGAGCATGTTTTTAATGTAGTACACATTGTCCTGGTTAGTGAGCGCGAGCATTTTTATAGCAGGGTACTGTACACTGATAATTTCCGCCAGTTCGTCACCTGTTTGCCCCGGCATTTGTATATCCAATAATAGTACATCCGGCTGCACTTTCGCAATTCCTTTAAGCAGCTCACTGCCATTAGCGTAGCTGCCCGTAACTTCCATATCAGCGCAATTGCCCAGTATATGGTGCAGCCCGTTTATTACGAGCGGATGGTCGTCCGCAATTGCTATTTTTATCATAAAAACCCTGTGGCCTTAAACCCCCGCCCCTAAAGGGGAGCGCTTTGAGAATAAGACATTTAGCTTGACTAAGAACGTTGCATAATCAAAAAAACTCTAAAAGAGAACCGAACCCCGATGGCCTTGACCGTCGCACCGCCCGACACCTGTCCCGCTTTTTCAGCGGGAGGGGCCGGGGGTTTCAATATAAACTGTAGTGCCCTTTCCCATCTGCGATTCGAGTGTGAATTGCCCTTCCATGCTGCTCACCCTTGTTTGCATATTGCGCAGGCCAATTCCTTTTTTTATTTCGCTCATGTTGAACCCAATGCCATTATCCTCCACGGTTATCGCAAGTGCATGTTCATGCATTATCAGTTGCACCAGGGCTTTCGTAGCCTGTGCGTGTCCGATAATATTTTTCAGCAATTCCTGTATGATACGGTACACGTTAAGCTTGAAATCCTGTGTAAGGCCATCAAATGTGCCATAACATTGAAAGTCTATTTGCAGATCGCTGCCTTCCTGTACAGAACTGCAATAAGCGCGTACGGCTTCGGGCAGCGTTTGTTTCATCAGTACATCGGGCATCAGGTTGTGGGCGGTCTTGCGTATTTCGTCTGCTGCCTCGTCCAGTAGTTGCATCCCTTCTGTGTAGGCTGGTATTTTTGTTATGGTGGCATTGTCGTGGCGAATAGTCATAAAACGCATCATGGCGGCGCTGAGTATGCCGCCAATGCCATCGTGCAACTCACGCGCCAGGCGGCTGCGCTCATTCTCTTCCCCCTGCACTACACCTTTAAGTATACCTATGGTATTTTCCTTTTGCAGTATTTTTATCTGCTCTGCCTGCAGGCGTTCCTTGTGCAACGTATTCCGGTATAAAAACCATAACAGCAGGCCCAGCAAAAATACTCCTGCCATAATGGAGGCTATCCAGATGTTTTTCTGCGTGATGTTGTTTTTCTGCCGGGCTATCAGCAATTGATTTTGGGCTATCTCCTTATCTTTTTCAGCGGTTTTATATTTTACCTCCATCAGCTTTAAGGCTTTTGTCTTTTCCAGGCTGTTGAGCGAATCTTTTAATGCAGAACTTGAATCCATGCAATCCAGCGCTTTTTTATATTGGCCGGATGCCCTGTAAATATCCGTGAGCTTTGTATAGCAATCAATATAGTTGTCTTTGGCATTATGCGCTTTTGACTGCTTTAAAACGCTCTCAATAAGGGCGGCCGCTTCCTGGTAATGTTGCTGGTGATAAAACGCATCTCCCAATCCATAGGTGGCGTCAAGAACAAGATAATCAAACCTGTTCTGCGCAAGGGAAATCGCCGTTTTGTAACAAGAAATCGCCTTGGGGTAATCCGCGATGTAAATATACCGTTGAGCAAGTTTTTCAAATGCCATGGCTTGCACATCAACTTTGCCGGTTTTTTTGCCAATCTCGAGTGTTTCATTATAGTATTTTTGAGCGCTGTCATACTGGCGCTGGTTCAAATAACGATCTCCTTTGATGCTTAAAATCTGGGCCAACTGGAAATAAAAATTACCCTTCCTCGCTACGTTTTCCGCCTTCGTGTAATAGACTAACGCAGTGTCAGGTTGGCTGAGTGCTAAATTCACTTCTCCGATAGCAGCATAGATATTTACGGCAGTAGACGTAGGCTCAGTAGTAGATTTGTTAAGTTCCTGCAAGGCTTTATAATAATATTCAGCAGCTTTAGTGTAATCTCCCTCACTGTTATAAGATACGCCAATGTTATTATCGCACCACGCAGTTGCGTCCTTTCTTGCAGCATCCTTTGCCCAGGGAAGCGCATCGAAACAGCAATTACGGAACTGCACAAAATCTTGTTTCTCATAGTATTTTATCCCCTTCGTCATCAATGCCCTGAAAGCGCCGTCGGCATAACCGGCATTCTTGCTGAGTTGAAAGGCGCTGTCAAACAAAACGATAGCGCTGTCCGGCGTAAGTTTTTTGTCAGCAGACTTTGTCAGCCGGTTTATGTTGGCGGTGTCAGCGGCGTATTTTACGGGAGTTTTCTGTGCCGCCACATGTATCCGAAGGCAGAGCAAAAGCAGGCACAGGCTTATAAAGCGGATGGGTCCATTAAAGAAGAAAAAATGCTGGTTTTGTCGTTTCTTCATTACCACAAAATACAATAACCCCGATATTTAAAATAGGTATTTATACCTATTTTCAGAAAGGGTATTTCTGCTACATTGCACGGTGTCGGAGCTATGTACTTTTACGTTTGATAAAGCGAACAGGAATTTACTTTTTAAACGTCCGGAAATGAAGAATTTACTTTTACTTTCTGTATTGTCCTGTGGCTTGTTTTGCACGCTGGATGGCAATGCCCAAAGCTGGCAATGGGGCAAAGGAAATACCGGAGACCAGATGGAAGGATGGGGCGTGGCAACAGATACCGGGGGCAATGTGTATTGCGCCGGGGTTATTTTCGATACCAGCTCCAGTTTAATAATATCTACCATAGGTGGCTACGAGGCAATTTTCGATGGCCATGCATTACCGGGTTTTAATAGTATAGCGTGGGTGAAGTATAGTAACAGCGGGGCTTTTTTATGGGCTGGTGGCGCCCAGGGAGTAGGTGGATTGTATAATATTACCACTGATCCTGCTGGAAATCTGGTTGTTTTCGGTTACTTTAACGGGGCGCTCACTATCGGGCCTTATACATTGACCGCCAGGGGAGGGCAAAACTTTTTCCTCGCAAAAATTAATCCTTCCGGCACAGTGCTTTGGGCAATAAATGATGGAAACGTAACTGAAGATTTCCTTTTAATTAACGGGTTGTATATCAATGGCCCGGGCGGTGTAGCTACAGATGCCACCGGGAATATTTATGTCACCGGAAACTTCACATCGGGAGTATTTGAGATTGGGCCGCATTCGTTTCACAATGCAGATCCTTCGGGAAGAACTAATGATATTTTTGTGGCCAAATATTCCCCTTCCGGAAGCCTCGTTTGGGCCAATTCCATTGGGGGCAATTCAGATGATTATGCATTTGGTATCAACGCAACGGCTATAGGGAATGTCTATATTTGCGGCGCTTTTTATTCCGACAGATTATTTGTTGGCCCGTCAGTCCTAACAAATCCTTATGGAGAACATTCTATTGCATCTGGCCCAATGGTGCCGAAAGCGCATATTTGTGAATTTTCTGCCGCGGGTGAACCAATATGGGGCCAGGCAGCAGGTGGCAGCCAGGGCGCAATAGCTTCATCATTGACGTCCGATGCATTGGGCAATATATATATGACCGGCGGGTTTTGGGATACTACCATCATTTTTGGCGCTACGACAATTACGTCGTCTAACCCATCGTATTATGACAATTCCACCCTTTTTTTGGTAGCGTATTCGCCCTCGGATATCGTGACGTGGAACAAAACAATAAGTTGCCCCCGCGGCGGTAATGTTTTCGGTTCTTCTATTTCTTTGTCGGGTTGCGGAGTAATTTGGGTGAGCGCTAAATTTACGGGCTCGACTGCAAATATCGACGGATATTCACTTTCAGCGCCTGCTGAAGCCGCCGACCCCGTATTAATCGCAGGATACAATATTTTTGGCGGCGTATATGGTTTTTCTGCGCTCGGTTCCGGGGGAGACGACCAGAACGGTATTGGTTGCGACCAAAACGGCGATGTGTTTCTTTGCAGCGACAACTGGCTCCTGCTTACAAGCGGCTTTGCCAGCTTTGTCATTGGCTCTGATACGATGGCAGATGAACCCCCCTGGGAATTAATGTATGTAGCCAAATACACCCCCGGGCCCCACTCGCTTGACCCGGCAGCATTTTCGATCTCTGCAAATCCGGGCGATACGGTATGCTCCGGGATTCCGGTGACATTCAGCACAACCTCTTCAGCTACCATTATATCTTATGAGTGGCTCGTTAACGGCACTATTGTAAGCACCGCTGGAAGCTCCTATACTTATCTTCCCTCATCCGGCGATTCGGTACGCTGCATTGTTTCTGCAAGTAAAGGAAACTGTACCGGCGATACAATTATGAGCAGTAATACAATTAAGATGGTCGTTGACCCGATACTGCCGCCGTCGCCTATCGCCGGCGCGCCTGAACTATGCCAGGGAGCGACATCTGTTTTAACCGATTCTATAAGCGGTGGTACATGGGCAAGCAGTAATACTGCGGTGGCAACCGTTGGTCCGCACACAGGGGGCGTAGCTTGTATTGCTGTGGGTATTGACACAATGAGCTATACCATAAGTACCGGTTGCTCTGTTTTCAAAACTATTACCATTAATCCTTTGCCGGCGCACATAACCGGTACCGGGAGTGTGTGCCAGGGAGATACAGCCATGCTTGCAAATGCCACAGCAGGTGGTATGTGGAGCAGTGGCAACTCCGCAATAGGGATGATTGGCACAGCAACAGGCATAGTGACCGGGATTGCATCAGGCACAGCGGCCATTACCTATAACCTGCTGTCTGGCTGCGGCACGGTAACAGCAATGGTAACCATTAATGCCCGGCCTGCTGCAATAACAGGCCCTGATGTTGTTTGTGTGGGCGCCGTTATCAGCCTCGACGATTCTTTAACCGGGGGCGTATGGACAAGCAGCCACACATCGGTTGCAACTATTGGTTCTCTAAGTGGTATCGCAACTGGAGTAACCGCCGGTATTACTTCTATAAGCTATGCTGTAACTCCTGGATGTTCAGTGGCCAGGGTCATAACGGTAAATTCATTACCTACCCCAATCACTGGTACCCTAAACGTGTGCGTGGGGGCTGGTACGGTGTTAGGCGATGCAACAGGCAGCGGATTGTGGACCAGTAGCAACACTGCGATAGCTACGATTTACTCCGCAACCGGAGTAGCAATCGGTTTATCCGCTGGCACTACGGGCATCACTTATACACTTACAACTGGCTGCGGATTTGCAACAACAACAATAACAATAAATCCACTGCCGGACGCAATTACCGGTATCCTGCGTGTATGCGTGGGCGATTCTGTAACGCTTAGCTATGGGGTTGGGGGAGGCATGTGGAGTAGTGGGATCTCCGGAGTGGCTGTAACAGATTCATTAACCGGTGTGGTAACTGGGGTAACGGCAGGCGCAACGCCGATTTACTATACTTTGGAAACAGGCTGCTCCGCGATGATAAGGGTTCTGGTAAACCCATCGCCCTCTGCATATTCGGTTACAGGTGGCGGTAGCTATTGTGCGGGAGGTGCCGGCGTCGATCTGGGTTTAACCGGGTCCGACCCAGGCGTGCGTTACCAGCTTTATTACGATGCTTCAGTAACAGGCAGCTTAATTTCCGGAACCGGTTTTGGGCTTGATTTTGGGTTGCAAACGCTTGCGGGCGTTTATACAGTAATTGCTTCGGATGCCGCAACGGGCTGTACCGAAAATATGCCGGACAGTGCGGTAATAACAATAAACTCTATTGATTCAATAGGCCGCACACGAGACACTGCTGTATGCTATATCTCTGATGTGGAGCATATTATTTTAACTGCGCCCGTGGCCACCGGTGGCGTCTGGTATGACGGAACTTCCGGGATAACGGACACAATAAACGCTCCGGGCGATTACTCGTTCCTGTATCCCGACACTGCCGGTTGTGCAATTCACTGCGACACCTTTCATGTTGTTTTTGTACCGCTTCCCGCACCCATCAGTGGTAATAATACCGTTTGCTCCGGCGACACACTCATGTTGAGCGATTTTATCACAGGCGGCACGTGGACAAGTAGCGCCCTGTCAGTAGCCACTGTTAACATAACAAATGGGATAGTGTCGGGAATGAGCGCGGGTGTGGATACCATCACCTACGCCCTCCTGGCAGGCTGTTCAGTTACTCAAACCATTACTATAGTTGCTCCGCCCTGCACTAATGGCATCTCAACAATTGTCAACAACACCCTGGAATTTTACCCCAACCCCGCCGCCGATGATCTAACCATAAAAATGGAAGGTGCCGCTTACAATTCCCTAACCATCACCAACAACATAGGCCAGCAACTCATACAACAACAAATTGTCCGGATTGCCAACGGCACAACGGTAGATATCCGAACCCTACCTCCGGGCATGTATTATATAACTCTGAAAGGAGAAAATGGCCTAAAAGTGCAAAAGTTTGTAAAGCTATAGCGTCAGCAAAATAGGTATTTATACCTATTTTCAGAAAAGGTATTTCCGCTACATTGCAGAGCATAAGGGAGCTGTACTTTTACTTTGGCCAAAGTAATAAAAGGCGTTGTCTCTGAAAATGAAAAACCGATTATTTTCAATATTATCCATTTGCGTGTTTATTGCTTTTAATGGGCATGCACAGCCTTTTATATGGGCAAAAAGCGCCGGGCTGCCCGGCGCCCAGGAGGGTTTTGAATGTGCTGCCGACCATTCCGGTAATATATTTGGCTGCGGATATTTTGCCGGTCCATTAGTTTTTGGCCGTGATACTATACCAGCAGATACTGCAATTTCTACTTTTGTTGTCAAATATGATAGCCTGGGAAATTTGCTTTGGGTTAGTGCAACGACTGGCGGCCCTGCCTGCCCCATCGGCATCGCTACCGATCTTTATAATAATTTATACCTGTTTGGTTGGTACAAATCTTCGTTCAGGCTGGGCGGCCACGAACTGAGCAATCCTGTTGCTCCTGCTTCACAATCCTATTTTTTCCTCGCAAAATTTAATGCAGCAGGAAGTGTGCTTTGGGTTAAGCAGGTTGGCAACATGATCGGCGCCGGCCCAGCTTTGGGGCAAGCACAAATAGCCACGGACGCGCATGGAAATGTTTACCTCGCCCCAGCTTTTACAAGAAACTCTGTTATCGGCGCCGATTCACTGGCCGCCGCCGGTTATGGCGATATATGTATTGCAAAATTCGATTCATCCGGCTCACCCCTTTGGGCAAAAGGGTTTGGGCATTCGGGCTACCAGGAAGCATATGGCATCGCGGTTACTGTATCAGGGAATATCTATTTCGATGGTGTTTTTGGCGCGGAAGAAGCATTCGGAATTACTGTGCCGGACACATTGCATTTTGGCGCCGACACCATTATTGCCTTACCCGGCTCACAGGATATATTTCTCGTCAAGCTGGATAGTTCAGGGAACGGCGTCTGGGCAAAAAGTTCTATCGGCGCCGATTGCCTGGCATCTGGCCTCGCTGCCGATTCAAATGAAAATGTGTACATGGTCGGCAATAAGCATGAAGGAGCGGTCAATATGAGCACATATTCTTTTTCAACGCCGCAACTCGGATTTTTAATGAAATTTGATTCTTCCGGCGATGTTTCTTGGGTAAAAAACATAACCGTAGGAACTAATATATACAGCGTAGCCATTGATCCATGTGGTTTTCCGTGGATCTGCGGCGCTGGTGGAGAAGGCGTCTTCGTTGACGGCCATGCATTGGCGCCCACTGTTCCGCTTTATGACCCTATGTTTTTTGCCGGTTGGGCGTCCGATGGCACATTCCTCTCAGCCACCGATTTAGCAGGCGGTGGCGACGATGCTAATGCAATCGCTATAGACCCCAGAGGTAACATATTTATATGCGGTGATTTTGCGCCAGATACTTTTGTTATTGGTTCAGACTCCATGTACACTACCTGGGAAACCTTTTTTGTCGCCAAATTTGGCGGTGCATTCCCGGTATCTCTGTTGCTCACCGCCCATCCTTCTGATACGGTATGCCCCGGCACGGTAGTAACGTTCCATGCTTCTGTTACCACTTATGCCACTCCCGTCGTTTATCAATGGTTTGTAAATGGCGCCCGGATGGGCGCTACAGATAGCTTATACACCTACACTCCAATGAACCGCGACTCTATTCGCTGCCAGATAACTGCCGGTAGTACTGCCGGTTGCATCCCTCAGAACATTGTGAACGAAGTGGTTTATATGGTAGTGACGTCGCCATCGCCTATCGCCGGGGGCGGCCATTTGTGCGCAGGCGATAGCACAACGCTGAGCGATATACCCGGCGGCGGCGCATGGAGCGTAAGCAGTACCGCTGCAGCGGTAATAGGATCGGCGTCTGGTGAAATTACCGGCATAGCGGCAGGCACGGTGGCGATCAGTTACACTATTGATTCTAATTGTACCGTTACAAAAACGATAACTGTAAATCCCGTGCTTGCGCCCGTCACAAGCGCAGGCGCGTTATGTTCAGGAGACAGCGCCACACTAGGCGACTCAACCCCGGGAGGAGTATGGAGTGTGAGCAATACCTTAATAGCTGCAGTTGGCTCCATAAGCGGAACAGTAACAGGACGGGATGCCGGCATGGATACAGTCAGCTATTCGTTTGGCCCAGGCTGCACTGTGTTTGCGGCAATTACCGTAAACCCCAGCCCCGCGGGAATAGCCGGAAGTATGTATATCTGCACGGGCATGTCCAGGACACTTTTCGATGTAGTTACCGGGGGTACCTGGAGCCTGGATAATAGCGCTGTAGCTGCAATCGGTTCAACTAGCGGCATCATAACCGGCCTTTCTACAGGAGCCGACACAGTGACGTATGTACTGCCTGCGGGTTGCAAAGCCATGCTTGTCGCCACGGTGAATCCAAGCCCCGCAGGCATAACAGGAACCTTGCAACTTTGCCCGGGAGACACGACCATCGCAAGCGATACATCGCCAGGAGGAGTTTGGTCGTGCGTCCATCCATACACAGCATCCATAAATCCGGCTACCGGAGCCATTATCGGGCTTGCAAGCGGCGCAACCGATATTTTCTATACACTCCCCTCGGGTTGTGTTGCAATGGCTATGGTAACAGTCAGTCCATTGCCTGCTGCCCATTTAATTACGGGTGGAGGCAGCTACTGTGAAGGAGGCGCCGTTGCAGCCATCGGTTTAGGAGGGTCTGAACCCGGTGTGGCGTATCAACTGTATTTTGATGGGTCAGCCGTCGGCTCTCCCATTGCCGGAACAGGTACAGCTCTTGATTTTGGATTGCATACGACAATTGGTGTTTATACGGTAATTGCTACCAATCCGGTGACAGGCTGTACGCAGGAAATGCCCGACAGCACTGTAATAGCGGTAACCCCTGTTGATACTACTTATGTCATACATGACACCGCTGTATGCTATTATTCGGATGTAGAGCTCATTATTTTAACCGCACCCGTAGCCACCGGGGGCATTTGGTATAATGGAAGTAGCCGGTCCGTTGATACCATAAGCGGACCTGGCGCGTATTGGATTACATACTCTGATACTGCCGGCTGCGCCTTCACTGCAGACACTTTCTATGTTGCCTTCTTGCCTTTCCCCTCACCCATCAATGGCAACAATATCGTATGCTCTGGCGACACGCTAATGTTAGGCGACTTCGTGACAGGCGGCACATGGGCCAGCAGTTCACCAGCCGTAGCCTCTGTTAATGAAGCAACAGGGATAGTGTCGGCAATCAACGCAGGCCAGGACACCATCACCTACGCCCTCCTGCCAGGCTGTTCAGTTACCCAAACCATTACTATTGTCGCTCCGCCCTGCACAAACAGCATCTCATCAATTGTCAATAACACCCTGCAAATTTTTCCGAATCCAGCTGATGATGAGCTAACCATCCAGTTAAATGATGTCATCCTGAGCCCCGCCGAAGGACAACTAATCATAACAAACAACATAGGCCAGCAACTCATACATCAACAAATCACCTCAACCCTCACAACAGTGAATATACAATCACTGCCGCCCGGCATGTACTACATAACACTAAAAGGAGCAGAAGGCAGTGTGGTGAAAAAATTTGTGAAAATGTAACGCCATTTTGAGCATTAATAATCAGTATTGAAAAGTATAAGTCTTTGCGCCTCAGCGCCTTTGCGGTTAAATGTTCTTGTACTCGTTTCAGTCAATGGGTCATTAGGAAATTAAACCATTAGAAAATTATTTATCCACCCTTTTCAAATCAATCACATTCATAGGATTGCTCGAGAACCCTGTGATATTGTTTTGTGTAAAATGCAGCATTTTTTCGTAATACAAAGGCACAATCGGCGCATAGCTCATAGCAAGGCTATCCATTTGCCGGTATAGCTGCCAGCGTTGCGTATCAGGCATGTTAAGGCTTTCATCATACCATTTATCGTAGGTTGCATTTCTGAAACGTGTATAATTAGGAGGCGCCGGAAAATGGCTGTTAAAGAATACAAGGTAGGATTCGGCATCAGGATAGTCGGCCAGCCAGTCCCCACGGAAAACAACAGCTTTCGACAAGCTCATTTGCTGCTTCAAGACGTTCGGCTGAATGATCTCAATAGTTAGGGTAATACCCACTTGCTGCAGTTCGCTCGCTATAAAGTTGACTATGTCTTCATAATTGTTGGCAACAAGCATTTTAATAGGTTTCAACCCTTTCCCATTAGGGTAACCGGCCCGCGCCAGCAACTGCAAAGCTTTTGCCGGGTCATAATTATAGCCATAGTGTGAGCTGCTATCATAGCCCGGCATTCCGGCAGGAATAAATCCATGTGTAGCTGGAATTTCCATGCCGTTCTTAAAGTATGTTACGATCTTCTGCCGGTCTATAGCATAATTAATGGCCTGGCGAATAAGCGGGTTCCGTGTGGGTTCATCATTCATTATCGGGTTTGTGGTGTCCGTTAAAAAACCGATGTATTCTGTGTTCAGGTAAGTGCTGATATCTAAGTGAAATTTGCTGAGGAACGCCACCTTCAGCGTTCCTTCTTTTGATAAAAGCAGGTCTTTAAAAGAGCCATCTAAATTATTCACAAAATCCACCTTGCCCTGCAGGAATAGCTGGAACTCGCTGGCGCGGCTTTCAATAAACGATATCTGCACAGCGTCTAAGTAAGGTAGCGATTTACCTGTAGTATCGTGTTCCCAGTAATGTGGGTTTTTGAGCAGGCAAAGTGTATTCCCCTCATCCCAATAGCTGAACATAAACGGCCCCGTACCACAGGGATGGCTGCGATAATCTTTGCCCCAATGTTCCACCACTTCATGGGGCACAATATTGCAATATGGCATGCTCAATATCTCCGGTAAAGGACGGAATGGGCTACTTAGGTTAATGACGAATGTGGTATCATCAATGGCAACAAATGGATTACTTCCGGCCACCTTGCCATTGAATACCCACGCTCCGGTAGATGCGGTTTTAGGATCTGTAATGCGCCTGAAGCTATAGGCTACATCATGCGCGGTCATTCTCCTCCCTTTGCCATTATCAAACAAAGGATTGTCCTGGAAAAATACATCAACACGCAGGTGAAAGGTGTAAACAAGGCCATCCGCGCTCACGTCCCAGCTTTTTGCAAGGGATGGCACAGTGTGCAGATGCTCATCGGTTTCCACGAGGGTATTGTAGATCATGTGGTCAATCCACATCATGTTCAGGTCCTTGGCATATGCAGGATCAATAGATTCCAAATACCCCGTAGCGATATTCAGATGGAAGACTTTTTTTGAGTTATTTGATATAGATGGTCGGCAAGAAGACATAAATAGAAATAGCAGCAGAAAAAAGCCCCCCGCCCCCCTAAGAGGAAGACGTGGCCAGCCCATACTAATTCTGCTTCTGTTTTTTTTCATTCAGAAATTCCTGTGCCGAAGGTATCAAACTATTTTTCACCCGCAACGCCACACATTCTCATGTAGAGACGCAATGCATTGCGTCTCTACATACGCCGGGCAGGTGTCCCACATCTTTTCCGGTGTGGGACACCTATTTCCGGATATTATTATGTAGAATCATGTTATTTTTGAACAAACAAAACTATGGCTACAAAGCTTTCCGTCAATATAAATAAGATAGCCACCCTGCGCAACAGCAGGGGCGGTAATAATCCCGATGTGGTACAAGTAGCTATCGACTGCCAGAAATTCGGCGCAGATGGTATTACAGTGCACCCCAGGCCCGATGAGCGGCACATCCGCTATAGCGATGTAAGGGAAATCAGTAAGATCATTACCACGGAATTTAACATCGAGGGAAATCCGCGTGAGGATAAATTTGTCGATCTCGTACTCGAAGTAAAGCCCGCACAGGTAACATTGGTGCCCGATGATCCGGGACAACTAACTTCCAACCACGGATGGGATACCATAAAAGATAAAGTCTACCTGCGAAACATAATTGCCGTATTCAAGAATGCCGGGATAAGAGTATCTATATTTATTGACCCAATAGATCAAATAGCTACCGCCGCTGCCGATACAGGAACAGACCGTGTTGAATTATACACAGAGGACTACGCAAAAGCCTACCACACAAATAAAGACAATGCTGTAGCAAAATATATAATAGCGGCATCTATCGCTACACAAAAAGGCCTTGGGCTGAATGCAGGGCATGATCTTGATATGAAAAATCTGCAGTTTTTTAAGCAGTCCCTACCTGCACTGCTGGAGGTGTCCATTGGCCATGCTTTGATAGCAGATGCATTATACTACGGATTAGAGAATGTCATACAACTGTACAAAAGAAAACTAAATACTTATTATGCAGAGTCTATGCCGTAACTTTAATATTGCTCCTATGAGCTTATAAATTTGCATAAAACATACTTCTGTTCCTGTTTATTCCTATTGTTTTTTGCCAAAGCTGCAGACGCGCAACTTTATTTAGGGGTAGCCACTGGCGAATATAATGCTATGAACAGCCTTTACCTGAACCCGGCGAATATTGCCGGCAGCAAGGAGAAGATAGAGATCAGCATATGCTCCTTTGGCATTGGTGCGGACAACAGCCTCGGCACTTTTGCGAAGCTGGGCGATATAACCAGTGGCAATATAAATACATTTAATAATTCCGGTGCCAATACGTTCAGTATGTTGTTGCCTGCCGCTGAGATGCGCGGGCCGGGGATAATGATAGGGCTGAACGACGCCCACCAGCAAAGCTTTGCGCTCACTACAAGGATAAGGGTAATGAACCAGTTCAATAATTTTAGCCAGTCTCTTTATTCACTCGTTACCAATCCTAACCAGACAGCGGAGAATTACAGCTACCAGACCAGCAACTTTAACTGGACGGCCCACCTGTGGAGTGAAATCGGGCTTAGCTACGGCCTGGTGATATTTGATAACGGGCAAAGCCAGTTGAAAGCTGGTATCACGTTAAGGTATTTGGGCGGCATTGATTATTTAAGCATGAAAGGGAACAACCTAGATGTAAATTATAAAAATGGCAGCGATACTTTCTACGCCTCACATTCAGACCTTGAGTTTGCCAGCAATATAATAAGTGCCAATAATGCCATTACGAACGGCGTAACTGCTTCAAGCCTGCTTAGCTCCTTTTTCGGGTCAAAGGCTGGCAGTGGCCTCGGCGCTGATATAGGCTTAACTTATACTTACCGTTTCGATGACGATGGAGCTGTGGGCAACAAAGATGACAAAGATATTGATGGCCATAAATTAAAGCTCTCGGCGGCAATAACGGATTTAGGCGCTATTACCTATAAAGAAGGGAATAATTTTATAGTAGATGTTGCTGGTAATGGCTATGTTACAGGCACTGGATTATCAGAGAATTCCGGTAATTACGCCAATTTCAGGAATTATGTAGTTGGCCAGGGTTTCACTGCAGATACCGCCTCGAGATCTGTAAAAGTCCACATGCCTACGGCTTTGTTATTAAGTGCGGACTACCAGGTTTACCAGCATGTATTTGCTAACCTTACTTATCTTGGTAACCTCGTTAACCGCCAATTGTATGGTAATTCTTATTACAGCCAGGTGACAATTACTTCCCGGTATGATATTAAACTGTTTAGTATCGGTATGCCCATAACATATAGCGCACTCGCGCACGACGTAAAACTTGGACTTGGTTTCAGAATAGGAGGGTTTTTTGTTGGCAGCGATGATATGCTGGCATTAGTGAGCAGTAACCAGCATGGTTTCGGGTTTTATTTTGGAGGGTACATTCCGATTTACAAGAATAAGTCCTCAAAAGAAATTAACCAATAATACATATATTTTAGTTTTGAAATAATATTGTTACTTTAGGGGCGGTTATCTAAAGGAACAAGGGCCGTCGTTCCTAAAGCATAGCCTTGTTTAAAGCGTATTAATGAAGCAATTTTTATACATAAAGTGTGTGTTTATTGGTTTGCTGGGAATGTCTTCAGTTCGGGCTGATGCCCAGTATAATTTTGGCATAGCCACCAGTGATTGGAGTGGAACCAGCCAGCTTTATCTTAACCCTGCATACATAGCGGATAGCCGCGAAAGTTATACCATTGATATTGCTTCCCTTAACGCGGGATTGTATAATAACCTGGGGTCTCTCAATAGTGGCGGCGGCCGGGTAATAAGCGCTTTATCAAAAGGTAACTCAAGCAGCGTTTTTGATTACTCTAACAGCAATACCTTTAGCCTGCTTGCTCCCTATGCCCAGATTCATGGGCCTGGCTGTATGGTGACCATTAATCACAAGCACAGTTTCGCCCTTACTACTGGTATAAGCGGGATGAACCAGTTTAATAATTTCAATTCATCTTTATACAAGATCATAGATGATTCTGCGTCCGCTCCTGCCGGTAATATTAATCTGACCTCGCAAAATTTTAACTATACAGCGCAGGTATGGGCTCATATCGGGCTTTCCTATGGTGGTGTAGTATACGAAAAGGGCCATCATCAGATAAAGGTGGGAGCTACATTGCGTTACCTGGACGGGTTGGGGTATATAGGGCTTAAAGGAAAAAATTTGGATGCGCACTACGTGAGCGGGAATGATTCGGTTTTCGTAAACAAGTCTGATATAGAATTTGCAAGTAACGTGCTGAGTACACAGGGTGCCGTTTTTAACGGGGTTTCCAACAATAATTTTCTTTCAGAATTTTTAGGCGCGAAAAGCGGCAGCGGGGTTGGCGGGGATATTGGCGTTGTATATGAATACATACAGGACACTACTGCCGGCTGGTATGACCATGACGGTAAAACCGATATTGACCGCACTAAAAACAGGTATAAGCTACGCTTATCAGCCGCGGTAAGAGACATTGGATATATAACTTACAAAAGCGCTAACAATTCGAATTTTGAAGTTACGGGCAATGGATATATTACGGGCCATGGGTTAAGCGACAGTGTTACAAACTATCAGAACTTCCGGACTTATGCTCTTGAGCATGGGTTCACTGCCGACACGTCACACCAGAATACTAAAGTGCATCAGCCAACAGCCCTGGTGCTCGGTGCCGACTATAACATTTATCAGCGGTACTACGTAAATGTAACTTTCGTTGGCAATCTCGTAAACAGGCAGCAGTTTGGAACCTCATACTACGACCAGTTGACCATTACACCACGGTTCGATTCGCGTGATTTAAGCATCGGGCTGCCCATTTCATATAACTCCCTTGCTCATAACGTGATGCTGGGTGTCGGGGTGCGTTACCGGGGATTCTTTATCGGAAGTGACGATATGCTGGCTTTGTTTTTTAAGCATCAATTCGGCTTTAATTTTTATTTCGGCGGCTGTGTGCCCATGTATAAGATTTTGCCTAAAGGAAGCACAGTACATTATTCTGCTCCCCCGGAGCCAGACATGGAGCACGGCGGCAGGGCAGACACCTTAGAGATAGACAATTGCCCCGATGTGTTAGATTTTTCAATGGCAGCTCCTGTAATAAACAAGACCAATATTATTGTTCAAAAAGCCCCCACTGATATAGATAGCTTCACAGACCCCAAAAAGAACACAGACTTTTACAGACAGAATTGACCATTTTATTCATAAATATTTTTTCGGTTTCCA
>Ga0206890_1072_pt1 | contig 30909 bp, 29 predicted proteins | sample Alteio_BWOrgHeat_58_FD_152960 | JGI IMG/M metagenome (GOLD analysis project Ga0206890, IMG submission 152960) | Enriched cells from forest soil in Barre Woods Harvard Forest LTER site, Petersham, Massachusetts, United States - Alteio_BWOrgHeat_Nextera6 ... | reverse complement strand
TATTTATGTTCAAAGGGGTGCCGAGCATTACGCCGCCACTTCCGGTATTTACCGTCAGGTTATTCAGCACACCGCCAGTTCCTGTTGCAAAGTTCAAAGCGCCGGTAAGGCCGCCGGTTGTATTGACAACGAGGTTAGATAAACTACTGCCGGTCAATGTCCCTGTCCCTGAAGACATAAGATTGCCTGTAGAACTAAATGTGAGCGTATGGCCAGCGAGCGACAATGTGCCTGCCGCTAACGAAAGAACGCCGCTAACCGTTTGATTTCCGGGTAGCGTTACCGCTCCGCCTGGTACATTTACAGTAATATTGTCAAGCCCCGAACCGCTCAGTTCAGGTCCCCCGGTTACAGACGACACCGTATATATAACATTGTAGACGCTGTCAAGATTTATTGCGCCTAACCCGGTTGTAGCAACTGTTCCACCAGCCACATTAATTGTGGATAAATTTCCCATAGTAAGAGTTCCCGCGCCCACGGTAAATATGCCTGATGACAATGTGAGCACCCTGCTAACTGTCACATTCGCCGCCGTAGTTATATCCGCACCGGTCGAAGTAAGCTTATTGGCCATGATCGAGCCAAGAAACGTAAAGCCCGACATCAGGCCCAGCGACATGCTATCGGCCGAAATCAAGCCGGCGCCGGCAAGGCCTCCGGCTGTGATAGCCAAAGTTGTTCCCGGCGTGGAATTAAGGGTACCAAGCACGGTCAATGAAGAGGTGCCGGAAAATGTTTCATTCCCTGTAAGTGTAACAGTTATGCCTGAAGGAATTATGACTATATCCGTAGACACAATAGATCCGGGAGCCGCACCGCCCCATGTCAGCCCCACATTAAAATCGCCAGATAATAGCGCCGTGTAAATGGTAGCATTCGCTGTTGTGCCCAGCATAGCGATACACAACGCTGTTAAACACATTTTTCGTAAATCATTCGTAAATTTTTTCATAGTCTGGTTTTAGAAGTTTAAAAAATTTTGATCTGGTCTTTGTTAAATTTTTACTCAAAAGATCATGCCATTTTTTGTATTGCATTTGTAAAGTTTTTGATAAAATGTATAGACAATTAACCATGTTTGGCGGTAAATAAATGAAAATAAACAAGCAACATATTAGGCTTTAGGGTAGTAAAAAAGTTGAAAAAAGAGTCATTTACAAAATTTTCATTGTCCCCCTAACCACTTTTTAAATTCTTGATTTTTCAAATTACAAACATGCCATTTCCTCACATCGCACATTTGTCAAAAGATAAGAAGCTGCTACCGATTTTGCAGACGGTAGAACCTTATTTGCTGAAAAGAGAAAGAATGTGGGTGTGTGCGGCTAGTGCCTCTGTTGTCGTCCAGCAAAATATCCTTGAGAGTGGTGGGAGTGAACAGCCCTGATGGCGACCTGTTTACCGCCAATCTGCTCATGAGAACAGTCTCATAAATATAAATGGCGGAATATATTGACGCTTACCAATTCGCAGATAGGAACACTACATTCGATAGCAATTCGATAGCAGCTAATTCCCCATATGGGAACATGCAAGGGCGGAAGGCTTACCATGCGTGAGCTTGATAGCAAGGACGTTTGAAATACGGCATATCTTCTATATATCTTCTGTTCGGCGAAAAGCTTACGATGATATGGGGATGCTATTCTACATTTTAAGCGACTTACAGATAAAGGCAAAACTAATTTTAATTAAATAGCATGATGCAACTACCTGAATAACAGCAACCGATGAAATTTAACACCCAAATTCTCCTCCCAATAGCTATTGAGTGTATCGGGGCAGACCGCGTGCCGCCTTAAGCTTTAGCGGTGGCGCAAGATTTGTATTGTATTAGTTATTAAACCACAATTTTATGATAGCCCAGGCGAAAATAAATAACGCTAGTACCCAAAATGATATTAATACGCAGCCGGTGCCTTTTATGAGCACTCTTTCTGACCGGCTGAATAAGGCTATGAAGGATGGATATACCGATAACCTCAAAGTGACAAAGCAAGGGCTATATTCATCTGTAAAAGACAAAACATATACTCCGGCAGAGGTGAAAATAATTGACTTCTATAGGTTTGAAGGCCAGTCGGACCCGGCAGATAACGCAATTATGTATGTTGTAGAAACCTGGGATGGGGTGAAGGGGACATTAGTGGATGCCTTCGGCCCGTATGCGGATGAGCAGGTCAATAATTTTATGACTGAGGTGGAGGAGATCAATAAGAAAAACCCGCGGCCATAAACCCGCGGCACCGAAACCCCCGGCCCCTAAAGGGGAGTGCTTTGAGATTAAGACATTTGGCTCCTGAATAAGTAACAAAACAATTACTCCCTCCTGAAAAAGAACTGAACTCCCAATTGCTTTGACCATCGTACCCCCCTTTAGGGGCCGGGGGTTTATTCTTCCACCGGGAAAAATAATTTGAATTGGGCTCCCAGGCCTGTTTCGCCGTGGGCCATAATATATCCCTCATGATTGGCCATGATACGCTGGCATATGGCGAGGCCTATGCCCTTGCCTTCATAAGCCGATTCTTCGGTATGCAGCCGCTGGAAGATGCGAAATATCTTATTGATATACTGGTTGTCGAACCCTATACCATTATCTGAGCAGGTGATGCGATAAAACTTTTTGTGCAGCAGATTAGGGTTTATCCCCGATAATTCATGCCCGTTCAATTCGTCGCAGCAAATGTTGATGACCGGGTGTACTTCACTACGGGTAAATTTTAATGAATTGTCCAGTACTGCTGTGAAGAGTATTTTCAACTGGTTGTCATATCCCTTTATTACGGGCAATTCCTGCACGCGCACCAAGGCTCTTTTTTCTTTTATTTTATCATCGAAGTCGCTAACTATGTAGGGCAGCATCTTGTTGAGGTCAATAGTGGTTTTATGCTCATCGGTATTAGCGAGATTAGTTAATGCCATCAGGTCGGCTATTAATACCTGCATTCGCCCCGCTGAATTATTGATGCGCTCCAGGATTACATTGTGCTCTGCCCCGACGGTTTCCCGGTTTCCTGTTTTCCGGTACAGCAGCATATCACTGAACACCTGTATCTTTCTCAATGGTTCCTGCAGATCATGAGAGGCCGCATAGGCTATTTCCTGTAGTTCGCTGTGCGATCTTTTCAGATCAATGACCTTGGCCTGCAGTTCTTCCTGGAAACGCATCCTGCCCTTAAATTCTTTGATCATTATGAAAAACAAAACAAGGGTAATGGCACAAAATACAAATAACAGATAGTCAAGTGTATTGGTGGTCAACCGCTCGTAAAACCGCTCATTTCTAGACCGTTCCAAAAGCAATTTATTTTCTTCATCGTGGATTCTTTTGAGTATGTGGGAACATTCTAGCATCAGCTGCCTGCTTTCGTAATAATACCTTGATATACTGTCTGTTTTTGCAGTATCAAAGTAGGAAATGTTTTGCCTGGCAGCGGCTATTCGTAATGCGGCGCTGCTTTTGAGCAGGCTTATATTATTTTGTTGTTTAGGATTATCGGTCGTGACTTTTCCAAGTTCAGCTATGGATGAATAAATACTGTCCACAGCGTTATTTAAAAATCTCAGGTACATGGTATCACGAGTGACCATGTATCCCCGTTCTGACCGATCTACATCCCTGATGTGTAACTCCATCTTGTACAACTGCGAGATAACCACATTTGTATGTTCCACAAGATTAGAATAACGGGTAAATGTGGTGAACCGTTCCATAGAGAAAAGAGACAGCGCTACCATCGAGATAAAGGAAATACTAAACGCAATAATTATTAACAGGAGCCTCTTTCTCATTGATTATCAAAGCTACGTTTTGTAGAACAAATTCCTCATGGGGCTGTAAAAAAACATTTCATTTAAATTACAATTAAATAACATTAAGTTATTAGTATCAGTATAAACGATTAGCCAATGCATATATACCAATTAGATAAAAGAAAATCAATAAAAATTTGAGTTTGGCTCCAACCTTGTTCTAGGAGAAGCACAAATAACAAACACACTATGATCAGCCAGCAACAGACACAGCGCCAGCAGTTAAAGATATTACCACAACAAATTCAGCTGCTCAACCTGTATTTTCTAAATTCATTAGAATTACAGCAAAGAATTAATAATGAACTCGCTGAAAATCCTTTCCTGGAAACAGCCGAGGAAAAAGAAACTGATACTGCAGATACCAAATCAGCAAAAGACGCCGAGCGGGATTTTGAGGATTGGGACGAACATGGCTACGATGATACTCCTGATTACAAATCCGAGTACCAAAATTATTTTGATGCCGAGGTAGCTCCAAATGCGGCTATTGTAAACGTTACTACTTTTAAGGAAGATGCAAGGCAGCAATTGTATTTACTTGATATTAACGAAGAAGACCGGGCAACTGCTGAATATATAATAGACATATTAAATCCCCAGGGGTTAATGGACCGTCCGCTTGATGAGGTGGCCGATGATATGTCGTTCCATTTTCAAAATGTGATAGAAATAGAGACCATTAAAAGGGGCCTTGCTATTGTTCAGACATTGGAGCCAATAGGGATCGGTTCCACGTGCATTAAGGATTGCCTGTTATTGCAGTTGTATAACATGAATATTAAGAGGCCGGACGTGAAGTGCGCCATCAATCTGCTGGAAGACCATTATAACGACCTGATGCACCGCCAGTTTGAAAAGTTGCACCACATTCTGAAAATTGATGATGAAGAACTGAGATTGGTGCTGAACCTGATAGGCAGCCTTAAATTTTACCCGGTAACCGAAGCAGCGAAGCATGATCATAAAAACACCATTATCCCTGATTTTATAATTACCTCTTATGGGGAAAACATACAGGTTGACCTATATTCCAGCAGGGCCGGCTCCGTATTTGTAAACCAGTCGCTTTATAACCAGTTGTCTGACCAAATCAGTAACAAGGACAAAACAGCGGGCCAGTATGTAAAAAGCAAATTAAGCAGTGCACAATGGTTTGTAAATGCGGTAAAACAGAGAGAAGACACTATGCTGCGTGTAATGAAGTGCATTGTAGAACTGCAGCGTGAGTATTTCATTGAAGGAGATATAAGATTACTTAAGCCCCTTGTATTAAGGAATGTTGCTGACATGTCGGGCATGGATATATCTACCATATCCCGAATCACCAGTAATAAATATGCGGAAACGCATTTTGGCCTGATCTACCTGAAAAAACTGTTTAGCGAGGGTATCGCCGACAAAAAGGGAGAAGTGATCAGCAATAAAGTAATTCAGTCTGTAATTGACGATGCTATCAGTGCCGAGGATAAAAAACATCCATATACCGACCAGGAGATTGTTAACCTGCTTTCCGGCAAGGGATACAATATTGCCCGCCGTACGGTGGCAAAATACAGGGAGCAAATGCAGATACCCATTGCCCAGATAAGAGCGGTATGGGCATAGGGTTGATAAATAAATCATAATTGACGGGTTAATTCGCAAGGCGTGCCTTCCTGATTTGACCTGTCAATTAACATTTTGAAATATGCTTTTTTAGAATAGAATAACACAGCAAAACGGTATATTTGGCAAATACGCAGAACCGAAAAAAATATGAATAAGATACTGGTAGTTGACGATGATAACGATATGTGCCTTCTCCTTACCCGTTTTCTGACGAGGAATGGCTATGTAGTGGGTAGCGCTAATAGCGGGCAGGCGGCAATAGAATGGATGAAAAAAAACAAACCCGACCTGGTATTGTGCGATTTCCGGCTGGATGATATGACGGGTGTGCAGTTACTTGGAAAGATTAAGGAACTTCATCCTGGTGCTTCGGTTATCATTATTACGGGTTACAGCGATGTGAAAGACGCAGTAGAGGTAATGAAGCTGGGGGCATATGATTATGTCACGAAGCCTTTGTTTCCGGATGAGATACTCCTCACTATAAAGAAAGCGCTTGCCGAAGAGCCAAAGGAAACTTCGCCACAAAAGCCTTCCCAAACTGGTAATGGGTCAACGACAGCTTCATCAAAGCCTAATAGCTCGAATAACGGGCAGTACATATTCGGAGATAGCCCTGAATTCGCTACTATTATCAAACAGATAGACCTCGTGGCACCCACGAATTTCAGCGTGATCGTATATGGTGAAAGCGGGAGCGGCAAGGAAGCAATAGCCCAGCAAATACATGCCAAAAGCAAGCGGGCTAACAAGCCCTTTATTGCCATTGACTGTGGCGCATTGTCGAAGGAGCTTGCGGGCAGTGAATTATTCGGGCACGAAAAGGGTGCATTTACAGGAGCGTTAAACCAAAAGATCGGGAGCCTGGAATTGGCCAATGAAGGCACTATATTTCTTGATGAAGTTGGTAATCTTGGTTATGAAATACAAGTATCGCTGCTGCGGGTTGTGCAGGAACGTAAGATAAGGCGCGTTGGCGGAATTAAAGATATTGACCTTGACGTTCGAATCATCATCGCCAGTAATGAACGCCTATGGGATGCCACGCGTACAGGGAAATTCAGGGAAGACCTGTATCACAGGTTCAATGAGTTCAGTATCGAAGTGCCTTCTTTACGCGAGCGCAAGCAGGATATAATGCTGTTTGCACGCCACTTTCTCAATCTGACCAATGCTGAGTTAGGAAAGGATGTAAAAGGGTTTACGAAGGAAGTGGAAGATGTGCTGAACAATTACATATGGTATGGTAACCTGCGTGAACTTAAGAACGTTATCAAACGGGCGACTTTGCTTACCGAAGGCGAACTGGTAGAATCAAAGTCTCTCCCGTTTGAGATCAATAATTTTTACAGGCTTCAATTTGAAGCGCCATCTGCCGCCTCGATTGCGGATAAGCCAGATAGCCAAAAAGCAAGCAGCAACACAACTCCTGTACCAATATCCTATGAAAACAAGTTGAAAAGCGCAAACCTTGATGCTGAATATGAAATAATACTTGATGCGCTCAAACAAGCGAGCTTTAATAAGAGTAAGGCTGCCAAACTGCTCAACGTGGACCGGAAAACGTTGTACAACAAAATGAGGCAGTTCAAAGAATTTAATATGGATTAATGCTATCCTAAAAACATGGATAAAGTAGACACATACCAACCCATTAACCAAGAAAAAGAAACGACAAAAGAAGCGTTTTTTAAAGAAATCGCCTTGGGAGGCCCTTCGCTCGTTGCCATGATCCGTTTACCGGACCTGGAAATATTATTTGTAAATAATCAGTTCGGGCGTTACTTAGGCTATACAAATGCGGATATTGAAATGGCAGGCGGGCTAAAGTTTACAGAACTCTTTGAAGAATACTTGATTGACAGGCTACTATACCAGTTAGATAGTTGCAAAGAAAACAGCACAGCCAGTTCGCAATATGTCATATACCAGCTAAAAGGTAAAAACGGGCATGTTGCGCCCTTTTATCTATATGCAGCCCCCTTGAGTAATGATACCGATGAACATTTGTATCACCTTGTGCTGCATCCGGAGATATCCAGATGGAGTGTGCCTTTCACGTCCTTTAACTCCAGAGAACTTTTCCTGGAGCATTTTAACAGCGAATCTTTCGGCACCTTCGAATGGCTCATTGATGTTGACAAGGTTTTTTGGTCGGTGGGCGTCTACCGCATTTATGAAGTGGATGACATTAGTGAGCAAATAAACAACGAATATGCAGCCTCTTTTATCCACCCGGATGACAGGGCAAAAGTCGCCATGGAGATGAAAAAAGCTTTGACCTCCGGTGAGGACATAACTGTTGAATTTAGAATAATAACTGCAAGAAAAAATATTAAGGTGGTAAATACCATCCTGATGGCGATCAGGAATAAAGAGGGTAACCCAATAAAATTCGCTGGTAGCATAAAAGATGTGACAGATCAGCGCCAGATAGAGCATGATTTAAAAAACAAAGTAGAGGAACTGAATCATTCGAACAAAGAACTGGAGGAATTCGCTTACGTTGCCAGCCATGATATGCAGGAGCCGCTAAGAAAAATAACAACCTTCAGTGACCGGCTTTCTGAGAAATATAGGGATGTGCTTACAGGTGATGGCCTGATGTATCTATCGCGAATGAATGCATCTGCGGGGAACATGCGCACGCTCATCAATGACCTGCTCGAATTTTCAAGAATATCCAAGACCGGGCAACCATTTGAAAAAGTAAACCTGGATATGATTCTCCGGCAGGTAAAAACAGACCTTGAGCTGACCATAGAAGAAACAGGAACTGTCATTAAGAGTCAGCAACTGCCCGCAGTGGATGCGGTTTCAACGCAAATGAAACAGTTATTTACCAATCTCATTACCAATGCCATAAAGTTTCATAAACCTGATGTATCTCCCGTCATCAATATAGAAGCGAGCTTACTTAGCGAGTCTGAAAAGCAGCGACATGAACTGGAAATTAACACTGATTATTATAAAATACAGATTTCAGATAATGGCATAGGCTTCGAAAGTGAATATGCGACACGCATCTTCCAGGTATTCCAGCGGCTTCACGGACGATCGGAATATCCCGGTACCGGCATTGGCCTCGCTATTTGCAAAAAAATACTTGAGTACCATCGTGGGATAATATTTGCCGAAAATATCCCCGAAACCGGGGCCCGCTTTACTATAATATTACCCAACCGGCAAGAACAGAAAGCGGGAAAAATATGAATCAGCTATATACTAATGCGAAAATACTTATAATAGATGATGACGAGGACGACTTTTTGATAACCAGCGAATACATTCAATCCATCCCGGGGAATTCATATACCATTAGTTGGTGCAAAAATTATAATGAGGCATTAAAAGAGCTTCACAGTGCACAAAGGGACTTATACTTTGTGGACTACCGCCTTGGAGCAAAATCAGGAGTGGATTTTTTAAAAGAGGCACTTAAATTCAATTTTGAAGAGCCTATCGTGTTGCTTACCGGGAAAGGTAACTATGAAGTGGATATTGAGGCTATGCAATTGGGCGCTGTTGACTATCTCGTAAAAACTGAGCTTACGGTGGAAAAAATGGAACGCTGTATCCGTTATGCCCTGGAACGTTCGGCTTCCTTAAAGGCGCTCAAAGCCAATGAACGTAAGTACCGCAGCATTTTCGAAAAGTCAAAAGATGTGGTTTTTGTAACCGACTATTCTTTAAATTTTAAAGATGTGAATGAGGCTGTAACAGGCCTGCTGGGATATGAAAAAGAAGAAGTGATGCACATGAACCTCTGCACCCTTATAGACCAGGCGCAGCACAGAAAATTTCTGCAAAGCGCCCTGGAGCAAAGGAATGAGGTTAATGACTGGGAAGTAATACTGGATACGAAGGATGGAGAAAAGAAATATTGCATCCTTACCGTAACCCTGGAAGACAGTGGTAAAGAAGATGGTTATGTACAAGGCATTATACACGATATTACCAACCTGAAGAAAATAGAGAAAGCGACCCTGCAGGGCGAAAAACTGGCTGCGGCAGGGAGACTGGTTCGCACTATAGCCCATGAAGTGCGCAACCCGCTCAATAATATCACATTGTCTATAGAGCAACTACAGCAGGATATCAAGGAAGATGGCCCGCAGCTTTATATGAATATTATCCAACGAAACAGCAAGCGTATCAGCGACCTTATCAGTGAGTTACTGAACACGTCGCGCCCATCAGAAAACACACTTTCAAAGCAAATACTTCAAAATATACTTGATGACGTAATAGCAGCTTCTATTGACCGGTTAACGCTTAAACATATAAAGCTGCAGATCAGTTACCCAAATGACATGCTGGAGATAATGGCCGATCGTGAAAAATTGAAACTGGCATTGCTCAATATTGTTATTAACGCGGTCGAAGCCATGGAAGAACAAACAGGGCAATTGTCTCTGTCCATGCAGCAGCTAAATAATAATGCAGTGGTAACTATATCAGACAATGGAAGCGGCATAAGTGACGAAAATATTTCCCGCCTGTTTGAGCCATACTTTACCCAAAAAAGAAACGGAATGGGGCTTGGACTTACATTTACATTGAATATTTTACAAGCGCACAGAGCTACTATTGAAGTGTCTTCTCAGCAGGGCAAGGGCACAACCTTTACTATTACATTTCCGCTTGCTTAATCCTTCAGCCAACTCTTAACTGATAACTGAAGCGATGCCAGTGCAAGGATTTAGCTTTTTCTGAGCGTATCTATTATTATGTCCAGAACTACCTGGCTAAATCTATTATCGTTAGCATGAAATATGATGGCACAATCTTTTTTAGTAAATGATAAACTTAAAAACTTATGAGATCATTATTGTACATTATCGCAGTTATCCTGATAATAGGATGGATATTAGGTGCCTTTGTTTACAGCGCAGGCGGGCTTATACATATTTTACTTGTACTGGCTATCATAGCTCTACTATTGGGCTTTATCAGGAGGGGAACTATAGATTAGTAGTTATCCCTCTTTCCATATACACAGTTTCATTTTTCCAAACCATAGCTAATGCTGTGGTTTTTTTGTGTCGCTATGACAACAAATATCGAATTCCTGAAGTGCTTAAAGAAAAAGGCTACTATAATTCCGAGAATTGTTTATTGAGCTCATACATGCTAATAGGTTTTTCGATCACGCGAAAATGCGATCCTATTGGCATCTTAGGAACTGTAGAGTGAAAGGCGCTTATTAAAACAATATATGTATCGGGAAAATCTGTTGCAATAACATTTGCCATGTCCCATCCCACACCATCTGGTAAGTTGTTATCCAGAAATAATATTTTTGGATGTAACGCATTTAAGATAGTTACTCCTTCCTTTAACGTATGTGATACAATCACTTCGTAATTTTTTCTAACGAAGTAATCTTTTAACAAGAGGCAGAGGTCAGTTTCATCGTCTATAATAAGGATTTTTTTATTGGTATGCGACATAAATCATCAGCTTAAATCCTGCTTACGGTGTACAAAGTAAAAATAGTACTGTGTTCGATAGATATGGTTGACTATCAATTAATAATTGCCATCTTCACTAAAACGCAGCCGATTGATCAATGTAACAGCAAAAACAATGCCGCTGATAACACTAGGATACGATAACGGAAGTTGTTTGCACCCAATAACTCCGTAAAGCGGCTACAGTTTTTATGAGGCTTTCAAAGCTATTGGGCTTGGTAATGTAGGAGTTAGCGCCCAGTTCATAACACCTCCTCATCTCCTGTTCATTATTAGTTGTACTCAAAATGATTATTGGTATTTTATTCAGATCGGGGTTTTGTTTTATTTCCTTTAATACTTCCCGGCCATCTTTTTTGGGCATATTCAGGTCCAGAAGTATAAAACGGGGCATTTGCGCCTCATTATCTCCCACAGCAATCTTATGTAGATATTCTATCATTTCCACGCCATTCTCTACGAACTCAAGTTTGTCCTTATATCCATTTTCTTCAAATGCAGACCGCAACAGATACCTGTCGTCAGCATCGTCCTCTGCTATTAAAATAAATATCTCCTCCATTCTTAAAATTGGTGATAATAAAGGTATCAAAAAAATGATTGCGAACTCAAAATAAAAAATTTTGGCATCATTTTTTCACTAAGAAAGCCACCTTTTGGTGGCTTTCTATACAATATGGTTATAAGTCTAAGGCTATAGTATTTTGCTTAGGCTTAGAGGGGCGGCTATTTGGTGTTGGCCAAATATTCTTTTATTTTATCTTTATGTACCATGCCTTCTTTAAAGGTATAAGCGCCACTTAGCGGGCTACGCACAGCCTTGATCACTTTAGTGTAGTTTTTTGCTTCTGCTGCCTGCTTAGGGTCTTTTTTTTGAGCTGTTTTAGCTGCTTTTGCCATAGCTTAAAATTTATTGATTATTTAATTTCTTTGTGAACCGTTACCTTTTTCAATATCGGGTTATATTTTTTTAACTCCAGGCGCTCTGTAGTAGTTTTTTTATTTTTTGTAGTAATATAACGGCTGGTACCGGGCATACCACTGTTTTTATGCTCGGTGCATTCCATTATAACCTGAACGCGGTTTCCTTTTTTAGCCATTTGATAATTATTTATGCTTTAATTAGACGGTTACTCCTTTAGCGCGAAGCTCTTTTATTGTTGTAAGCAAGCCATTCTTATTGATAGTACGAACAGCATCCGTAGTTAACTTCAACGTGATCCAACGGTCTTCTTCCGGGAAAAAGAAACGTTTTGTCTGCAAATTGGGCAGAAAACGACGTTTCGCCTTCTTATTAGAGAAAGATACCTTGTGGCCTACAACTGGTTTTCTACCTGTTACCTGACAAACGCGAGCCATGATTTATATTTTTTTTGGGATTGCAAAGGTCTTGATTTTTTGGTTAACAGCCAAATATTTTTGAAAATATTTTATTAATCGAAAATAGAAAGTCAAAAGTAGAAAGCTGCAAAGTAATATGTTATTGCATTCTTTGAGGTTTTTGAATAGTGCAACAGTTTTCTGCTTTCTACTTTTCAGGGTAATTCCGGGAGCAGCAAATCGTCAAGGGTGCTGATGCCGGGAACGTTTTCAGAGGTAAAACATTCGCCATATTGCACTCCTATGCGTTTGCCAATAATGGCATCCCTGCTGGCGAGGCTTTTTAAAAAATCTTCAGTAGCAATATAGGTAACAGGTTCCGCGGATAAAGGATCATGAAACTGGCTTTTGAAGCACCTCACAGCTTCCATCTTTTTCTCAAAGGTGGCGGAGATATCCACAATAAAGGTGGGCTCGCTAAGGCGGTCCTGTATCATATGATATACGCGCTTAGGCCTCCAGGGTTCTTGTGCCTGCCCCTGCCATTGGGTACCAATTTTCCGCAAGCCTGAATAAAAACAGGCATCGGCTATCAGCCTTCCGCCACGACCATGGTCTGGGTGGCGGTCTGCAATGGCATTTGCAATCACTATATCAGGTTGGTAGTGCCGCAGATATGCAATCAATATTCGCTGGTTCTCCTCATTATTTTGGAAAAAACCGTCGGCCATGCGGGCGTTTTCCCGTATGCTGATACCCATAACATCGGCCGAATTGCGGGATTCGCGGCGGCGGGTGGCAGCATCGCCCCTTGTGCCCAGCTCACCCTCGGTAAGGTCAAGGATACCAACAGCTTGCCCGGCCCGTGCGTGTTTTATAAGGGTACCTGCGCAACTCAATTCCACATCATCGGGATGGGCGGCGATAGCAAGTATGTGTAGTTTCAAAATTAAGGACTGTTTATGCCTAATTTCCTAATGGCTCGACGGCTTAATTTCCTAATGGTTGATAATTTTCACAACTGCATTATTAGGCCATTAGGAAATTAGATTAATTAATGATCAATTTTTCATTTAGCACCCCATGGGCGGTAATTGCTGAGACGAAGTATATGCCAGGCGGCTGATTCAGATTAATGTTCACATGGGCATTGGTTTGGGCATCTGTATTAGTCACTTGTTCCCCGGTTAGATTGGTAATTACTATGTGCGCCTGCTCGTCGAAACCGGTGTTGACTGAGATCGTAAATGACCCCTGGTTGGGATTAGGAAACAGGTTTATACTTCCCTTTGCACCGATAACGTTATTTACTGCCAAAAAGTAACTATGCGGCACTATTTCCCGAACGCGGAAGTTGCCCCTGTCAGCAATATACAGATTGTGACCAATGGTGGCCAGGCCTTCAGGATACCAGAGTTTAGCGGACGGCGCATAGCGGCCGTCTCCATTGTATCCTGGCGTGTCTACACCGGCAATGGTAGTAATGGTATCTGTAGCGCTGATCTTGCGGACACTGGAGTTGCCGATATCGGAAAAAAACACATTGCCGAAGGTGTCTACAGCGATGCCCGAAGGCTCGAAAAGGTCGGCAGCAGTAGCGGGGCCTCCATCGCCGGAATAACCGCTGATGCCCGACCCTGCAATTGTATTGATATTACCTGTAAGGTCTATTTCGCGGATAAGCCCGTTATAGGTATCGGCTATATAAACATTGCCCGGACGGTCAACGGCTACGTCATTTACCCAACTTAACTGGGCAGACACAGCGGGGCCGCCGTCGCCCCCGTAACCGTTTACCCCGGTTCCGGCTATGGTGGCAATATTCCCGGTTAAGAGGGTAACTTCCCTGATGACGCTGTTATGCGAATCAGCGATATATATATTCCCGGAGGTATCTACTGCCACGCGTGTAGGTGTATTCAGCAGGGCCGCGTTAGCTGCTGCCCCGTCTCCGCTGTAGCCGAAGTTCCCGGCGCCGCCAATTCCTGCCACAGTTGTAATTATACCATTCGTATCTACTTCCCTGATGCAATTATTTCCCTGGTCGGCGATGAATAATCTGCCTAAAGTGTCAACGGCTACGCCCGAAGGGAAAAACAAAGTCGCAGCGCTTGCAGGGCCTCCGTCGCCGCTGAAAGAACCATAACCCGTACCTGCCCTGAAACCGGTTCCGACAACAGTAGTAATGATGCCATTCTTTACTTTACGAATAATATTATTGTTGGCATCGGCTATATATAAGTTACTGTCGCGGTCAATGGCTACACCAGAAGGCCAATCGAGCGCCGCAGAAACGGCAGCGTCTTTATCCCCTGTCCATCCTTCTATACCTACTCCTGCAACAGTAATGATCTCCTGGGCATGGGTATAGACAGGAACAATAAATAATGACAGGGCAGCAAGTAATAAATATAAATGCTTTTTCATAGATTTCATTTTTAGAATTTTCTTGTCGCTGGTTCTTTGGGTCTCAACATCATTTTTAGGTCTGAATAAGACCTCCTAAAGTGTTGAAAGATAAAGGTAATAAAAATTACAGTATGAAAAAACTTTAGCACTGGTCAAATGTACGGGCCAGCGTTTTCCATTTTATTTGGAGGGTGCTACAGGCCGCAAATTTTGGTAGGGTAGGCCAGACTCTTGATCACTTCGAATTTCGGAAAAAAGTGTGTCGGTTAGCAAACACACGATCGCCTTGCAAACCAACCTGCAATTGCAGCGCTTGAAAGTCATTTTGGAGCGTATATACATCATCACTACCTTTGCACCGTTTTTATCCAATTATTACATCTATAACTAATTTCCAGTTTCTAAAAGGCCAATTCCAAAATGACGCAACCCGGATTCCCTAAGCCATTACTAAAGAAAAATGATCAACAAGCGAGAACCCTGGTATGGATTGTGTCCTTTGTGGTATTTGGAGCGGTTGCATTCCTCACCAATTTTAAGCCGTTAGAAGGATTAAACCTTGGTTTCAATGTACACTTGCTGGCACTGGTCAATGCGGTGCTTAACGGCACAGTATCCATACTGCTGGTATGCGCATTGCTGGCAGCGAAAACTAAAAGTTATCTACTGCACAGAAACCTGATGCTGGTGGCTATTTTACTGTCGTCCCTGTTTTTGGTATCCTACATTGGCCATCACCTGCTCACCGGCGAAACTAAGTATGGTGGCCCGCATGATGGCTTGTATTATTTTTATTTGTTCATTCTCATTACCCACATTTGCCTCGCTACAATTATTTTGCCTTTTATTCTTTTCACCTCATACAGGGCACTTATCGGCGAATTTGACCGCCATAAAAAATTAGTAAGATATACGTGGCCTTTGTGGCTGTATGTGAGTGTTACCGGGGTGTTGGTGTACTGGTTCATCAGTCCTTATTATGTGCCGCATCTGTAAAGCAAATAGCAATAATCAAAATTCAAAAACCAAATTCAGCCAATCGTCCAATCAGCCAATTTGGCTATATCGCCCCTTCGTGGTAATTTTATGTTATGAAAAAAGCCGTGCTGACCGGATTTTTGCTTATTATTATGTCGCATATAGCGTTTGGGCAGGGGTGCTCTGTTTGCACAAAGGCGGCTGCCGGGCTTGATAGTAAAAGTGCTAAAGGCCTCAACGGGGGTATTGTTTACCTGGCATTTTTGCCATTGATTATTATGGGCACTTTAGGGTTAGTATGGTACAGGCACCATAAAGGCGAGATCATAGCTTCCAGTCATGAGAAAAGGGAATGACTGTGCGAAATATAAACGCATCATTTTGGCGCTGTAAAACATGCCTATGAATAAAAATAGCTTATTGTCAGCCACTGTTATTGCGGTATCGCTGATCCTTACTTCTTGTCGAATGAATGTACTGAGAGGGGAGGGGACAAAGGTCACCAATACACCGGAGGTTTCCTCTTTTAACGCCCTTGATATAGATGTTTCATTAAAAGCTGTCATTAATGTGCAGCCGGGAGCACAGCCAGGCATTCAATTCAAAAGTTACGGGAACATTCTAAAGCACATAAAAACAAAAGTGGAGAACAGTACCCTCCGAATATACACCGACCTTGACGAAACATGGACGCTGAATGAAGATGATATTACCGCGGAAATAACGATGCCCGCCATCAACAGCTTGTCGCTATCAGCCTCGCCCGATGCTGAAGTATCTGGAAACCTAACCGGAAGTGATTTCAAGGTGGATATTTCCGGCTCCAGCGATGTTAAAATAGATAATTTAAATGTGGACAATTTTTCTGTGGTAGTGAATGGGGCGGGGGACATAGAAGTGAAGGGAGGAGCCGTGAAACATGCCGATTATGAGATCAACGGGGCCGGCACGTTAAAAGCGTTTCCCCTGCAGGCTGATGAAACATCAGCTAACATATCAGGGGCGGGAACCAGCAACGTAACTGCGCTCCATAAGCTTACTGCGAATATTAACGGTGCGGGTACCATAAAATATAAAGGGCACCCGGTCATTACCAAGGATGTATCAGGCGTGGGCACTATATCTGACGCCAACTAAGTATTCAGATTTTGGCAGGAATTTTGCTGTAAATTTTGTAAAGTATGTTTATGTCGAGGAAATATTCTTTGAGCATTTTTTTACTGGTAATTCTTTTTGGTGTAAGAACTTTTGTTTTTGCCCAGGCGGACCCAATTGAGCACGAATGGTATAACGAAGCCAAAAGTGGAAAGATAAAAATTTACAAGGCTAAAGATGGCCGGTTTTATGGCAGGATATGCTGGCTCCGGGAACCCAACAGGGATGGCAAGCCAAAAATGGATTATAACAACCCGGACGAAGCAAGGCGCAATGACCCGGAAATGGGACTGCTTATCCTGAAAGGTTTTAAAAAAGACGGGGATGGCGAATATACTGACGGGACCATTTACGACCCCAAAAACGGGAAGACTTACAGCTGCAAAATAACCCGCCATGGAGATCAGCTGCATGTGAGGGGCTACATTGGTTTTTCTCTTATTGGCCGCACAGAAAATTGGACGAGAGGGGATCAATAAAGCTCATTATTCCCTGAAAACAATGTCTTTGTGTATCAGGCGGGTATGATAAAATAATTTTGAGTTAACATTGCGATTGTATTATTAGTGAAGATTTCAAAATAATTCCAACAATCTTACTCGTTCTTTTCCATTTTCTCTTCGTTGTAAAGGTCTTTAAATAGTATACTATTCGCAGATTTTACGCCTCGATAAAAAGAAAAATAACTTCGCAATATCGCAGGAATTATTTTGAAAGCATCACTTATTCTGTTTTTCCGAAATGAATAAGAAAAGTGCGGGCATACTTGCCTGGAAAATAGAAAGTAAACTACTAAAAGTATTGCTGGTGCATCCCGGGGGGCCATATTTTACTAATAAAAATGCTGGATCGTGGTCTATACCGAAAGGAGAATATGGGGACGACGAAGAACCGTTGACCGCTGCCAAGCGGGAATTTGCTGAAGAAACAGGGATAGAAATCAACGGGGAGTTTGCCGCGTTAACCCCAGTAAAACAAAAGAGTGGAAAAATTGTTGCTGCCTGGGCGGTAGAGGCTGACGTTGATATTACTGATTTCAGGCCGGGCACTTTTGCAATGGAGTGGCCGCCGAAGTCAGGGAGCGTTAATCAATACCCTGAGGTAGACAAGGCAGAATGGTTTACCTTAGATGTCGCAAAGGAGCTGCTGAACCCGGCCCAGGTCGCCTTTATTGATGAGTTGGAAAGGCATGTTAAATTCATAAATCACATAAACTAATTTGAGCATTTAATTTATTGTTATTGAAAAACTTATGATTTTTGACTTTTGATTTTAATGTATCATGGCGTCTGCAATAAAAAGAATAAATGAGTACAATGCCGGCATGTCAGCTCAATTGCATGAGCTGAAATGGAATGCCCTGAAAGAAAGCCCCTTTCGTTTTTACAGGGGAACCTGTCATTTATTCGCTGAGGACTTTGTAAAAATGTATAAGTACAGGCCGAAAGTAAAAAGCTGGATATGCGGCGACCTGCATTTTGAAAATTTCGGATCCTATAAAGGAGAGAACCGGCTGGTATATTTTGACCTGAATGATTTTGATGAGGCAATACTGGCCGGCCCGGAGCCTGAGGTGGCACGTTTTCTGACGAGTATTATTATTGCTGCCGGCCAAATGAAAGTGGCTGCGATAGGGCTGCATAAAGCCCTGCATGATATTATGATGGCTTACGTCACTACAATTCAGAAAGGGAAGGCGCTGATGCTGGAAGAGGAAGTGGCTCATGGCAAGTTTAAGAAATACTTTGACCACCTGCTCACGTTAGACCGTGAGGCCTTTATTACCAAACGAACATATAAACAAAAGGGCGCCCTGCTGCTGAAGCCGGATGATGTACACTTTATGCAACTTGACGACAGCCGCAAAGCTAAAATTTATGAGGGCCTTGCACCACTGCTGGAGAGCGGGCGCTTTGCCCATTTTGTATTTGAAGATATAGCATTCCGCATAGCCGGTACCGGTAGCCTGGGACTGGAGCGATATTGCCTGCTGTGCTATAGTAAAAGAAAAGGAAAGCATTACCTCATTGACATAAAAGAAGCAAGAGCATCCTGTTTTGGAAAACTAATAAAGGTAAAACAACCAAGGTTCAAAAATGAGGCAGACAGAGTGAACATGACGGGATACCTGATGGAATTCAACGCTCCTGCTTTCTCTTCTTCGGCTTTCATTGATGGTAAATGGTATGTAGTAAAAGAGTTGCAGCCTTTATCTGACAGGATGTCGCTCGATGATTTTGAAAATGATTTTAATTCTCTCTGTGCAGTTGCCAGGGAGATGGCGGTGCTCATGGCTTATGCCCACATCCGCAGCAGCGGGCACCTGGGTGCGTCTAACGCAGATGACCTGAAACGTTTTGCTGATAAAAAACAATGGCAAAAGGACATTATTGAGCTTAGCGGAGCGCTGGCAAAAAAAAATGCTAAATACTACAGGGAATTTACAAAGGTGGAATAGAGCGACGGCGAACAATGAAAGCTCTGTCTTATCCCGTGCAAACGAGCTCATCAATTTCGGGGCCTAATCGTATTTTTCCCAGGCGGTAGACATTGTTCCCCAACGGAAAGTCGGTAAGGATAAGACCCGGTATGTAAAATAAACAGTATTACCACATTCATTCATTTTTTTGATTTGCCGGGTGTGCGGGTTGTGAATTTACTTTTATATCTTTATAACAGGTAAAACCCATTACTAAAAAGAATCTAACCACACTCAGTGCTAAGCGAAATCACATACATACTCCTTGATGCTGCGCGCATGGGAAATACTATTGAAATTGCTAAGGAAAAGAATTCCAGGTTCGATTCTCTTTATCGCGGCCGCAGCGAAGAATCGCTGGCAGTAGTAGCACCATATCTTTTTTTATTCCAACACAAAACAGACTTCATCAATTGGTACATTGAAAAAGGTTGGGGCGATGCCTGGGGCATTCTGCTCAAGTCGTCCTATCCCATGGATGAATTGCACAAACACTTTCGTAAGTTTCTGATAGTGGGTACCGAAGATCACCAGCAGCTCTATTTTCGCTTTTATGATCCACGCGTACTGCGCATTTTCCTGCCGACATGCGATACAGGGCAGCTACGCGAGTTCTTTGGCCCTATTGAGTATTTTATTATGGAAGATGAGAATAAAGAATTTGCGATTAAGTGCTGGCTGCAGAACGGCATTTTACACTCTCAAAAAATAAAACTGGACGATCTCATCAAAGGTAATATACCTCCTCCTTCCGCCGCGCCGATGAAAAATTTAGAAAGCTCTCCAGGCACTTCTGAAAATTTATTTGAGCGCCAGCCCGTGAATCCAGTTCCTGAACAGACCCAATCTGAAGAAGTGGCCCCGAAAAAACCTTCCAAGCCTAAATGGAATATGTTTGAGGACTAGATCCTCCTTTAATCGGGCAATCTTTCCAGTACATCCGCATCAGTAAAGGGCATGGGTTCCCGGTTTTCTTCTTTATTGCTTACCATGCAGCCCCTAATAACCCAAGTCTTTTCCCATTCATTATTCCTGGAGTTCTTCATCTTCTTAACGACCCTTATCTCTCCATCAGGGCAATCGTCTCTCCATATACCGGACACGACATAATCATCGCCAAAGTATAAATGCCCTTCTCCTTCCCGCTTACCGTCTTTAAATTCTCCTTTAAACGATTTTTTCCCATTAGCCCAAGTGAATGTCCCGAAGCCAGAGAATTTCGCGTCAAGAAAATTACCAGTGTATTGGCTGCCATCATTAAATTTTCGCGAACCACCGTTGATCAGTGTGTTATCCCTGATAACACCTGAATCAGTGTATGCAGCATGTATGATTTTGCCGGCATCATCGTTCAGATTGCCATCTTTAAAAATGCCTATCTGGGTGATATTATAAGCCGGTATTTTTCGGTAGCCCTGGCCTGTGAGCCTTCCGTCGTCATTAAAAGTGCCCTTTTCAATTACGCCATTGGTGTTTATTTTTTCACCAAAACCTATGATGTCTTTCCTGTCCTTTATCATAACGCCTTTTAGAACGGTACCATCCTGCTTATATATTTCGCCGGAATCATAACCATCTGAAATATGCCTGCCAATTAATTGTTCTCCCTTGATTTTCGCGTACCTGAGGCAAATACTGTCAATTATACTTTCACTACTGTCTGTGTGTACCCAGTCCAGCCTTGTTAATGAATCCAGGTCTTCTATTTGTTCCGTACTTGTCTCCAGGTTTTGTAAAGACAAAAATTCTTTAGGTATGTTTGCTAAAACCTTATTGATGTTATTTATTTCGGACAAAGGTTTGTATGCCTTTAGCCTATCTTCTGCGCTCTTTGCCGAATCCAGCGTGTTAACATTGTCGGATGGCTTTATCACATAAGGAGTTTCGGGGTATTTTGCTACTGCAATGTGCAAGGCGGGGAAAGTGGACGCCATCTCAAAAAACTGTATCCTGGCGTGAAGGGCTCTGCCAGCAGGCGAAGCAGGATAAACAGCAATAATAGAATTCAGTTGATCCCAGGAGAGTTTGGTATATATGCGCTGATAAATATCATCAAAATAGAGGCTGCCGGGATAGAGGCTGATAAAATCTTTTGCAAAGGGATAGGTTTGCACCAATTGCGAATACCTGATTTGAATGCTGTCATCTTTTTGAACTTCTTTGTATTTGTCCATGGCATTCCGAAAGCTGCTCTCCGTTTTATACCGGCAGATATATCCCACCTTAGCAGCGTATATGCCGTTATAAGCAGCATATTCATCCAGTAGTTTATCTAATTCTTCCATCGGCAGTACCGGGGTGACGTACATAATTGCTGTATCTATGTAAACACTGTTTGGGAACAGGGATACAAAAATGCGAAGGTCGTTGAGGCTTTGTGGTTTGAAATTTTTCTCCCTTTCCCTTGGCAGAAGCAGCATTGACGTATCATTATTGTAAGGGTTAGGATAACTGACGAAAATATAGTCTTTTTGTCTGCTGTTGTTGTAATCTTTTAGCCATTTTGGATATTCGCCGGGGAGTATGTACCTGGGTTTATGTTTGTGCAGCATAAATAACCGACTGATTAAATATCCTGCTGCCGCACCACCCGCGGCACAATAGATTTGTATGTTGCCGTTAGGTTGCTCTCCTGCTATTCCATAAGTCTTATTGCCTTGTTTGTCGGTTGTGGGTGCAGTGGCAAGATACCCTCCAGCGGCGCCGATCCCCATGAATGAAACATTCAAAATCGCGCCCAGGGTATTCACATGTTTTTTATAAGATGGCTTTATCACCTGCTCATAACCTGTTTCGGAATCTATTCGGTTTATAGACCTTGCGCCAGGCTTATTGGTCAGGCATCCTGAAAATGTCAAACACAACATCACAAGAATAAATAAGTATCTGAGCTTGTACATTTTCAACACTTTGAAACAAAACTATAAAATTATCTTTTACTCCATAGCTAAATAATAGTGAACCCCGAAATGAGCAGAGCATTCGCCTGCAACAAACAATACTACCGCGTGACCGGAAACCAATAATTCCCCTTTTGGCAAAAAACGGCTGAATAAAACAAATTCTTTAAACTCTATGTAAAAAGGCTTTTGTGTCTTTAGATCACCATACTACCTGCATGATTTACAGCCAAAAAAATAACCCACTGTGAGGCCAAGCGCAGAAGTGGTAGACGTACCACCAGAGGTAGCGTTAAGGTTTGCAAAACCAACCTGGTAATGAACCCGAACAAGAACCCCCATTGCAAACTGGTAACCGACATTTATGCCTGCTCCATAATCTAGTGGTTTAGTATCGTGGGTTGCATCTCCTATGGTTATAGCAGAACTAGTACTGCCATATTTTGAAGTGCCACTGATATTATAAGCCACATAAGGGCCTAGGCCAAAAAATATGCGGCTCCCTCCCGGTTCGTTTAATTTATACAATACGTTAACAGGCAGTTGGATGGTATTGAGGCTGAAAGAGCCTGACGGTGATGATGGTGGCGTAGCGTTTTGCTTAATGTTACAGCCGTTCATCAGGTAAAACAAGCCCGGCTGCAGGTAAAAATGATTATTAAATCCAAAATCAACAATGATGCCTGCTGCCAATCCTGCTTTCATTGATGTTTTTTGGGTGAAATTAGAGCCTTTTAGCGTCATATCAGCCATATTCAGCCCGATTTCCGGACCAAAAGCAATGCCCTGCGTTTTCGTGGTCACAACAGTATTATTCACGTCGGAATCTCCTTTTACGGAATATATTATTTGCCCATTCACGTTAATGGCGATAGCCAATAAAACGGACATCATTAATATTGCTTTTCTCATTACGGGTCGTTTTAAAATAAGATAAAAATAACGCTTACAAACAGTACAAAAGGGACAACAGAATTGCGGTTACAAATATAAAAAACCGGTTTAAATTTTTGCAACTTATTGATATTAATTTGAATTAAATAAGAGACTAATTACTAATTCATATTTTGTAAAAAATTGTCTTCATTACTTTTCACCCGTTAGCAGTTTTTATTGAGTTACCAAGTCTCAAATTGTCTCCTTAAAGGCGATACCATGGTGAGCCAGTTCCGTAAGCACGGGGCGATAGACAGAAGCCATATTAGGCAACGAAACGCCCGTGGGCGGATTTATTTTTTTGTTGAGCATTAACCTCGTAAGTATGCCCATAGGAAGGCCGACAGTTTTCGCCATTGCCGAATGATGGCTGTTTTCCCCTTTTAATACCATGGTGCTTGTGAGCGTTATTTTATTGCCTTTATGGAGGTATTCCATTTCATGCTTCATCACGACCATATCTTTTTCTTCAGGCGCCATTTTCCATTTCTCGAGCAGTACACTCAGCAATATCTCAGCGGAGGATTTCTTGCCGGGAGGCAATGGCCGCTCATCGAAAAGGCCAAGCCACTGCAGCATGGAAAGCACTTTATCATTTTCAGCCAACTGGAGACTGCGTGCAATATCGCGGGGTAATGCAATTGCATCACTACTGCCGGTTTTTTTCATTAGCCATGAGGCATAGGTATTAGTGTGGGTGTCTACGACATCCTCCTGGCTCGTAAGGCCCAGCGATACCAATGCCTGCCAACCTTTGCAAAACTCAGGGTGCCGGAGCGTAGCCCTGATAAAGGTTTTTACTTCGGGCACGTCATATAATTCCAGGTATCTCACTGAATCCCTGTTCGGATACCATGCATACGAACCGATGTCGTCAATCTTCACTTTTTTGTTGTTTTCAAACATTTTCTCGTAAGGCACCTCTACGTGCCTTCCCCTGGACAAATATTTAGCGCCACCAACACCTGCAGTAATAATATTTTTCGGATTCCAGCTAAATTTATAATGCCATGGATTGTTGTCGCACTCAGGGGCTACGAGCCCGCCGCAATACGATTTAAAGCTCGTAATACTGCCGGCAACACGCTGTATGCTGTGGATAATCTTATTGGCTGTCATGTGGTCTATGCCCGGATCCAGTCCCATTTCACACATAAACATCAATCCGGCGTCTTTTACAGACTTGTCCATCGCTCTCATCTCATCGGAAATATAGGATGAAGTGATCAGATTTTTTTTATGCTTTAAACAATCCTTTGCCAGGTGAATGTGCATATCCGGGGGCATGAGCGACACAACAATATCGGCCCGTTTCACAAGTGGTTCACGCTGCTGGGCATTGGTTATGTCAATTACCGCGGCTTCTGCATAAGGGTTTCCCTTTATTTTTTCAGCAATAGCATTTGCATAACCATCAGCAACAATCACTTTCCATTTATTGCTGGGAGCATTCATTAAAAGATAATGAATTAAATAAATAGACGATTTACCGGCACCGGCAATCAGTATTGTTTGCATATGCTGCTTAAAAATAATTTTTAGAATTAATCAAATGTAATAACATTGCTTATTTTTTTATAGTGGTCTTTTACCTATATTTTTAATAAATACGTAAAATCCCAATTGTAATGAATCCGGAGTGGAATAAATTGCGAATTGAACTTCATTCATTGAACGAATTGTCTGCTAATACCATGGCGCAGTTCTTAAATATACAATTCACTGAAATAACAGAAAACTATCTTAAGGCCACAATGCCGGTATCTGCTAAAACGCACCAACCCAATGGCCTGCTGCATGGCGGCGCCTCCGCAGCCCTGGCTGAAACAGTTGGCAGTGTGGCGTCCTGGCTCACAATAGACCGGGAAAAGCAAATATGTGTGGGGATAGAAATTAACTGCAATCACCTGCGCGCAAAAAAAGACGGCATTGTAACAGCCACGGCAGAACCATTGCACATAGGAGCGACTACGCATGTGTGGGACATAAAGATCAGGGATGAAAAAGAAAAATTAGTGTGCGTAAGCCGCCTTACTGTTGCCATTCTAAAGAAGAAGTGATTTTAATGTTTCTGGTGTTTTACCGGGAAATTGAAAAGCGCACTTGTGATAATAGGTATAAAAAAGATGCCGATGGTGATCGCTGAGGTGATCAGGTCTGCCCGGTGACTATTTAATGCAGCGCTGAAGGGAGAATCCGGCGAATAGTGCTGGTAAACTGATAAAACAAGTTTAACACCCAGCAGGCCGATAACCATATATGCGCAGCCTTCCAGGAATGGGTAATGCTCGATAAGTTTCACAAAACCCTGTGCAACGAACCTCATAGCGAGAATGCCGATGAATACACCGCAAAGAATAATCAGGATATTATTTGAGAAAGCCACCGCGGCAAAAACATTATCCATAGAAAACGCAAGATCCATCAATTCGACGGCAATAACTGTAGCCCAGAAAACGCCAAAATTGCCAACAGTTAGTTTGTATAACCAGTTGCTGTCAGTATTTAAGGCGTCAGCGCCGGCATCCTCAACCTTTTTATTCTTCTTTTTCCACCAGTCCCAAACAAGGTATAAAAGGTACAATCCTCCAATCACCTTCAGCCACCATATTTTTATAAGATAAGCAGCACATACAAGACAAATGCCCCTGAACAGGTAAGCTCCGAATATCCCGTATTTCAGTGCTCTTTTGCGTTCGCTGGTTGGCAGGCGCATCACCATAGTCGCAAGCACTGCCGCATTATCCACAGAAAGCAAACTCTCAATAAGAATAAGATTGCCAATAATCAGCAATGCTGACAGCGGGTGGCTGATTATCTGGTGAATCCATTCGTGCATGGTTGTGATTTTCCCCTAATTATTTTAGAAGTGGTAAAAGTAACTAAGGAAAACTAAATCATTCCATGGGCAGAAAATTCCAATTTTCTTGTCAAAATTTATTACCTTAGCCTTATGAAAGGCAAAAAAACCTATTTTGCTAACTCTACAGGCATAAATAACGACGCACTTGTCATGTATTTTGACATGAATAGCTTCTTTGCCAGTTGTGAGCAACAGCGGTATCCGGAGCTGAGAGGTAAGCCCATCGGCGTCATTACACATGACAGCCCCAACGCTACTGTCATAGCGCCATCCGTGGAAGCCAAGAAATTTGGAGTCAAGACGGGTATGAGACTTGGAGATTGCAAATTGCTTTGCCCGCAAATCATCCCGGTTACAACGCACCCCGGTTGGTACCGTCAGATCCACGTAGACATCATGGCGGTGCTTCATACCTATTGCGATGACGTCATTGCCAAAAGTATAGATGAAGCTGTGATAAACTTCTCTTCCTACAGATGGGTCTATAAAGATCTCTCTGAAGTAGCCCGGCTGATAAAGGCCGATATAACAAAGAAATACGACTACCTGAAGTGTTCCATCGGCATAGCCCCTAATTCTTTTCTTGCAAAACTGGCTACGGAACTGCAAAAGCCTGACGGTCTTGTGATAATAAACCCCATTAATATTGATGAGCGCCTTGCAGGTCTGCAGCTTACCGACCTGCCGGGCATCGCCGCCAATAATGAGCGCCGGCTGAAAATGATCGGCATAACTACTCCGTTACAAATGAGGCATTCATCTCCCGCTTTATTGAGAAAAGCTTTTGGAGGCATAGTGGGCGATTACTGGCATCGCAGGCTCAACTTCGGCGAGGTGGACCTGCTGCATAACCCGGAGAACCGCACTATGAGCGCCACACGCACGGTGAGCCGTGAGCAGCGGGAAAGCCGCCAGATGCTGGAATCTATGCTTATATCCCTGTGCACCCGCCTCGAGCAACGCATGGTGAAGAGCAATATATTTTGCAGGCAAGTGTCATTTTTCATAAAATACAAGGATGCCACCGGATGGGATACCGCGGTAAAGCTCTCAGACCCCGTACAGGATGCCATGGAGCTGCGCAGCTATATAAAAGAACGCATTATTGAATTTGAGCGCTCCCGCAACCTCGAAACCGTATTTACCAACAAAGTGCTGAGCATGGGTGTAGCCATACAGCAATTTGTGAAGGGCGATGTGCTGCAGTACAGCCTCTTCGACAACAAAATAAAAAAAGACATGATCCGCAAAACCATGTACAATATAAAAGACCGCTATGGGAAAAACACCGTCAGAAAAGGCAGCGAACTGTTTAATCCTCACGTCATGCATGATGCCATAGGCTTCGGGTCGGTAAGAGATATGGGCTTAGGCGGCAATGGTGAAATAAGGAATAAATACCTTTTGGAAGAAGATGATTAAATCGACAATGACGATAAAATCCAATAAACCAAATCACAAATCACAATGCGCGTTTAAAGACGCAATGAAATTACATCTCTACCAAACGCGATTGCCAAGCAACAGCTTTCGACATTCTACTTACGACTTTAGACTAAAATAATGATCAACCAAACCGCAAACGACCGTTTTGAAAAGGGCAGGGGAGCGCAGTACAACCCAAAAAATAAATTTCTGAAAGGTGAGTATGTGCAGGAACATGCGGAAGGCATAGATGACTGGGAGCAGGAAAAACGCGAAACCCAATACATCATGGACGACAGCAAAACCCTGGTAAACACCGTTACCAGCCCCGATGTGGGAATGATGTACTCTGCCAATCCATACCAGGGCTGTGAGCATGGCTGCATTTATTGCTATGCCCGCAATAGCCATGAGTACTGGGGCTACAGCGCCGGGGTTGACTTTGAGAGCCGTATAGTGGTTAAGAAAAATGCGCCCGCCCTGCTGCGCAAATTTTTTGATAATAAGAACTGGGTGCCTGCGCCCATCTCCCTAAGTGGCAATACCGATTGCTACCAGCCCATAGAGCGCAAAATGCGCATTACCCGGGCGCTGCTGGAGATATGCCTCGACTACCGCAACCCCGTGGGCATACTCTCTAAAAACGCCCTTGTGCTCCGCGATATGGACATCATTCAGGAACTTGCCGGGAGAAACCTGGTGCGCGTATTTTCCTCTATTACCTCGCTCGATGAAGACTTGCGCCGCGTGATGGAGCCACGTACCGCATCTTACCGCAGCAGGCTTAAAGTGGTGGAAACCCTCTCCAAGGCAGGTGTGCCCACCGGCATTATGAATGCGCCACTGATACCCGGGCTCAACGATATGCATATGCATGATGTGCTAAAGGCAGCCAGTGAAGCGGGGGCTAAGTGGGCAGGATATACCGTGGTGCGCCTTAACGGGGCCATAGGCGGCATTTTCAAAGACTGGCTTTTCAAGGCATTCCCCGACCGTGCCGACAAAGTATGGAACCAGATCGGCGACTGCCATGAAGGTAAAGTGAACGACAGCCGGTTTGGTAACCGCATAGTGGGCGACGGAAAATTTGCAGAACTAATAAAAACACAATTCGATATCTACTGCAAAAAATACCACCTCAACGAAACGCACATGCCCTGGAACACAAGTGATTTCAGACGGCTAAAGAATAACCAGTTGCCATTATTTTAGTGTGGGGCCGATAAAAATCAGCGGAATTAATAACCCTGCGCCCGATTGCGCATATACCTGGGTTTCCTGGAGTATTTAGACTTGCTCATTCCCCTCCAGTGGTCTCCTGCACCGGTGCCAAATCCCGCAGCTCTCCCATAGCTATTGCACCTGCCGAATAAAAAACCAACGGTAATGCCAAAGGCAGATGACTTAATTGAAGTGTTGCTCGGTGCATCCGGGATGAGGTTAGACAGTCCCATTTGGTAGTGGGCGCGGGCGTATAAACGTTTCTTAAACAGGTAACCGAAATTTAATCCGGCTCCGTATTCAATTTCAGTTAAAGCATCAGTTTTATCCGTGCCGATTTTAAGTGTTTTAGTAACGGCTGGAAAGTTGTCATAACTATCATAAGTTATGTTGCCGCCCACGTTATAACCTATGTATGGCCCGATACCGATGAAAAACCGGTTGCCGCATTTTTCGCCGGTTTTATATTGAAAATTCAAAGGTACGGTAATCGTAGTGATGTTATATTTCCCGGTGGGTGTGCTGGTAATTTTACAACCGGTCATTTCATAAAAAACGCCCGGTTCAAAGTAAATATGCCTGCCCAATGCTATATCTGCCGGTATGCCAATTGCAAACCCAGGTTTGTAAGTGGTCGTAAAACCGGGGCTGCTTGGTTTGAAAGCTAAATTCGCCATATTCAGGCCAAGTTCAAAACCAACCTGTCCGCTCGCAGTTGTGGCCATTACAGCGATAAATAATAGAGTTAAACCTGTATTTTTCATTTGAATTAATTTGTTTGCTCCATGCAAGGAAATAAAAACTATGGTATCCACAAAACTATAACATTTATTTAGTTATAGATAGCGGTGCAAAATAATAAAAAAACGGGTTTTTACATACTGCGGGTGGGGAAGCGGCGCCAATGCAGTAACCAAATACACGAAGATGACATAATTTATTTACCCGCTTACCCAAGATTCCACCTTATTTTCACGTCTATCTAAGGAGAGGTTTTAAGTAAAGTAGCGCCCATGTAATCATTGACCATTATTTCGTATCTTCATTCTTATACCTCAACCAAATGAAAACCACTTTTCTATTTTTTCTTTTTTTATTCAGTTCCAAGGCCTTTGCGCAGGCTCCCGCTATACAATGGCAAAAGTGTTTAGGGGGTAGCGGGGATGACTGGGGTGTTGCCGTACAACAGACATCAGATGGTGGTTATATTGTTGCCGGCTGGAGTAATTCAATTGATGATGAAGTCTCAGGGAATCATGGAAATGTTGATTATTGGGTTGTAAAATTAAACGATACTGGCGCAATACAATGGCAAAAATCTTTAGGGGGAAGCCAAGTTGACTATGCCTCTTCTATCCAGCAAACATCGGATGGAGGATATATTGTTGCTGGCTACACTTACTCAAATGATATTGAAGTTTCAGGGAATCATGGTTATTATGATTATTGGGTAGTTAAACTAAACGATACCGGCGCAATACAATGGCAAAAGTGTTTAGGAGGCAGCGGGGAAGATCAGGCTTACTCCATACAACAAACTTCAGATGGTGGCTATATTGTTGCTGGTTCAAGTAATTCAAATGACAGTGAAGTTTCCGGGAATCATGGAAGCTATGATTATTGGGTAGTTAAACTAAACGATACGGGCACTATACAATGGCAAAGGTCCTTAGGAGGAAGTGGAGATGACGAAGCAACTTCTATCTACCAAACATTAGATAGTGGCTATATTGTTGCCGGTGAAAGCAATTCAAATGATGGTGAAGTTTCAGGAAATCATGGAAACTATGATTATTGGATAGTAAAACTAAACGATACAGGCGCTATACAATGGCAAAAATCTTTAGGCGGTGATACATTAGATGTTCCCAATTCGATCCAACAAACAACAGATGGAGGATATATTGTTGCGGGAGAGAGTTACTCAAATGACAGTGAAGTTTCAGGGAGTCATGGAAGTGGTGATTATTGGGTAGTAAAACTAAATGACACAGGCGCTATACAATGGCAAAAATGTTTAGGGGGCAGCAGTACTGACTGGGGTGTTACCGTACAACAGACATCAGATGGCTATATTGTTGCCGGTTATAGTTGGTCAAATGATGATCAGGTTTCAGGAAATCATGGCGGCCATGATTATTGGGTAGTAAAGCTAAATGATACAGGCGCTATACAATGGCAAGAGCCTTTAGGCGGCAGCAAAGATGATTGGGCTTTCGCAATACAACAAACAACAGATGGAGGATTTATTATTGTCGGGCTCAGTGCATCAAACAATTGGGATGTTGCCGGGAACCATGGTGGTTTATATGATTACTG
>Ga0206890_1063_pt3 | contig 30936 bp, 36 predicted proteins | sample Alteio_BWOrgHeat_58_FD_152960 | JGI IMG/M metagenome (GOLD analysis project Ga0206890, IMG submission 152960) | Enriched cells from forest soil in Barre Woods Harvard Forest LTER site, Petersham, Massachusetts, United States - Alteio_BWOrgHeat_Nextera6 ... | reverse complement strand
TATTCCTATTTCAAATAAAAAATGTTTGAGCACATGATGATCTATTGAATCATAGAAAGAAGTTAAATCAAAATTAGCGACATAGTCATATCCCGAATCTATCGTTTGAATGATTTTATGTGTATATGCCTTATATCCACGTTGCCAACGCAAATAAAAGAAGTCTGAACTCTTACCTGCATACAAGTGGCCAAATACAGTTTTTTCATATCTTTGCTTCACTTTAGGCTTCAGTTTATCTGCAATGATATTGATGCATGCTTGATAGACAATCTGGTCAGTGACATTCAAAAGTGTATAAGGCCTTAAGATTCCAGATGCTTTAGGTAAATAGATTTTACACCCATATTCTGGGTCATAGTTTTTCTTTATAAGGTGCTTTGATAAACGTCTAAGACTATGATCCGAAGCTGCTGCATATGCACGGTACGAATCTCTAAAATAGTTTTTATATAATGCATCAGGATTTGATTGAATCCATTTATATGCTCGCCTAAGATTATGTATTGAGCACATTTTTTCATAATCATTTTGACTAATAGGCATCTTAAGGCATAAATTCAGAATTAAGGGTTAAGTGGATACAATTATTGAATTGTTACAACAAATTATATTTACTTTGAAATAAATTCAAATTTTTGGCGGAATGTTCAAAAAATAAGGCTCTTTAGTGTTATTTAATACCCAGATGAAGTGATAAGAGGCGTTCAGCAATGATACCCATTGTTTCAATAGCCATTTTTGCTTCAGCATCAGTAACAGTAGAAAGCCATGGCCTCCCATGCCCAGTTCCCTGTTTATTGCGAAGTTGATTAATACCACATGCTAATTCAAACATAGCGCGCTCTATACGAGCATTAGGTGGTTCATTCGGCTGAACTGGATGTTGAGGAGTTAATAAGCCAAGCGCTATAAATGTCTGTCCTAATAACATTGAAAAGTTAGCTGTTGAAGAATAAGTGCTTTGCCTTTGTTGTAAAATATGAGCTGCAACTGCTTCTAAGAGATCTTTGCTAGTACCAACCACAAGAGCAGCATCTGTACTTCCACGTTTAGCCCTTTGTACGTACACCTTTAATGCATCCGTAAGAGCAGCTCCAGATAAGTTGTTAAGTAATTTAGTACTTAAATTGCCATCAAGTGTTAATTCATAACCTTCTTTATCAAAAGCCATTATAGCATTTTGAATCTGATGACTACCCACATAGTTGGGTGAAGATGTACGAAAACCTCCATGTCCCTGTATGGAAGATATAAGAGCATAAACCAATTCCCCTCCCTCTTGTGGAGCCTTTTCAATTGCCCAATTTAAAGTAGCCCGTATGCGCTTTGCTTTTCCGACATTCTGTCCCTGATTTTTAGGATCGCCTGTGATTAAACCGTGACGTTTTATAATAAATTCTATGTCGGAATGACTAGGATCACGTTTTTTCTCTAATTGTGCATCATCAATGAGCTGGCTAACGGCTGTAATGATTGTATCGTTCAAAGGCGCAGATGGATTGTGATTCATATCAAATAATTTTTTAAGGTAATGCTTTTATAATTGGCTATTATCCTGCAAAATAGAAGAATTACAAGTAATTGCATTTATTTAGCTCGAGCATATTATACGGGATAAAGAGCTATACTTTTAACTTCACAGTGATGAGTTGTGGTGGACAAATTTGGGACATTAAGCCACCAATAAGGAGGTAAAACTACAATTAAACAGGTGTAATCATTTTCGCCAACTGGTTGATTTCGTTATTGTCATATGCTATGATTTATTACTATATATCATTATGTTAATATTGCTAAACCGTTATAGCGGGTTAACCGTTATCGTGAGTTCGAATCTCATCTCCTCCGCCATTTTCAGCGGGCTGGGCTATTTTACATAGCCATAAATTTGTTATCTCTTACCTGTTTTAGGCGAATCGTGAGCAAATTTGGGGCAGTGAACTACAAAAACGCACAGCAATCACCTCATACTTTGCAGATAGTACCACACTACTAATAAAAGTTGCCAAACAACCTTGTATAAAGCACGGCTTATCGTTGTAGCGTATTCTTTGATACGCTCATTATCACCCTTGTGTGATTGGCAACTATTTTTGCAGCTGAGTCTGATATTGCCATATTCTCAAGCGGCACCAAAGCCTCCTGAGAAGAAGGGCTCAACTTTTTGATGGCAATCGTCGGAATAGGTCCTACATAGCCTTCTAGGGTAACCTGCTGCATAACTTCATCGTTGCAACATATTGCCACTATTACATTCTTCCCATCACGGTGAGCGATTGCCTGAATATTACCGGTTTCATCAATTACAATGCTATCCTTACCAGAAAATCCGCGAATAATGCTCTCTGAATTTATGCGCAAACTATATACATTATGGCCTTTTCCAGCGATAATAAGGTTATCTTTCCCTGAGAGCTCATAAATATTATTGCCTTTGCCGCCTTCGCAAATACTGCCCCCATTCACATTGCCAATAAATCTGTTGCTGGCATTTGGCGCACCGATTGCCCTGTGTATTATGGTTCCGTAAGCAATAAAAACATATTCTTGACCTATTTTGGACGGATTAGCTCCACCGGGATTTAAATTAAGCTTCACATCCTCTTTGCCTTTATAGGCAGTTGCATCAAAAATACCAGGATACCTGCCATTCCATACCGTCCATACTTTCTGCTCTCCAGTAAGTTTAATAGGGCCGTTTTCTGGCACAACGCTATAATTCCAATTGGCACCATAAAAATTTTGCAGCTCGGCAATATCAAGCGGCCCAAGGGTAGACGGATCACATCTGCTACCTGGAACGTCTAAAGTAATTTTACCACCCACACTATCAGGGTCTGAGCTGCTATAAGACATCACCGTCTCATTTACAGTATCGAGCACAGCAGGAAGCATCATATCAGTCTGCGGGGTATCCCCTTTCTGAAAAGGATGCTTTAGTCCCATAGCATGACCAAGCTCATGAAGCTGTGATTCACAGCTGAAACTAGCGGGGTTGCCATCTATCCAAGATGGATCGAGTTCTATAACAATACCGTTGTTTTCTCTATATGGAAAACTAGAACTACCTACTGCGCTTATTGTTTCTTCAATATTCGCTGCACGGATTCTAATCATTGGCATAGTATTATCGGGCAGTTTTACATTGGTCTGTATGCCCTTATGGAATTCCACGAATGTTATATTCGCAACTTTCTCAAATTCGTGCGTAACACGGATAAATTCAGCGCGCTGCAATGAGGTAAGTGGCTTATAGTGTACAGTTACGCTATCCCCATCAGTAGTATACGCTCGTTCATTGCCCTCTTCGTCGGGAAAGCTATAAGTAATAATATAGGGATCCGTATTGTTTGGATCTTTCTTTAGCCAGCGCATTCCTGAATCAAGTGATTTAGCCTGAGGCACCGAAGCCGCGATAGGATTATAATGGGGATCCGTTGCAGCAATATTTACTTGCGTCACATCAGCAACGCTGCTTTTTGGCTGACCAAAAAACATATTACCCACCAACGTCGTACCAAGCATCGTAACGGTTGATACATTTCTGAATAACCGGGAGGTCATGCAATATCTTCCCTAATGATACCGACCTCCATCTTAACAATACGGTGTTAAGATTGGGTTACCATTCTATAAAGATTTAGTTTATTTAGCAGCACTTGGCCTCTGAATTCCAATTGTTTTAGGAAAATCGTGGACAAATTTGGACACTAACCGGCCAACAATGCGGTAAAACTACAACAAATAGCCATAAGCTGTAAGATTCCTGCCTTTTACACCCTATTGAATCAACGCTGTAATAGTTAAGTAATATATTGAATTATAAATAAAGTATAGAAAATTTAATTAATGATTTAATTGCCTGCGTATTTTCAAAATCGTATGCGATTTAAACATTTCGGCAGTAATGGCCATTTTATGATCGCTTACGAGCTTCCTGCCTATGATGTGTGGTTCACCTGTCCATAAATCCCATTGTTCTATTTCATACATACCATTCTTAATATTGCTCAGATGAATACCAATATTTTGAAATGATGTTTTAGGCAGTGCGGCATCATATTGGACATCAGAGAAATCATGCTCATCAAGTACCCAGAGATAGAGCGTATTATCATCTTCCACTGCCTTAAGCAAAAGAGGCGAAGACGTATCTGTCAGTGTGTAATTAAAAGCTGCCGGATGCAGATGAGTTGGATCAAGCGTAGCAATGAATTTGCAGAATGTCGTAAATGGGCGTGTAAGATCGTAATACAATATATACTTATTCCACCAGAAAAACGGAGCACCTGCATGCCCCTCAAAGAGGCTTGACCACAATCCCAGGTATATATCCCCCACCAATCCATCATCACCCGTAAAATCACCACCAAATTCAGATATATGAAATGGCTTGTTTGCGTTTACCTTATCCCCTTTGCGGTAATCCGATACCGTGTCCATGAAACGGGGAACCACATCATCAGTATAGGCATCTACGGCAATAAAACTCGTATTCCTATTTTCAAAAATAGCTTTATTGATATGATGATAATTCTGCGCATAATGCACGGAAATAAGCCTATCTCCCTGCACATACTGCCTTAATGCTGGTACCAATTTATCGATAAGCAAGTTTTCGAACTCGGGATTTCCATGATCTCTGCCATTATAGGTGAGCAAATCTATCTCATTCATGACTATATAGGAATAAATCTCAGGATCTGCCCCCCACCTGGCTGCAACATAACGCAGTTTATTTTTATAAATCTTCAGCATCTCCTCATTGAGGATTACATCCCTTGTTGTTCTGGCTCTGCCTCCATCATTAGTATTATTTTCATTATAGGGTGAAAGCCACCAAAGCGATTCAGGGGTATAGGAATAACTGCTATGCGTATCCACCACAAGCTGGGCAAAAATATGATGCTGAGCAAAATCAGTCAATACTCTGTCTAAGGCTTTGGCATTCACCTGGTTATAAAATTCAAGCCCATAATAATAATCCCAGCTGGAATTCCACTCCAATCCCATGGACCACGGGGCAATCCATATCTCGGCGCTGTTCATATGAAGCGCCTGCATTTTCTTTATGGCATCATAATAAAAGTCTGCGCCCTGCTGATATGGTCTTTGAGGCAGATTGAGCTTCCTTTGAACACGCTCAAATCCTTCTGATGGCGTTGATAGATTAAGGCCAATAGGAAAAAACGGCGCATGTGTATCCGAAAACTCGAAATAATGAGGATACCGCTCTGATATTTTGACGAACCCGGGCACAGGCTCGCTTGCAGGCAATACTTTTATAGTATCCGCTTCCAATCTCGCTTTTTCTTTCTTGTGTGTATTGGGAGAATGATAAACTGCGGTAAGAGTAACACGATAATTACCCTCCCACTCAGGCATAAATCTTACCCTGAAATGACCTTTAAGAAATTTTTGTTTATGGGTAATATTATCCTGGACACTATCCACATAAAAGAACGCAGGCCGTGTAATGCTATAGCCTGGCTTATCGATGTTATCAAATTGTGCATTTATATCTATCTCTTCAGGATCATAGGGATTAAAAATGGATCTATTAACATCCAGTTCTATTTCAGCAACATGCCCAGCCACAAATTTAGGCGTCACCCGTTTGACACCGGTAATAGCCAAACCGGATGGAAATATATCCCTAGCTTGCGATACAGCAATCTCGTCCAGTGTAAACAAGACATTCCCCGATGATAGTAATCCATAACGTTTAAGGCTGATAAATACATTGCGGCTCCATTCCTCTTTTGAAGAAACCGGCATTAGATTGGGCGAATGCTCATCAAGCGAAAAATAAAGCCAATTTACCCCGGGCTTCAAGCAGGGGCCCGGAGTATAACTTATTATGCTATCCTTCCATATAATTGTAGGAGCGAATTGAAACCAGGCCCCCTCTTTACCCTGAAAAAGCAAATATAAATTGGAACAGGTCGAACCGCTGGCAGGCTTTTGCACAGTAACTTTCATGCGCACTGCATCATACGTGGCTACGACATTATTGCCATCAAACTTTGCAAGCACGTTATTTCTTCCTTCAAAAGCAGGAGTGCTTACCGCCTTTTTATATAAGGGACTGCTGCTCCATACAGCAGTATACCCTTCAGGAAAAATAATCGGCCTGCCGGTTTGATAGTAATGATGCTCATCATCTTGAAAGGATGCTGTTTGCAAGGGCGCATAAGAGCGCGATTCCAGCGGCAATAAAAATATATAAATGCCGGAGATATAAATTACATTAGCCATACCCAATAAGAAAAGCGCCGTAAGAATGGCAACTTTTGAAATATTGCTAAAACGCATTTTCATTTTCTGCAGGCTTGTACAGTGGCCGCAAGTATAGCACTTGTACCGTGAGTGGTTTTTTCCCAGTAAAAAGGGTTAAAGATAAGCTGCCAAACGGCTTTAAAAGCACTTATAATCATACATATCCAGTACACAGGCAAAAGTAATGCATAAAGTAATAAATGCTTGCGTTTTGTCAGCCATAATGCCGATAGTGCCATAAATATGGAAACCAAATTATACACTACAAGATTAAAATCAGTCATGCGCACATATATTTCCGGGATGCCAATTAAAAACATCTTGTGTATTATCCATATGATAAAAAATAGTGGATTAAGCAGTAAACAGACATAGGGAAGACCGATAAAAAGATTAAGGATAGAAAACCCTTTTAATCCTGTGGCCGCCGTAAATGAGCGTATATTGCATATAAATACATACCATGTTTTTAAATGCCCCTTAATCCATCGTGATCGCTGATTGTTCCAATCCCGGAAACTAGTGCTAGCCTCTTCAAACGTATCAGAATCAAGAAGCATTGTTCTATAACCACGCTGACTAAGACGTAAACCCAACTCAGCGTCTTCTGTCACATTATACGGATCCCAGCCGCCCACTTCTTTAAGAATATCTGTGCGCAAATGATTACTTGTTCCCCCAAGAGGTAACGGCATATGCATTTGTCCTGCTGCATTGAGCCAAAAATTAAACCATAATGTATATTCTACAGACACCATGGCAGAAAAAAATGTTTCACTGTCATTAAAGAAATTCAGACGGGCCTGAAAGCAAGCTATATTCTCAGTTTGAGAACGAAAAGAATAAACTGCTTTTCTTAATTGCTGCGGATCTGGCTTATCCTCTGCATCATAAATGACCGTATATTCACCTCTAATAAAAGGTATGGCATAATTAAGCGCTTTTGGCTTTGTCTGGGGGAGTGACCAAGCAACTTCTATAATATCCACGCAGCCTAGAAATTTACATTGACGGGCTGCAGCAATTGTTTCTGTATCGCGTGCTTCGAGAATAAGTTTTATGTCGAGTTTCTCTTTAGGATAATTTAAATTATTTATATTCTGGGCAAGGATAGGAAGAATATCTGCTTCCTTAAATAAAGGGATAAGCAAAGTGTATACAGGCATATTACTGTCTTCTCCATTTTCATGATATGGAGCGTCCGTAAATAAACCAATGCTAAATAATATCGCTTTAAAGAAAAAACATAAGAAATAATAAATATTACAAAGCGCGAGAACGCATATAAAAAGAGGCAAAGGAAAAAGGGCGGCCAATGCTAAAAATAATGCCAATATCCCCAAACATTTTGTTTTATGAATAAAAACATGATTTGCGGTTAGTAAAGGATTTGAACATTGATGAAAAGTCAGGGCAAATTCTGTTAACGCGCTACTGTGGTCTGCGCATAATAGCGCAACAAAATCCTGCCGGAGGCAAAAATAGACAACAGAATATTGCTGCCGCAAAACTTGAATTTTCTGAAGATTATATTCACAAGAGAGTATAGCGTCGTCTTTATTAGCCAATACTGCATAACTATTTTTCATTGCATCACTTGCTGACGTTATACTAATCCTGGGCTTTAGATCATGTGTGGAAATATATTGCGCGCCAATGACAGCACTAAACAAAGCGCCGGCCTTTTCCATATTCCCCAGGTTATAGGCTTCAATTATATCCAACGCATTCGTACCGCCAGCACTTTGGATATGCACTAATTCCAATGCTGCTTGAGGCAAAACCCGTTCTCTCTCAAGCGATTGAAGAAAAGCATGTAATAGATCGTCGGCCATGAAATTTCCTGTAATTGTCAATTCATGACCCATTCATTACCGAGATATTTATTTTAAAACAAATGAAAGCGCACAGTTAGCACCTGAGCCACCATTAACATTATAAGAATAGTGCATGGATGCTCCGCCTATATTTCCATTATCATAACATGTTAAAGCAGAAGATGGGGTCGGATTTACACCTGTTCCACCATCAGCATTGCCCAAATCTCCTGCCAAAGGCACACCCGACGCCCCCAATACAGCGTTGCCATTAACATATCTTGCAAGAACTACCCCTGTAAGCGGCTGTCCATCATCTATCTTATTATCAATATCATATGCAATCCTGACACTGATAGTTGTATTTGAATAAAGAAAATTTGAAAGAATTTGAGTAACCGCCGATAGCCCGATGTAATTTACATCATTAGTACTATATATATAATAATAGTTATTGCCGCCCAATTTCGCAGACGGCAGCCAATTATTTAAATTTATTCCATAGATTCTTCCGGGAAGAGCAGTAGACGATGCTAAACGAAAAGTACCCTCAATCAAATTTATTCCTGCACCATTTGCATAAGTTAAATCATTCCAGAACATAGTCGTTTCACCAGTTCCTTGGGCAAGCCCATTATTGGAAGAGCCAGTATTAGCAGTTACACCTTCTATTAGACCATTGTTATCTCCTTCACCCGCATAGTTGCCTCGGGGTGCAAGGCCATAATATATTGCAGACGCACCACTTATATCTCCTGGCAATGCATAATACTTGGTATAAAAATTATTGGCCGCTGTTTTGAATTTTTCAAGCTGAGTTACCGTCGCACGTACTACCGCCGCACGAACCAAGGTTTGGCCTACCAATACTCCACCTATGACAAGCCCAATAACAACTATAACTACTGATAATTCTAGCAGGGTAAATGCGCTATTGCGCAAAATAAGCTTATTCATCATTTTTTATAATGGAAATGGGCTTAATAATATTAGTCCAAAGATAAGGATATTTTATACGAACGCAATATTGAAAAGAGTCGCGCTAAAGAAGCACCATCTTTTAAACTGCATCGTTCAAAGACTATCATTAAACCACAGGATATTCCTGGCGTTGCAATTACAATCAGCAATATTATCCATATTTTTAAATCGAAGGTGATATGATCAATGCTATAAAGAAAATATCCGGCAAAATAGAGCATTATAATGGAGGTCAGAAATGCTGCAGAAGAGAAAAGATGGCGTAGTGTTTTATTCTGCCTTTTTGTTGCAATCTCATTTCCTTTTCTGGTTATCTTAAAGGGATAGTTTCGATAAAAGACTCCTGTAAAAACACCATGTGCAATCGTCCAAATAAGAGAAGAGCCGGAAATAAGAGAATACAGTATACGGATTGCCGAGATTTTTAATCTTTTGCGGTATAACAAGAAAGAACAAATACCATTGATAATAGCATAATAAATAATCGGCGTAAAAATAGCCTCGGTCAGCACATATCTATCACTGACAGCACAATAGGCCGATAACACTAAAGCAATAACAACGAGCATGGGATGGAATATATCACCAATCCAAGGAAGCCATCCCAATAGAAAACTTTTCTTTTGTACGAAACTTAACTCTTTATGGAATGGGGAGAAAAAATATTTTGCATACTTAATGAGAACGCGAACCGCACCATAAGACCAGCGAAAGCGCTGCTTGCAATATTCATTAAAATTTACTGGCAGCCTTCCCTTTCCATAATTGCAATTAATATATACTGCTTCATACCCGGCAATTAGTAAACGCACTCCCAAATCAGTATCTTCAACGATGCTATCGGTATGCCATCCTCCAACCTTCATTACAGCATCACGATCCAATAAAATCATGGTTCCGTGCTGAATAATCGCATTATGCTCGTTACGCTGCACCATTCCTATTTTAAAAAAACCAGCATATTCATCATAAGTAGCGCGCTGAAACAATGAGGTCATATCGGAGCTGTAGTCTTGCGGTGCCTGGACGGCTTTTATTTTACCGCCTAGATACTTGCTGCATTCCTTAAGCCAATGCGGGTTAACAACATAATCTGCATCAACAACACCAATCACTGTAGCTTCAGATGATGTATGTTCCAATGCGAAACTCAAAGCGCCGGCTTTAAAACCTTCCATCTTTTCAATATGAAAAAATTTTACGTGACTATTATTCTGTCCGTATAATGCATCTAAAGGACGCCACAAAGATTCGTTCGCGGTATTGTTATCAACAAGTATAATTTCAAATCGTTCATATTCTTGGGCCAAGAGACTATTAACACACTCAATAACATGTTTGGGATCTTCATTGCTGCATGCAATATGTATAGAAATGAAAGGTATGGCTTCTTGTATATTTAAAGATTCAAGATTGCGCTTTAAAGGCTTATTACTCATCACTTCTAATGTTGTTTGAATCAGGTGGATAAGATTTATAAGTAATATAATGGCTGTTGGTACAACCAAGTATATGGAATATATATATAAATATATATATTCTTCCCTTATGGCCTCCACCCATTCAGCAAGGCCATATCCTATACAATAAGATAATAGAGGCGTTACTATAGCCGTCCATAAAGTAATCGGGTTGTGGATATCCGTCCAAAGTACAAATAAAAGAAAAGAAAAAATGAACGCTTCAACCTCAAGATAGGTGAAATCAATTTTTCCGATTAAAATCGTAGGTTCCGTAAACTTACTTTTATCGTGAATATCAAATATTCCCCAATGCCCCCCTACTTTACCTTCATGAAAATTTTCTTTCCAGGGTTGATCAAATGCTTCAATAATAACGTAGGAAAAATGTTCAGATTGACTGCGTTGCCATATATCCCGTAAAAATTGATAACTAGCCCATTTGTCTGGCACCGCATTTTTTACACTTGTACCAATAGAAGGCCAACCCGTTTCTGCAATAAAAATAGGTTTGTTCGGATACGATGAGTGTAAAATGTTATAGGTCTTGAGCGTTGACGCTAGAGCATCCTCTGCTCGCACCCCATCCCAATATGGGAAGATATGGGCTGCTATAAAATCTACATGTTTTATCAATTCAGGATGATTATACCATTGATAGCTAGTCTCCGCGCTGGAAACAGGCTTTTTAACCTTAGCTTTTACTGAATCGATAATATAATATAACTCTTCCGGTGATACATTGACTCCTCGCAATTTCATTTCAGAAATAGTTAATACTTCATTGCCCACCAAAATTTTTATGACATTAGGATAGGTGTTGGCCATCTGAACAAGCCCGTCGATATCTTGGCGGGTTATATCAGGGTCATCACTAATTTCAGCGCCCGCTATTACATTTATATGATACCGCGCAGCAATAGACGGCACGATATCCATACCAAATAACGTAGTATAAATACGAATACAGTGCGTATAAGAAGAAAGAGTTTTAAGATCTTTCTCAACCCATTCCGGTTTTATTTTCCGATTGGTATCATTGTAATTAAAATGCGAAAAATGAAAAAAAGGGGTGTAACTTACACAATCTATTTGAGGGACTGGATAAGCAGCCACCTCATCAGGATTCAATGTGCGAAGACAGCAGAATCCAAGCATACCAAAAAGTATAAAGAGCAATAGTAAACAGAAGATGCGTAAAATCAGAAGCTGACGATTCATTAAAATCATTAGGAACAAATGGGTTATAAAACAAATCCAAGACGCATCAAAGCGTGATGCTATAATTGCATGCCGCTATCTTTACTATAAAGTATAATCTCATAGTTCTATTTAATTCACAGGGTCCTGTAAAGACATGTAATATTTGTCCTCAAGGACTCAAAATAACAACACATACTGGTATTTTGCTGGCAATACTGTAATTAATAATTAATGAAAAAATAAAAAATCAGGAGTTTGGAAAAGCATATTAAGAATAGTAGTCATTAAATCTTATAATATCGTCTTCGCCTATATAATCCCCACTTTGCACTTCAATAATTACAATAGGCTTATCCGTTGGATTGGAAAGACGATGTTTATATGCAATAGGAATATAGGTGGATTCATTGGCAGTCAGTAAGAACTCGTTGTCGCCGCTTACCACCTTTGCCGTGCCGCTGACCACAACCCAATGCTCACTACGATGCTGATGCATTTGCAGTGATAAGCTGGCACCCGCTTTAACCTCAATATGCTTTATCTTATACCCCACACCTTCTTCAAGCACCGTATAGCTGCCCCAGGGGCGATATACCGTACGAGGAAATTTGTAGGATTCATGTCCCTGCGTTTTCAGTTGTGCATACATATGCTTTATATCCTGAGCATGAGTACGATTTGCAACCAACACCACATCAGGAGTATCAATAATAATAAGGTCTTCTGCACCTACCACTCCAACCATGCGCTCTTCACTATGCACATAACAATTGGATGTATCCTGCAGTACCGCCTTCCCCTTTACACGATTTCCCTGCACATCAGGCGGTGTCAGATTACCCAGCGCATCCCAGGAGCCAATATCTTTCCAGCCAATATCGCATGGTACAACAAATAACTGATCAGATTTTTCCATTACTGCATAATCAATCGAAATATCAGGAACCTGCTGGAAACTTGCTGGATCAAGCAATAAGGGTTTAAAATCCTTGCTTTGGTTCTGCTGCGAGATATTGAAACAATCCGTAGTCGCAATCAGCACATGTGCACAATATTTCTCCATTGCCTGCAGTATCGTACCGGCAGAAAAACAGAACATGCCGGAATTCCAAAGATACCGCCCCGACTGTACATATTCACTGGCTTCAATAAGCGTTGGTTTTTCTACAAAGCGCAATACCTTATTATCCTCTGCTTCGATATAGCCATAGGCTGTTTCCGGATTATCTGGCTTAATGCCAAAAGTTACAAGTTTACCTTTAATGGCACAATCCGCTGCTATGATAACAGCTTGCGCAAAAGCAGACTGATCGGTAATCAGATGATCAGCAGGGAGCACAAGCATAATTGCATCTTTGCCATACGCCCTCTCTATATGTAATGCAGCCACAGCAATAGCGGGTGCAGTATTACGCCCAAAAGGTTCCAAAATAAACGATGTTGCAAGCTGAGAAGCATTTACAGCGCGAAATTCCTCTTCTGTTTGAAAGAAGAGATCGCGATTGGTTACAGTAAGTATTTCAGCAGCGTGAGGAAGAGCCGCACTGCGGAGGAATGCTTTCTGCAGTAAACTTTGTCCATCAGAAAGCTGAATAAAAGGCTTGGGGCGCAGTTCGCGCGAAAGCGGCCAAAGACGGGAGCCAACACCACCACATAAAATAACCGGTATTATCTGCACAATACTATTTATCCTTGAAAATCATGAACATTATTAGCATTAACACAAGCTTAGAAACATATCCAAATACAATTATTTCAAGCAGAAATATCTTACAGATATCTACAATTCGGGGTAAACGCTACCCGGCAAAATATGCCTGATTTATGAAGCCACCCATATTGCACTGCCGGCATCATCGGATAACCCAAACAATATACTGATAATAAATGGTATTTAACCACTAATCTTTTGGCATGCCGGTTGCTATATAGCTAACTAGCAACCACCTACTTAGGAGAATGCAATTATGAAGAACGTCAATTACAACGCAGTTACCCTGCTCTTTGAAAAACTTGAATCTCTTGGCAAACAGCGCCATGACAGCTGGAAATGCATCTATCTGGATTTGGCATCAAGATATAAGGGGGTGCACTCTTCGCTACACACCAATTTTATCATTCGTGGCATACATAGTTCATTGGCAGGTGATGAAGGCACTGTCTATCTCTGTGAAGACGGCGATATCTTTATCTTATTCCGTGGCCCCCTCAAACCTATAGTTCATAAACTCAGCCAGCATTTTGCTGACCTTAATCCTGCAAAAATCAGGGAACGCAATAAAGACAGTTTATTTACTTTATTCGATTTAGGCAGCCACTGGCAGGAATTTTATGAATTGTGTGATGCTAAATATATTCATACTTTAGCAGCTCAAGAAAAACCACCGGAACACTACGCTTATTTCCCTGCCGGCACACGAGCTGTATTTAAGCCATCAAACTAACATAAAGACCATCCCTTTAATAAGGAATGGTCTTTATGTTTCACTTAAACTTTATAACTTGGCTTATGGGTTATGAATGCGTGATATCTTGGTGCCTTCAATGCTAAGGCTGGCCATCAGCCCCTGCTGATCAAAGATAAAGGCATACGCATCATCCTTCAAAGTGGTTGAAGAAAGATTTTTGGCAACACCTGCATTGACAACGACTACTGTCGGGCCTACGCCGATTTCCCAGCCATGGGTTTCATGCACATATTTTACCGCTGCATCATTCATCAAGAACACTACATATCCGTAAGATTGGGCTCCAGCCTGCCAACCAAAAGAAGCAGTAATAGAATTATAGTACCCATCCACTACCGAGTCTTGTTTAAGAACACCTTCACCATATGCACCGCCAAAGACGAGTCCTGCTTTAACAATATTTGGGAAGATAAGTATCGCTTTTGCCTTCTTTGCAATATCTGCAGCAAGTGGGTTTGTTGAGGTAAGCATCTGCAAAGCATGATTTGCATCTCTGTTAAGATCATCAGGAGTCGTCGCACGCGCATTATTAAATGCACCACCAGATACGGTGGCAAACGTTCCAATAATAAGCGCCAAAAAGATAGGACGTAGTTTTTTCATCATTCTCTCCATAGGTTTTGTGAAGTCAGCATATGACTATATTTATGACTTATGGGATATTGTGCATAAAAATCCCATATGCAATCCGGCCAGAGATATAAGGAGACAATGTATTCAATGATAAAGGAATGGTGGAGGTGTGCGGAATCGAACCGCAGACATTCTGCTTGCAAAGCAGATGCTCTACCAACTGAGCTACACCCCCACGCGCTGACCATTGAAATGGACTTCGCAAAACTAGGCAGAAGTGGCTCTCTGTCAAGTAAAATTATCATCACTTCGCAAAAATTATGCGATATTTTTTACCGCTCGTGTTTCTTGAGTGCCTAGAAGGAACAGGCATAAAATGGCTGACAGTACCGTACACCAACGGCTCCAGTACTCTACAGGAGTAGCAACCATCGCAATTTCAATATCATGCTGCCCTGTGGGCAGAGTAACTTCTATCAACCCTAATGGCTTGCCTGGGGAAACCGGAATCATATGGCCCGTATTATCCTTAGCCTGCCATGCAGGAACATAACACTGATGTAACTGGAATGTAGCCTGCCGGGTAAGCACATTAGCCGTAAAGACAATATGATAAGGCGGATGCCAATCTTTCACAGTAAACTCTGCCCTTCCCTGTTCCAGGGCTATAAGCGGAAGAGTAATATGGGAACGGTACTGCGCCACTATTTTATTGGGTTCTATGCAATCCCAACGCGTCATATATTCCGGTGCAGAAATAATTTTGCTATCCCGTATATCGCTTATAAACGTGGCAAGCATAGGAGTGATATCATCATCCATTTTATAAAAAATCTTATAAATATGGTTTATTGTTATAGCGCCAAACAGCATTATCAGGATAGCCAGTGATGATCTGCGGTAGCCTGCAGGCGCTAATGGCAAAGCATCCTTATAATTACCAAGCCATACACATATAAGATAGATAATCGCTATTAAAGCGCCGCTATGCAACCGCGCCGCCGGAAATTGGAGATAATGGAGAAACGCAAAATGTTGCCAGATTAAGGTACTGGCTTTTTGCGTCATAAAGAAAAGAATGCACAATACAACGATCCAGAAACGGCTCACTTTTGCTGTATTTTGCTGATGCAATACAGGAAGCGCATGGATGGCATAACCTACCAGCGCTGCAATAATGCCATAATAGGAGCAAAGCATCACATCAATATGGCCAAAATTTTCCCGCCAGTTGAAGCGCGTATAGAACTCATCTGCATGTATCCAACCCAGGTAATAGCGCTGAGGCAATGCCTGCATCAGGCATAGACCAATCGCCAATAGATGGGCCAAAAATAGTTTTGCATAACATGCCAGAGGGCGTTGATGTCTGCCAAACCAAAGCACGTAGCAACCCGGTATTGCTCCAAATGCGATGATTGTTATCGTATGCGTATAATACACAAGGGCAAATACTAGCGCATATTGCCCTATTGCCCGTCTATTGCCGCTGACCATATTTTCTGCCGCCATCATCCACAACGGCAGGAAGGCAAGCGCCCATAGCTGAGCCAGATTGCCATTTAGGTATATATATACCAACTTATAGGGCAGGACTATAAACAGCAAGCTCCCTGCCAGAGCTACCTGGGAAGAAAAACTGCGCTTAAGCCAGAGCCATGCGGTATAACCGGAAACCACCTGACTGAAATAGAGCCCAATAACCAGTTGCGCACCAATGCCCAGATGTAATGGGCTTAAGGGCAAATTGATAAATGTGGTTATAATATAGGCAAGCGGGACGTTGAACATCATGGTCGGATTGCCCAGACCGTTATTAGCCGCCGCAAACCAGCGCGAATAGAAATCCCCGGACCTGATAGCATCGGATGTAAGCGCCAGCAGATTGGAATAGGTCAGGGAATCAGATGAGAAAAAGCGCACCTGGTTAATCCAGAAAAGCGGCAAAAACAATAGCAACGCTGCACTAGCCCAATATATCACGGGGGGCAAAGTGCCTATTTTTAATATTTTTTTAGGGTAAGCCATCAATATTCTAACGTTAAGTATTAAGGCTATCATACAGCGTATAAACGGTAAATTTGTACAAGATTTTATGGCTGACTGATAAATAATCCTAAACTGTCACTTGCACAACCCGCCCGGCACGATATATAGGAGCATCTTGCGATTATAGATGGAAGTGTGGCCGAGTGGTTTAAGGCACTAGTCTTGAAAACTAGCGAGGGTGCAAGCTCTCCGTGAGTTCGAATCTCACCGCTTCCGCCACCCTGCTTCGCCAAGACTTCGCAGGGTTGCACACACCCAAGAAGCCTTATCTTGCGAACAGAACTAAGGTAGTATAATAGATCGCGTCCCGAGAGGGTGATTAGCGTCAAAGCGCCATATATCACTCACCGTTTATATTTTAACGATGTTCGCCCTCATGCTCACCGCCATGGAAGCCGCCCCCATGAGATGCATCTGCATGGACCGCGTGTGCACCAGCTGCAGAATGGAAATTAGCATGTGCCTGATTATGCCAATAATCATTATTATAACGTGAATATACATGTCTGTTAGCATAATAGGGATAAGAACTTCCATAAACGCCAACACCTACATAGGCAGGAGCAATAGATGTGCCGTAATAAGGCGCTGAACCGCCATAATAGGGTGAAGGCTCTACTACGCAGCCTGACACTGACAATCCCATAACCGCCAATAATATCCACTTACGCATATATAACTCCTTGAATATTTAATTGCAGATTTTAGATAAAAGACCATAAACAGGCCATATGTTTATCTTGTCTCATAATAAAACATTATCGTCAGCCTTAATTTTGGATAATTTATCGGCAATGCGCGTCGGCTCCGGCAGGCGATATTTTGTTAAGCAGCGCAATGTAAAATCTACAGCCGTTTCCTGATCAACACGGTGTCCAGGGGAAATAAAAAGCGGCAATGTATTATCCTTACTGCGCAGCACCGTCCCAATTCGCTCGTCTTTATCATATAGCAAGCTTGCATCACCTTTATACACTCCCGGTTCCTGATATTTTCCGATAAGACGCGATTTTGCCACACCAATGGATGGAATATCCGTTATCACCCCCAGATGCGCAGCAATTCCTAAACGGCGGGGATGGGCAATCCCTTGCCCGTCCACCATGAGCATATCGGGTTTCCGCTGCAATTTATCGAGCGCTTTCAGGATCACCGGAATTTCACGAAAGGACAGCAGGCCGGGTATGTAAGGAAATGTTAGGGGTAATTCAGCCTTTGTGGAAGTAATCGGCTTGAGCGAATCAAACTGCATGAGAACAATGAATGCACGGCCCAGGTTATTCTGGATATCATAACTGCAATCCACACCCGCAATAGTATGGACGGCTGGGAAATCATTGGCAAGACGCACCTTCGAGCGAAGCAGCATCTGCAATGCTATAGCCTCTTTTGCGTCTGCCGGCCATTCATGCGGTTCCATATCAATCTTTCTTCATAAAGAAGAACATTAATATACTTCTAATAAAAAACGAATAAGGGAAATGCTTAATAATCAGAAGCCTATTTATTCTCTCCTTACAGTTATGGGGTCAGGAAAGCATAGTAACAATATTACACTCTCCTTAATTATTAAACGTCGCAATAATTTTTTGGAGGATCCCATGAAGCTTAAACTTACCCTTGCCTGCCTTTCTTTAATATCCATTGTGGCCGCATGTACGCCCGCTGGATATTATGATTCTAATGGTGAATATCGCTCATACGGCAAGAGCGACAGTTATAACCATAATCACGCCATGGCTGGAACTGCAGCACCTGATACCACTGAGGAGGTTGTTGCTCCTGCAAGCACCACTACTGTTATATATACCCGTCCGGGTTATTATGACTATAATGGCTATTACATCGCCGGTGATAACGGTCCCCATGTTGCCGAAGATTACTTCCCGCCGCGCGGCATGTGCCGTGTGTGGTTTACAAATCGCGCGCCCAGTGAACAGCCTCCGGTGGAAACCTGCCGCGGCATTCAGACACGAGTTCCTGCTGGTGCGTACGTAATTTACGGTGGGTAATTTGAGTAGTAAAATTCCTGGCTACAAAGAACGCCAATCGGTTTTAAGTGAAAGGCGTAATTTAAAGATGGCTCGCTCCGCACATGCTTATGTGCGGGGCAACACCTTAAAGTTCTATGAATGGTTAGAAACAGCCACCGCTCGTTCCCTGCCGCAAGGCCCAGCCGTATGGATATGCGGGGATTGCCATGTAGGGAATCTCGGGCCCATCGCCAATGCCAAAGGCGATATTGCCCTGCAAATACGTGATCTCGATCAAACCGTCATTGGCAACCCTGCCCATGATTTAATACGGCTTGGGCTTTCACTTGCTACAGCTGCGCGCGGTTCTGATCTGCCTGGCGTAATGACCGCCAAAATGCTGGAACAGATGATTGAAGGCTATGAGCAGGCCTTTGAGGAAATCAAAGAGGCAGAAACCTTCATCGACAGGCCGGATTCAGTAAAGATAGCCATGAAACAGGCGCTCAAGCGCAAATGGAAACATCTGGCCAAAGAGCGTATAGAAGATACCACACCCACCATTCCACTGGGCACAAAATTCTGGGCGATTACAAAAGAGGAACGGACTGAAATACAGCGGCTCTTTCAGCAGGAAGATATCCGCAGGCTCGTTACATCCCTTCATTCACGTGATGATGACGCTTCCGTTGAAGTCATCGACGCAGCCTATTGGATGAAAGGCTGCAGCTCGCTTGGATTATTGCGCTTTGCCGTTTTGCTAGATGTAGACGGCAAGAAAGGCAGTCTTTGTCTTATGGATATCAAGGAAGCTGTAAACGCCGCAGCACCGCGGTATAAAGACGCAAAAATGCCTAAAGACAATGCAGAACGCATTGTCAAAGGCGCACGCAATATCTCTCCTTTCTTGGGAGAACGCATGCTTGCCGCTAATTTTTTTGATCATTCGGTTTTTTTGCGTGAATTACTGCCTCAGGATTTAAAACTGGAAATCGAGCATCTCACGCAGGAAGAAGCAATGAAAGCTGCGCGATTTCTGGCAATGGTGGTAGGCAAAGCCCATGCGCGCCAGATGGATGCCGCCACAAGGCAGAAATGGCAGAATGAATTAAAAAGAAATCGCAGCAAAACGCTTGATGCGCCTTCCTGGTTATGGTCGAGCATTGTAGAGTTGGTGATAAGCCATGAAGCGGCGTATCTGGAACATTGCCGTAAATACGCCATGAAAATAGCCTAAACGTTATGGGCAGATGAACTGTTTAAACAAGGCCGCATAAAGCCATTTTCATGGCTTTTTGCTTTATCAACGGAATGTATAGGCGATGGGGTAGGAATACCGAATGTAATATTCTTTTCCTGGCGGATTTCACTGTTAAGAAATGTCCAGCATTCCCCACTATCATGAATAAAAGTTACCCATTGCAAATCCCAGTGCAGACCATAGTCAATAATAGCAACAGCCCAGGCTTTGCCCTTAGGCGTAATCAGCGGAATAGGATTTTGAAGCTGAGTAAGCATAGGAACAAAGCCTGAACCATTATTGCATTAGTCGTTTTTATTTTCAGTGCCGGGCTTATCAAGCTTGGGCGCTTTGCCATCTTCGATTCTGCCTTCGTTGCGCAGATCGCGGCCTTTCTGGGCCATGTTATCTTTACCCAGTTTTTCACCGGTTTCTTCTTTGAGATAACCGGCGGCTTCTTCTATTTTTCCTTTAACGCTCATAATATGCCTCCTAAGTAGTGTTGATACTGCCTCATGACAGTGATTTCACTATGGCAGCAGCAAGCTCAGAAAACGATGTGCATGGCAGAAGATTTTATAAGAAGATTATAAACTTTTTCTACAACACTTATTAATCTTTCATCGACCAGAACATCAATACCAGCCAGCCAATACCTGTCCATCCCATCAGAATATTGAGAACGAGAATGAGTACTTTACTGGGATGATTTTTTGAATAGGCAATATAGCTTGGTAAAAAATGAATAATAAGAACGGCAATGCCGATGATTATCCAAAGCATTGCACTATGTTGATCGGCCTGCATTTGTAAATCCCTTTCCTTAATATAGCAATGGCAACCTTTTTAGGGTTGCCATTGCTTATGAAACATCGCAATTAAACGTGATTAGCGCTTATCGCTGCTGTTTTTGTCAAACTGACCAGCTTTGCTGGAAGAAGATTTATCTTCCACGCCTTTTGAAGCACCGGTGTTTGATGCAGAAGAACCGCTGCCAACCTGGTTGCGATTCTGCTGGCCCTGCTGGTTCTGTTGATCACGGTTCTGCTGGCCCTGGTTAGCCTGGCTGGCTTTACCAGACTGATCCTGGTTGGCAGATTTTGGATTCTGTTGGTTCTGATTAGCATTCGTCATAAAACAACTCCTTTATTTGATGACCCAAATAATTTTGGGCTGTGGCAACCCTACGTTTTTGATTATATGAATTATAGATGATGAATGGGCCTGATTTATAAAAAGAACATTATTATTATCCATTTACCGATTATTTATATTTTGAATGGTGATTTTGCGTTCTTCCTTTATGGCAAAAAGCGCATTTTGGGCATTGGTAAAGAACGTTCTTTATCATATTGCCTGGCGGTAAATTATACTGCCACTTCCCTGCCTATTAAGGCTATCCCATTCATGAAGGAGATTTCACATGAGCATACTTGATAAAGTAACCGGTAAAGACGAACAGGAAAAAGATACGCATGCAGTCGTACCTATTCCCGAGCGTCTCAGAAAAAATGAGAAAATAATTATTATCACCGCTGATAATACTGAAGATATCGAGTTCTTTTATCCCTATTATCGCCTGACGGAAGCGGGATATACTGTCGATGTAGTTACCCCTGAAGGCGGCAAGTTTGAAGCCAAGCATGGTTTGGGGCTAAAACAGACAAAGGCCATAGCTGCCGTTCGTCCTGAAGAATATGCACTGCTTTATATTCCGGGTGGGAAAGCGCCGGAAGAACTACGCAAGAACGACAAAGTCTTGCAATTCGTAAAAGAATTTGCCCGCAGCGGCAAGCCTATCGCAGCTATCTGTCACGGCCCACAAGTGTTGATATCAGCCAATCTCGTCAAGGGAAAACAATTAGCGGCCTGGCCTGAAATAGGCAAAGAGATAGAGCAGGCAGGCGGCACTTTTGTAGATGAAGCACTTGTTATCGACGGTCAGTTTATAACCGGACGCAAGCCCGGTGACCTGCATCGCCATCTGTACGGCGTGCTGGAATATCTGAAGGGCAATATTTCCAATGAAAGCCGTAGTGAACGCAAATCATCTGCTGCTTAATATTTTTTACAATACAAAAAACCCCAGGCAAATTGCCTGGGGTTTTTATATGATATACTAATAAATTAAATTACTACTTACATGTCATCATCTGTTTCAGGAGTGTAGAGACGCTCATATGCATCACGCGTCGCATGCTTGGCATCGTTCCATTCCAGTTTTGACTTTTCGCGAACAGAATTCCAGTCTTGGCTAAGATTCGGTTCGATTTCATCAAAATCACGGCCCTCATGTTTTACGAAAGCATGCACACCATAGCGGTAAGCAGGACGATATGTATCATAATCGGCACCTTTCACTACGTATTCACGCGTTTTATAATTTTCCTTCCAGTAAGCGTCTTCTGCTGTGGGATTGACATCTTCACCGGCAGCTGATCCAGCGAGGCCGCCAACAAGACCACCAACAGCAGCACCTACAATTGCACCGGCAGGTCCTACTACAGAACCCGTGGCAGCGCCTACACCCATAGCACCGGCAACGCCTGCCAGAATCCCTGTCGTGGCTCCAACCGTTGTGCCTATGGGATGTGAACCGGGTTCGCCGGTAATAGGATCACGATTGGGCTGTTTAACTTTCAATGTCTGCGTCATGATACTTCTCCTTGTGGTTAATAGTATACAAAGGCAAATAATTATAATTAACGGCGAACAAGCATTCCGATTGCATAGCCTGTAGCCAACGCAATTAAACTGGTCTGGAGCGGTTTATTGCGAATCTTATTTTTAAGAAAATAGGCCTTAGAGCGGGCGGCAACAAAAAAATCCTCTGCGTTGCGTACAATGCCAACACTAAAATTCTTCAGTTTTTCTTCTGCAGGCGATACCTTAATGGAAGTATAATTCTGCCCTTCTTTGGCAGAGATAGAAGCAATAGCCATAAAAAATCCTCTCTAAATAACGTGAAATAAATATAATAAAATGATGATTGGTATGGGCAGCCCCAGCAACCAAAGCAACAATCCTCGCATATAGATTCCTTTTACATCATGGTCTGTTTAGGTTAAGGACTCACGTCCATAACAGTGCTAAAATAATTAGCAGCATAGGAGTAAAGACGCAGTACGACTCGGGGATTGAGAATATTCTTTTTCTGTAAATGACTGTTCAGATTTTTTATAGAAGTCAGACTAAGATTTTTTAGTCTTACCTGAATGTTGGTATTTTGATTTCCCTGCCTTCTTAAGAGCTATGGCAGCAGCCTGCTTAATAGCCTTTTTTTTGTTTTCGGGCTTACTATTGCCGATAGCACCTTTTTCTTTCCAAGCATCCACCATCTCTTCAATATTGTGACTTACCGTTTTACGGCTATGGCCTTTTTTAAGCGGCATAATATTTCTCCTTGCAAAACATTAATATTACTCATGTATAATATTTGCCATTTCAAAAGACTATGCGCAGCCATGTTAGAGCATATAAAACTAATATAAAATTTATCTTCTCTTTTTGGAGCGTTTATCTTTTGTCTGTTTGTCTTTCTTCATAATAGCCATACCCTCTTCTGCTGCACCTACAGCAGCTCCTATAACAGAGCCGAATGGCTCATTCGCAGCCATTGCACTAGCACCCAGTGTTGCAGCATTAACAATATCTTCCGAGATATCTTCCTCTCTTAAAGAAGGAATAGTAGATTTTTTCTTAATATCAGTTTTGCTTTTTTGCATATTCGTCTGCCTTTTCAGGTTACATAATTTAAGGGGCTGCAGCTACGCCACAGCCCCTTACTATCTAAAGATCAAAATATTAATTAATCGTCCAAAGCATCCTTAATGGCATCTTTTACTTTGCCATAATTTTTCTGAACATTGCCAGCCACCTGATCGGCAGCTCCTCTTGCCTGTGCTTCTTTATCACCCGTTGCATTTGCAACGCTTTCACGAATCTTGCCACCTGTTTCTTTAATGGCGCCTTCTACAGTATCTTTACCCATAAAATAATCTCCTGATTGTTGTTAGCCATTCCAGTATATTTTATTCGTTATAAGAGTAATGTAGCGCTTAAGCGGATAGTTATAAAATCATTGTAAACAAACAAACGCAGCTTATTAGGGCAATATCTTTATGCCAAACATAGTTTTCTCATCTCTCTCATTTTGGGCAATTGTTTCTTTATCTGATGAAGCATGGCGCGCTTTTACACTTTGAGCCAACTCAGAGAATACCGTCTGATTATTATGGGTCATCTGAATCTTTGCATCCATGATCTTGATTTCATAAATACCATAAGCAAAAACAATAAGGGCTAACACCCAATAGATTATTAATGTCAGGTTGGAGTCTCTATATTCTTTAGCGACGTATGCATTTTCCTTGATAATATAAGCCATAAGATTAATCCCTCCTTAATTTCATGATTAAAACAAAATTCTCATGCATACCCAAATAGCAGGGATAAAATAAAAATGCCGTTGCACTTGAGCGCTGTAATATTTTTTTTGTGTAAGTATTTTCACCTGCCAAATGAGACTTCTTTACATACCTGTCTTTCTGTAACTTATCTTTCTTTAAAACAGATTGATTTATAAGACTTTATTATTTTCCCTTTATGGGAAATTTATAGGGCATTGATGTTCATCATATGGCTTCATAATGGTTCTATTTCTATACTCGTCCCTGAAAGAGCATATATAATGCAGGAGGACTCACCATGAACTCTCAACTTAACAGGAAACTAAAGAACCTGGATGAACGTTATTACAGTTATTATAATTTGGATCCTAATCATAAACAGCCAGATTTAAGGAAGAACCCTGATCCCACAATTCATTTTGACAAGCGGCCAAGCCGCAATCCTGATCAGGAACCTAACCGTGGCCCGGAGGTTGATCCTGATGGCAATCCCAGCCGCAACCCGAATCACCCTTCACAACATATTCCTCAAAATGACCCTGACAGTGAAAAGCCTATACCTGTAAAATTAGCCTGGAATCGTGATACAACAAGGACCTCCTCCCCTTCTATAGTGAACGATACGCCCTGCAGGTAAATACCAACAAAAAAAGATGCTAAAAAAACGCACCGGCATTACACCGGTGCGTTTTTATTTGGCAACAACCAGACGCGTAATTATTTGCTGGTGTTAGTTGTAGTGCTTGAATCTTCCGTAGTGGTGCCGTTAACTTTTTTGGTATGTTTCTTTGTAACTTTACCTTTTTTCTTCTTTACAGAATCCTTGGTGGTCGTTTTCGTTTTATTACCAAGGCCATTGGGATCATTTACATTCTCCGTAGTTTTGGTTACCTGCCCGTCGCCATTGGCATTAACCTTTTTATCCAGAGTAGTTTCCGAACTGGCAGAACCGGAAGGAGTATCGCTTGAGCTTGTTGTTTTCGTACTGGTTTTATAGCCGCCATCTGAATCCGCTTGAGTTTTGGTGCTGGTGTTGGATTCAGTAGTAGTGCTATCAGCAGCGAAGCCGGGAGCGGCAAATGCAAGACCCGCTATTGCCGTGAGTGTAATAAGACTTTTAAACATAATTATCTCCTTGAAGTTGATTAGTAACATTCTGTGCGTAATGGACCTAGCATCAATCAACAATCGGATAAGCTGCAATATTCATAATTTATTGATAAAGAAACCCGTACATATTTTTTTGATATATTTAATAGCTTATAATACCTTTATCCTTTGCCTGATGATCTCCAACAGTAATTTTATCCTCTAAGGGTTACTGCTGTTTTGGTAAGATGCGAATTATGTTTTCTTACTTTAAAACTTCTTTAAAACTTCATGGAGATTTTTATGTCAGACAATCAGAATCGTTCACAGCAACAGCAAAATCAGGATTCCGCCAAGATGGGTGATTCATGCTCTACGGATAAAGATTCTATCAGCAAGAACTCCTCGCAGAAACCTGCATCACAGCAGGCAGATAAATGGTCTCAGAATCGCGATAGTTCTGCCAAAGCGAATCAGGGCAGCTTAAGCGACAAAAAATCTGGTAGTGAATCAAACGAAGACCGCTAGATTCCAAATACATTAAAGGGCCCTCAGGGGCCCTTTAATACCCTTACAGGAGGTAATTATGCGCATTAGAGATTACGATGAAAAAGATAAAAACTCAGGCAACACGGAAACTCAGATCGCAGTCGATGAAAAGATAGAAAAAATTTACGGCAATTTGCAAAATGCCTATGAAGAGGGTTTCGCAGCAAGCAGTGGCATACAGGGCGGAACAGCAGAAACCAATGGTCGCATAAAACATCCTGAAAGAATTGATGACTCCCATCCAAACCGTACACCTGATTCCATCGAAAATGAAAATCCCGGCCTTGCCGATAATTAATTAAAACCTTACTTGGAGATTTTGTTATGAAGAATAATATTGTACCTGCATCCTTAGTCTCTTTGTTGCTAATAGCTTATATGGTAGGCCCCAACGCATACGCGCAAACCAATACAAGTATTAATAGCAATAGCGGATTTACCGGAACCGTTTCCGGTAATGGCGTAAATAATTCTACTGGTATGACCACTAACCCAACTTCAACCGGAGGCGTAAATGGGGATACTACGAATAGTGGAGTAAATGCCAATCCGACATCAACCGGAGGCGTAAACGGAGATAATGGTGTAAACGGCAGCATTAACAGCACTGCAAATGGTGGATTATCAAGCAATGTAAATGGCGCTACCACTACCAGCAATGGCAGTATTAATGGGAATGTTACCAACGGATTGAATGGAGGCAGCAGCTCCACTACACCGGGAACAGGAATTGGCAGCAATTCTACAGGCAGCGCAGGAATTTCCAATACCGGAACATTGGGAAGCGGCACAGCAATGGGCTTGGGAGCCGGAACTGCTGGTGGCAGCGTAGGTGCAGCCGGCGGCGCAGGAAAGCGTTAATCCTTTGTCATTAGCAGTCACTAAAAATATTTCTGCAAATAAGACGTCTGTGCTTTCCAATGAGGAATCTGCCTTGCCGCAACTTGCCCAATCTGTAAGCCGCATGGCAGATATCTTGGAAACGCTTCAACAACCATTGCTGGCATACTTGCACGATATACTTGCCCCCCATGAACCGGATGAGCATTTTAATCAATCTATAGAAAAATTGCTTGCAGAAAGTCCTGTAGCAGCATTGCTCGCAGATGAGACTATCAATGATGTTTTGATTAACGGTCCCTTTGAGATATATGTAGGACGTGAAAGCGGGCTGGAAAAAACCAATATCACTTTTCCCAACAAAAAAGCTTTATCTGCATTCGCAGAAGCAATCGCCCATTCAGTCGGCCGTACTATCGATCCCAGACGCCCGTTAGTCGATGCCCGTCTCAAAGATGGCAGCAGAGTGAATATTATAGCACCTCCTATGTCTGTATCAGGACTTGCTATTTCTATCCGAAAATTTCCTAAGCATGAGATTACAGTGGAGAATTTGCTGGCAAAAGGTGAAGTGACATCACAGATGGCAACATTTCTAAAGTTATGTGTCCAGTGCCACGTCAGCCTGCTTATTAGCGGCGGCACTGGAACGGGGAAAACGACATTACTGAATGCCATTTCACGTTTTATTCCAGAGAATGAGCGCATTATCACGATTGAAGATACCGCAGAACTCCGTTTGCAACAGCCGCACGTGGTAACGCTGGAAACCAAAGAACCTCATACGTTTGGCGAACGTCAGGAAGAAGTCAATGCATCGGACTTACTACGCAATACCCTGCGTATGCGCCCTGACCGCATTATTGTAGGAGAAGTGCGCAATATTGAAGCCTATGATATGATACAGGCACTCAATACAGGCCACAACGGCTCCATGACCACCATCCATGCCAACACTCCACGCGATGCAATAACACGCCTTGAAAATCTCATTGCGCCGCGCATGCAAAATACGCCTGCATTGCAAATCCGCCGCCAGATTGTTTCAGCCTTTAATTTAGTTATTCAGCTATTCACCGACACACAGGGAAGACGTCTAATCTCCAGCATTACAGAAATTGTAGGAATGGAGGGAGAAACTCCGACAATGCAGGAAATCTTTGCCCTAAAAGAAGATATAGGAAGCACTTCAGGAAACATCCAATATAGACAAACCTGGACGGGCATTATTCCTCATCACCCCAAACTGGCTGAGATGATGCATTCAGACAACATCTTTATACCCTCAAAGGCCGTTGAATAATACGGGAATAGTATTACAGCTTTTTATTATCATGCTCTTGATGAATCTTCCGAATATGTTCTTCAGAAGATTTTTCAATATTGATAAGTTCATTATTGGCATCTTTCTGGGACGAAATCAATTCATTGAGCTTAATCTGAAATGCTTCAAACTCTTTATTCTGAGAACGCTGCATCAGAAATATCATCATAAAGGTAATTAAACTCGTGAAGGTATTTAATGAGGTTTGCCAAGCAGCTGAATGCAAGAAAATTCCCAATATAAACCATAATACAACCGTGATAAATGCTGTGGTGAAGGCAGTGCTGGTACCAGTCCACCTTACAAAATTATGTGTAAATTTTTCAAGAAGTTGTGAATAATTCTGCATAAATTACATTTATATTGAATGACATTCTTAACGTTGCAAGAAAATCATCATTTTTCTATAAGGAAGAACAGATTCTATTTAAGGATTATAGTTAAGAAAACTCTTAACAAGATATAAAGAACTCATATGGTTTTGTATAAAATATAAACAAAATGATAGCATGAGAGTAAATACACTGCCTATACTGCCCTCATTATCAAACTGCCAATCAAAGGAGATACAGATGAACCAGAAGAAAAGCACGGTGCTGATTATTGAAGACGAGCCTCCAATCCGCAAATTATTTAATATTTCACTGGAGAGCGCTGGCTATAAAGTTGTGGAGTGTGATAATGGCAAAGAGGGATTGCGTCTTGCTGCCTCGCTGAAACCTGAACTTATACTTCTTGATCTTGGGTTGCCTGATATTGACGGTAAAGAGGTTATTAAAAGTGTTCGCGAATGGTCACAGATACCTATTGTAGTGTGCTCTGTGCGTGATTCCGATGATGAAGTAATACGCGCACTGGAAATGGGTGCTGACGATTATGTAACAAAACCTTTTAACCCTGACGTATTGCTTGCGCGCATTCAGGTAAACCTCCGTAAAGCGGTGACACGCGAAGCAGGCGAGCCTGAACTGGGTAATGGGTTTCTTCGTATGGACTTAGTCCGTCACGAAGTATTTCTCAATGACAATAAAATCGTCCTTACTCCTAAAGAATATGATTTATTGCGTTACTTCCTTATCCATTGTGGAAAAATGCTTACCCATAAACAGATTCTTAAAGATGTATGGGGAGCAGCGCATATTGAAGATATGCAATATCTGCGCGTATATGTAAGCCAGCTGCGTGAAAAAATTGAACCCGATCCCTCAGCCCCTTCTTATATCGTAACCGAACCAGGCATCGGGTATCGCATGGAAAGTGTTGCAGGTAATGTTGCAGCCAAACGTACTGCCGAAGTCAGTTAACAGTTAATACTCAACCCCGTGGCAATGCCCACGGGGTATCTAACTTCATACTTGTAAAACCACTTCTTACTTCCTTAGAATGTTTTAATCATTTAAGTATGGGCTATTTACATTATACGCTAGTTAAGTTGCGCGTAAGAAGTTTATCAGCACAAGGAATCACTATGAATAAAGATGAAATACTTGCTGTTTCAGGCATGCCGGCTGCAGCCCCCAGCTATCCCAAAGGTCCTTACCGTTTTATCAATCGTGAGTATTTCATTATCACGTATGAATCGGACCCCGATGCTATCAGACAGGCTTTGCCCGAACCTCTTATGCCCGCCAAGGGCAATCTTATAGCATACGAGTTCATTAAAATGCCTGACAGTTCTGGCTTCGGTGATTATATGGAGAGCGGCGTCGTCATTCCCTGCCTCTTTAATGGTGAAGAAGCCAATTTTACCTGCCAGATGTATCTGGATGATGAACCGCCCCTTACCGGAGGCAGGGAGATTTGGGGATTTCCTAAAAAATACGGCAATCCACAATTAAAGGTAATCCATGATACCTTAACCGGCATTCTAAAATATGATGAGGAAATGGTCGCTATGGGAACCATGTCCTATAAAACAGAGAACCTCATTGCAAACCCACTGCATGCGGAAATGTGCGATCCCAGCAAAATCATTGAGAAGCTTACAAAAACTCAAATCAATCTAAAACTGATTCCCGGCGTTGATGGCAAGCCGGAAATTGCAAAGCTGGTTGCTTATAATATGTGCGATGCAACTATCAAAGGTGCGTGGAGCGGGCACGCACGGTTACATCTTGTTCCCCATGTCAATGCACCGGTTGCGGATTTTCCTGTGAAGAAAATTATCGGCGGCAGTCATTTTATTGCTGACATTACCCTGCCCTATGGCCGTGTTATACATGATTATCTGAAGTAGGTGCAAATTAACATCCGTATTATACATTCAGACAGGAATTTTTGCTTTGCTCAAAAAATAAATAAGGAATAAGTGTAAAACCTTGCAAGGTTAAACACAGGAAAAAATTATGCAGAAAATTGGCTTCCTCATTTTATTTTCATTATTGCTCATCACCTCTGGCAGCTATGCAGCCACACAGGAAGATTTGAACGATGCCAATAATCCCAATGATTCAAGCTATCCAGCAAGCAATCAGCGAGGCGCCATTCCTAATGAGCCAGATCCCGTGTACGGTAAATCGAGCAACACCTATACATTGCCCTCTCAGCTTTCCCCCACCAGCGGCACTACATCCAATCCCAATGCAGCTAAAGCATCTCCTCTTAGAGTATCCCCAAATCCCCAGTAGTGTCACAGTATCCAATTAAGATGGATTCATCTGACAACTTCACTTTCCTTTA
>Ga0206890_1071_pt1 | contig 31090 bp, 26 predicted proteins | sample Alteio_BWOrgHeat_58_FD_152960 | JGI IMG/M metagenome (GOLD analysis project Ga0206890, IMG submission 152960) | Enriched cells from forest soil in Barre Woods Harvard Forest LTER site, Petersham, Massachusetts, United States - Alteio_BWOrgHeat_Nextera6 ... | reverse complement strand
CATAGCCCGTTAGTTTTTGAATTAAAGGTACAATCGCGAACAATGACATTTTCCGTAGGCTGGCCAATTCTCCATCCGTCCTGATCTCTTCCTGCTTTTATAGCTATCCCATCGTCGCCAACGGTAAAATTGCAGTTCTGTATTAACACATTTGTACAGCATTCGGGATCACAGCCATCATTATTTAAGTTCCGGCTGTTAATTTTTACATTTTCAACGGTCACATTATTACACAACACAGGGTGAATTACCCAATAAGGTGCGTCAACAATAGAAATGCCTTCGATAAGCACATTTTTACAACCAAAAAACTGGATCATGTCCGGCGGTAAATGAGCCCCTACTCCAAATACCCTTTTATAAACAGGCGTTCCATCACTACCCATTTGCCTTAATTGATTTTGCTCAGCCGACCGTTGTGGCCGCCATTTTGCAAAATTCTTACTTGCCGAGCCATCAATTTTTCCATTGCCTGTTATGGCTATATCTGAACATTGGTAAGCATAAATAAGCGGGCAATAATTAAATAATTCGGTACCTTCCCAAAGGCTTAATACAGCGGGTAAATATTTCGTTTCATCAGCCGAAAAAACAATTTCGGCGCCATCTTCAAAATGCAAATTCACATGGCTTTTTAACACAACAGGGCCATCCATAAAAAATACACCTTTCGGAATTATTACCTCTCCGCCGCCAGTGGTACTGCACTTATTGATAACCTTATCTAATATTGATTTTGTATCTGTTTTGCCATCGGCAACAGCACCAAATGCCACGATGTTGTACGACGCATTTTTAAATTTAGGGGCTTGTATGTTTTTTAAAATTTGATCAATAGTTACAATTGTATCTTTTGCGTGTATTTGAGCCCCATATCCTTTTTCGTTTTTCAACGCGAAAAGTATCAGTAATATATAGGCGATTTGTTGGATGTTCTGTTTTTTGGGATATAAGGGCATAATATAGATTTGAAAAATATAAATTGATATGCGGTGAAATTAGTTGGTGCGGTTTAAGCGCTATGAATAACATGCAGGTTAAACGAAATTTTTTATGATTAGATATAGGAGGTTAGCAAAATCATTCTCTAAAATGGTAAATGCACCGGCATCCGGGATTAATTAGTTTATTCGTGCAAGATCATTTATTTCGTGGATCACATTGTCTAATTTTATTATAGCTTCTTTCAAAAAATCTAATATCTGCCTGTTATGTTCACTCGTAATTTCGTGTTCCTCAATAAGATCGACAAGGCCGATTATACTCGCGACAGGGCCCCTCAATTGATGGGAATTGGTATAAGAAATAACCTTTAGCAGTTCAACTTTTTCTTTAAGCTCACCCTGTAGCTCTATTAACTTAGTTACATCGCCAACTTCCCTTATAATTGTACAAATATGATCTTTATGGTTTCTTTCATAGATCATTTGACGCGAATATACCCATATATAATAACCGTCGCTTTTGCGTAAGCGTACAGTCATTTCAATCACTTCGCCGCTTTTTGAATGAATTAGTTTATTGATAGTTTGCTGTACCAGTTGAAAGTCATCCGGGTGAACAATATTCTTATAAAAATCATTGCTCAGTTTAACATATTCGTCCTGCGAATAGCCCAACAACTTGCAAATCATTCCGCTTGAAAAAAGCAATATATGGTTAGAAAGGTCATACGCCTGAAATTCGACGTGTGTTACCTCGAAAAGTGAATGTAAAAATTTAACCCCAGGCTTCATGGTTATAATTATGCAAAGGAATTGATGTATAAATATACAAAGAAACCGATGGGATTAATGAAACACTTAGTGTACTTATTTTATTATTTATCTTTGTTAAAACGATGAAAGAACTACAGGACATTGTATTGGCTTTTGATGATGCTAACCTTGATGGCAAGCAAACAGCGCTGGCAACAGTTGTATATGTAGAAGGTTCGTCCTACCGGCGGGCGGGTGCGCGTATGCTTATTACCGAAGGCGGGCAACTCACCGGCGCAATAAGCGGTGGCTGCCTGGAGGGCGATGCCTTACGCAAGGCCCGGCTGGTAATGGCACAAAACAAGCCCATGCTGGTTACTTATGATACCACCGATGATGATGACGCTAAGTTTGGTGTTGGCTTAGGCTGTAACGGCATTATTCATATCTTGATTGAACCTATTTTTACGGATAAACAGGACAACCCGATCAACCTGTTCAAATTATTTTTGAGTAAAAGGCAGCCGGTTGTATTGGTTACCCTGTTTTCATTAAATGACAAACAAGCCTCTCAACCGGGCACTTGCCTGTTATTAACCGAGCAGGAAGAATTGCGCGGGAATTTCCCGGATAAAACGATAAAGGACGCTTTATTGGCAGACGCTAAGCATGTGCTTAAAAATGGCAACTCTGTAACCAAAACCTATTTATATGGCGATGAGTTTACCTGCTTTATTGAGTTATTGCAGCCTACGGTATCCCTTATTATTTTCGGGGCGGGTAATGACGCTATTCCGTTAGTTGAATTAGCTAATGTTTTGGGATGGCATATAACGTTGGTTGATGGCCGGGCAAATTACGCAGTTGAGGCCCGCTTTCCGCTGGCAAAACGAATTATTATAGCTAAACCCGGCCAGGTGCTTTCGCAAATTGTGTTGGATAACCGTACGGTGATTGTACTGATGACCCATAATTACAACTACGACATGGCGGTGCTAAGGCAATTATTGCCGCTGCAACTTCCGTATGTTGCCACCCTGGGACCTAAAAAAAGGCTGGAACGTATGCTGGATGAATTAAAAGATGAAGGGCAGGAGATAACACCTCTGCAACTAAAAAGCGTTTACGGACCGGCAGGACTTGATATTGGGTCAGAAACCTCTGATGAGATAGCCTTGTCGATTCTGGCCGAAATGCAGGCTGTGCTTAAAAAAAGGAACGGCGCGCCGTTGCGCGAGAAGGCTGTTATTCATAACCGAAGTGCTGAACAGATCATCAGGCAGGAAGACCCGGCCATAGCCATAAACCCCGCTCATTAATGACAGGCATTATCATATTAGCCGCCGGTTCATCAAGCAGGTTAGGTACACCAAAACAAAACCTGGTTTTCCAGGGACAAACCTTATTAAAAAGAGCTATCCAAAATGCACTGAATTCTGCTTGCGAAAGTGTGATCGTAGTATTAGGCGCTAATGCCGAAGCGGTACAAACAACCCTGGCAGATCAACCTGTACCAGTTATTTATAACCCCGACTGGCAGGAAGGCATGGCCTCGTCCATTCGTATTGGGATTACCGAATTAAAGAAGATGGCACCAAATACAACATCCGCCATTTTAATGCTTTGCGATCAGCCTTTTGCCGATGCAGCCATTATTAACCAGTTGATTCAAAAGAAATCATCCAACCCGAAGGGCATTATAGCCAGCGCGTATGATGGCACTATAGGTTCGCCTGCATTGTTTCACCAATCATTTTTTCATGAACTGTTGCAATTAACCGGCAATGAAGGCGCTAAGAAACTATTGCTAAAATATGCTGATGATGTTATTACCGTACCCTTTTTGTTAGGCGCTATTGATATTGATACCGTAGGAGATTATGAACGGCTGGGGAGTGATTTTTGAGCTTATTTATCAAACTTTTTCAATAACTCTTTTGCCGGTACCGATTTAAAGCCGCCGTTATTGTCGCCAACGATAAGGCTTTCGTTATTAGCAGCAGCGCTTTCAGCCAATTTACGATTTGCTTTATTTATACCATTAAGAATTTTAATGCCTAATTCGTTAATATCGCTTTTTGTTTTCATTGTATTGAGCCAAAATGGTTTCCCAAATATCGTTATTTATTATTGTTTCTTCCAACTGGTTAGCACCCTGAGCAATAATTTCAGATTTCATCCCTCTATTGTCAACAATAAACCAATTATCACTAATTGGTTTATAAAGTTCAAATAAATTTTTAACTCCCCTGTAATATCTTCGTTCAATTACATCCTGCGGTATATTATGTCCACCACTCCTTACGCGTTTAGCAACACGTTCAAATGCCATCTCGGGTGATCCTAACCAAAAATAGAGAAGTGTGATATTGTACCCTTTCAATTGTGCTTTCTTTATAAAAGATACATAGCTCTTTGTTGAAAGTGTTGTTTCAAAAGCGAAATCAGTTTCTTCTTCCAAAAGTTCGTTAATTCGCTTTAGCATAATCCTGCCTGCTTCAAGCGCTACACTTTCGGGGTTAAATGGTGAAAGGCCGGCTGCTATATTATCTGCATTTACAAACTCCTTGCAATCCAATATTTCAGGCAAAACGGTATAGCTGGCGGTTGTTTTACCGGCTCCGTTACATCCTGCAATGATATATAGGTTAGGCATGAATTAAAATTAGCATTTGTCCATTAATTAAAAGACTTCCGAAGTTTTTAAAACCCCGGAAGTCTTTTGAAAAAGTTTAACTAAACTCATGAAAGCATAGTTAATAACGAATTTATAAATATTTTTTTCTTTTTACAGCGTTTACTTCGCCGTAAATTTATAAATAGTTTCACTTTTATAAACCTGGCCGGGTTTAAGGGTGGTTGACGCGAAAGCAGGCTGATTAGGCGCATCAGGAAAATGCTGTGTTTCCATGGCAAATGCGGTACGATGACCATCCTTTTTACCGCCGCGAATGGTGTTTGAGCCATTCATAAAATTACCGGTGTAAAACTGCAGGCCCGGTTCGGTGGTATAAATATCCATCTCGATACCGCTTTTGTCGCCTGTTACTTTAGCTATAGGTGTTTTGATATCATGTTTGTTTAATGCAAAATTATGGTCGATACCAGGACCATATTTAATTTGCTGGTCATCTGCATTAATGTCTTTGCCAATTGTTTTGGCTGTAGTAAAATCAAAAGGAGTGCCTTTAACAGGTTGCAGTTTACCGGTTGGTATTAATGTTTTGTCAACCGGGGTAAAGTTATCAGCATCTATCTGAGCAGTATGGCTCAATATATCACCACTGCCCTCGCCGTTAAGGTTATAATAGGCATGATTGGTTAAATTCACTACGGTTGTTTTATCGGTAGTAGCCTCGTAATTGATCTCGATAGCATTATCATCAGTTAAATGATAAGTAACCTTTGTTTGCAGGTTGCCGGGATAGCCTTCTTCCATGTCTTTTGACAGATAGGTAAGTTCTACCGTTTGCGCGTCAAGCTGTTTGCCGTCCCATACTACATCGTTAAAACCTTTTTTACCGCCATGTAATGAGTTTGGCGCGTTGTTTATAAACAGATGATATTCTTTGCCTTCCAAAGTAAATTTGCCTTTGGCTATGCGGTTGCCATAACGGCCAATGGTGGCGCCGTAATAATTGCTCAATGATTTTTGATAGCCTGCTAAACTATCAAAGCCCAACACCACGCTTACCAATTTACCGGCTTTATCGGGTACCAGCGCGCTCACTAAATGGCCGCCGTAATTGGTTACAGCTACCTGCATACCTTTTGCGTTTTTTAGCACATACAGGTGTGTTGGTTTGCCATCAATTGTTGTTTCAAATGCTGACGCGGCAGGCAGGGCCGCTTGTGTGGTTGAATCCGTCATGGTTGTTGCAGTGGTGTTTGCTGAGGGTTGATTACAAGCCGCTAAAGATAATATACCAGCTGCAAATATTAATGATGACAGTTGTTTGATTGAAGTACGCATAATTTCTTTGGTTTAATTGTAGCTAATTGGTGTTTAATTGTGGTATAATGTGACAGGCAGTTTCAGGTATTTCAAATGTGATAAAAAAAACTGTAAATATTACATTTAAAAATCAAACCCACCTAAGTCCACCACTGCCGAGTCGCAAATATAGGTAGGCACAATACCTGTAGCGGTAATTCTTGTCTCTGCGTCGCTGGGTTGCGTATTACCCGATAATACCAACACGGTATCCAAACCAAACTTGTTGCCGCCCAAAATATCGGTATGCAGGGTATCCCCCACCATTACAATTTCCTTTTTACTAACCGGACGTTTATCGCGTATAAGATCATAAGCAAACATAAACATCTGCGAATCAGGCTTGCCAAAGCGGATAAACTTTTTACCTACAATGTTTTCTATCATGGTTGCCAACCCGCCTACAGCTATTGATACATCATGTATGGTAAGCGGATAAGCATGATCGGTATTGGCTACAATGGCCGGGATAGTGCGTTTACGCAACAGGTTAACGGCTTTATTCAAGTCCTCGCACCAGTCAAACCCTTCATCATCTAAAAATATAAGGGCGTTAACCTTGTCTATATTACTTTCGTCAACCTGGCTTACCGGCAAAGTATGCAGGCCCGAGCTTTCTATATAATGCGCGGAGTTTTCTGTACCCAGGTAGGCAACTATCCCGTCTTTAACTTTAAGGTCGAGAAACTCTTTAGTCAACATACCCGACGAAACAATACGATCAGCAGTGATAACCGGTAAACCTAATTTATGATAAGCGGCGGCCAGCTGTTCCGGCCCGCGCGACGCATCGTTGGTTACGATATAATATTCCTTGTTTTGTTGTTCCAGGTAATCGAACGTTCTTTCGATACCCGGCACCAGGCCTTTATAGTTTTTTATAACTCCAAAAGCGTCAAAGAATATAATGTTATACTGATCAATTATTGATTTAAAGTTATCGATCCGGCGCATTTGGTTAGTTTGTAAGAGTTGTAAAAGTTATAAACGTTGTAAATGTTACTGCTACCTGAGCTTCAGTGTTTCAATTATCTTCTCCGCGTTAAAGTCTCTGTCAACCGATGGCAGGTATATCTCAAATGCTTCTGCCTGTAGCTTTTTAGCATATTGCGGCGCAAAGAAAAACTTTCCGTTTTTGATAACGTAATTTAAAATAAAAAATCGGTAAGTCTCCCTCATAAAACGAATTTCATTAGCGGTTAACGGGTTAACTTTATGATATTCCTCTAAAAAGGTAACAAACCTGTCCTCCATCAATGGGTCAATCAAATAACTAAACACGGTACGGTCGCCGGCATCAGATACAACCCTGCTTAAAAAGTAAAAATCAAGCACGCGGTAACTCATCCTGAACCAGTCATAATCCCACCTGGAATACAGGTCCTGGTTGGGGTAAATGGAGAAATTACCGATGTTCCAGTCAATAAACACCGGTATGATCTCGAAAGAGTTCATATTGTATTTCGACCTGTTTTTGAGGAACAGGTCGCAATGATATTTTAAAAAGTCGGCCTGCATAGCCGAGCCAAACTGCTTTTCGTTGGTCTGCAGTTCATGCAATAAGGCGTAAATATCGGTACGTAAAGTTTTTGATGCTTTTGGCAATACATTTTTAGCCCTTGCACAAGCTTTATGAAATTTACCTATTTGCTGGCCCAGGTGACGGATATGGTTCTCATCGAGCCTGCGGGGCAACCGCTCAAATACGCGGGTTGGGTTATAAAAAACAACCCATGCATCTATTTTACCCTGTTTGTAACGGTAAGTATAAACCCTATTATTTTTTAATAATGATTTTGACAGCAGGTTTTCAAAAGGATATAGCAGGTTATTACACAAACTATGAATAATGCGGTGGTCCTCCTTAAAATACTCGTACTTGCCAAAATATGATAGCTTGGCAATAACAATATCATTATCATCAAATGTTACCCTGAATACCCGGTTGGTTGATACCATAGCGCTGATATCCTCAATCTTCTTTATCTTTTTTGAATCATCATAGCCTTCCCAGGCTTTTTGTATGATAGCGGTACGGGTATCAATAGGAAAATTATCCGTACCGGTTGGAATTATATGTTCTACTTGCACAATATTAATTTGTCTGAACCGCGATTAAACGGATTTGTTTGATTTACAGGATAAAAGACACATCGTAATTATAGTTGTTTGAATTTCTTATTATACAACCTTTTAAATGATAAAGAACTGCTTCCGAAATTTATAAGTAATCCGATTTCTGTATTATAGGCTTCCAGATAGTCTATGGCTTGTGTTAGGTGCACATCTTCTAATTCAATTATAGCCTTCAATTCAACCATTATCAAGTCTTCAACATAAAAGTCAACCCGCCTGGTTCCTATTTGTATTTCCCGATAATAAATAGGCATTTCCTTTTCTCTTTCAAATGAAATACCTTCTAAAGCCATTTCAATTTCTAATGCCCGTTGATATATTACTTCCTGGAAACCATTACCTAATCTTGTATGTACCTGCATACAACAGCCTATTATTTTATGCGTTATATCATGGTGTTTTAATTGATCTTCCATTACGTTTTATTGTATGGGTCTGGATTAAACAAATTTATTGGTTTAGCTCAAAGCGCATTATTATTTCCTAAAAATCCCAAAAATCGGTTTAATCATGGTTCAGACTATCATACTATATTATCTCAAAATATCTTTTCAACTCCCAATCTGTCACGCTTTTTGCAAATTGTTTGCATTCCCATAAACGGGTTTGTGTAAAATGCTCTACAAAAGGTTCGCCAAACAATTCTTTTGCCACCGCCGAACTTTGCATAGCCATAGCTGCATCATACAAATTTGGCGCTATATGGCCGTTTCTCGCATCCTGGTAACCATTTCCTACGGTAGCCGGGATCTCCAATTTTAGTTTATTTTTAATACCATACAGGCCCGATGCCAGCGCGGCAGCCATTGCCAGGTACGGATTGGTATCTGCACCCGGTATGCGGGTTTCTAAACGGGTATAAGCCTTTGAAGAATTTATAACCCTGAAAGCGGTAGTACGGTTTTCAACAGCCCACGTTGGGGTTGTTGGCGCCCATGCACCTTCAATTAAACGTTTATAACTGTTAATAGTAGGTGCATACATGGGCAATAAATGCGGTAAACAATACAATTGCCCGGCCAGGTAGTGCTTATGCAGGTCGCTCATTTTATTGGGGTCGTCGGCACTGTAAAACAAGTTTTCAGACTGATCTTTGTTCCATAAACTTTGGTGTATATGGCCGCCGCAGCCCGGCAGATCTTCGTTCCACTTAGCCATAAACGTGGCCATAATACCATGTTTATAAGCAATTTCCTTTATAGCTGTTTTTAATAGCACAGCCCTATCTGCGGCTTCAATAATATGTGTATGTAATATGGCCGCTTCATATACGCCGGGCCCTGTTTCGGTATGCAAACCCTCCAGCGGTATATTAAACTGCATCAATAAGTTAAACAGATCATAATAAAACGCACTGTTTTCTGATGTGCGTAATATCGAATAACCAAACATACCGGGCGTTAATGTTTGCAGCCCGGTAAATGATTTATCCTGTAACGATTGTGGTGTTTCTCTGAAGTTGAACCATTCAAATTCCTGCGCAAACTCGGGATGGTAGCCCATGGCCTCACATTGCCCGGCAATACGCTTTAATAAACTACGCGGACAGGCAGGCAAGTCGTTACCATCCGGACTACTGAAATCGCCTAAAAAAAACGGAACATTCTCCTCCCATGGTACCGTGCGAAAAGTAGAAAGATCAATGCGGCAAAGCCTGTCGGGGTAACCGGTATGCCAGCCTGTAAGCTTTGTATTATCATAACAGGTATCGCTGCTGTCCCACCCAAAAACCACATCGCAAAAACCATAGCCACTTTGCAGGCCGTCGGTAAATTTTTTAGGATGAATTAGTTTACCGCGCAAAACGCCGTCGATATCAGCAAAAGCAAATTTTATCTTCTGTATATTATTCTCCTGCAGGTAAGCAGTTATCTGTTGTTCGTTCATAACTGGTGGATACAAAAATTAGTCAATATTAAGGAAGATAATACATAAAGTGAACATATATATTTTAAAAAGCCATAAAAAGAGTGTCATTGCTGTAAGCGATAGCGTGGCAATCTCTGCACATGCAAATCGGTCATTCAAATTCACCGCCTATCATGTAGGGATTGCTTCGTTCCTTACAGCAATGACGCTCCGTTGGTTGTTTTTTACTAATTTTATACTTAACAAAATATATGAACCAGCTCCTTTTTATCTACGGTACATTATTACAAACAACCAATGAGTTTGCCATATACCTGCAAAAAAACTCAACTTTTTATGCCAAAGGCAAGTTTAAAGGAAATTTATATGATATAGGTGAATATCCCGGCGCTGTTTTAGATAAAAATGAACAATCTTATGTACACGGCAACATTGTATTACTAAATGATCCGTCAATATTAAAAACTATAGATAGTTATGAGGGTTATGGCCTAAAACAACCAAAGCCTTACTTGTTTATACGGAAGTTGATAAAAGCCGAAACTGACAACGACGTTATTGAATGTTGGATATATTTATATAATAAGCCGGTAACCGGCCTGCATCAAATTATTATCGGTGATTATTTAGCTTATAAAAACAAAAGGGCATAAAAAATCCCTCCCGACTAATGCCGGGAAGGATACTTATAATAAGATATTGACCTGGATTAAACCTTGGCCGATTTTACAGTTTTAATAATGACCGCGGCAACTTTATACGGATCTGCAGCCGAATTAGGGCGACGATCTTCCAAATAACCGCTCCATCCATGATCAACAGTATATAACGGGATACGGATAGACGCGCCACGGTCAGATACGCCATAGCTAAAGTCATTTATAGAAGCAGTTTCGTGTTTACCGGTTAAACGTAAGTGGTTGTCAGCACCATAAACAGCAACACACTCAGCAACCGCAGGGCGGAAAGCTTCGCATATAGCATCGAAAGTTGCTTTGCTTGCAGCTGTTCTTAATGTACCGTTTGAGAAGTTAGCGTGCATGCCAGAACCATTCCAGTCTAAAGTACCTAATGGTTTGCAATGCCAGTTGATAGCTACACCATAGCTTTCGCCAATTCTTTCTAACAAATAACGGGCAACCCAAATTTGGTCACCAGCTTCTTTAGCACCTTTAGCGAAGATCTGGAATTCCCATTGTCCGGCAGCAACTTCGGCGTTGATACCTTCAACATTTAAACCTGCTTCAAGACAAACGTCCAAATGCTCTTCAACAATATCTCTTCCGTAAGCATTTTTAGCACCTACCGAGCAATAGTATGGGCCTTGTGGTGCCGGATAACCATTAAGCGGGAAACCAAGTGGTTTATCAGTTTCTGTATCCCATAAAAAATATTCCTGCTCAAAACCGAACCAAAAATCATTGTCGTCATCCTGGATCATCGCACGGCCATTTGACTCATGCGCTTTACCTTTTGAATCAAGTACTTCGCACATTACTAAGTAAGCATCCTTTCTTTGTGGATCTTTACAAATAAAAACAGGTTTTAACACACAGTCTGACGAACCACCCGGTGCTTGCTCGGTTGATGAACCGTCAAAGCTCCAAAGCGGGCAATCTTCTAATTTACCGCTGAAATCCTTTTCAATTTTTGTTTTGCTGCGCAGGCTTTGTGTTGGTTTGTAACCATCAAGCCAAATGTACTCGAGTTTTGTTGCCATTTTTTAATTATTTTGTAATGTGGGATGTAAATAGTAGCTTTTTATAAGTTAAACAATATAATAACAGCAAATTTATATTATTATTTCCTTTTTTTACAAATTTTACCACAAAAACCTTTAAAAAATTGAAAATATTATAAATATATAATTTTAATCAACCAAAAAGACACATAAAATACATAAATCATAAATTGAATGTGCTTTTTATTGCATTATTTTTAAATCATCGGGCAAGAAGGCCTAATAATTACAAATCTTTAAAAACAAGGTTGCATTACAACGTAAATTATACAGTTCTCACTCCACTTTAAGCTTAATTACCATTCTTAAAAACGTATTAACCCATTTTAATAAAGTCACCGTTAAGAAAAACAACTAACCATGCATTATTTTGCAAAACGCAAGTTATTTGCACAAAACAACATAACTAATTGTTTTTTAAATGTAATTACACGCGCAACATTTCAACTAAACGGCCTATAGTTTTATAAATTTTTCTTAAAATTGCAGGCAATTAATAGCTTTCTATAAAATAAATAAAACATGAAGATAACAGTAGTTGGTGCCGGGGCTGTAGGCGCTACCTGCGCGGATAACATCGCCAGGAAAGAATTAGCCGAAGAACTTATTTTATTAGAGATCAGGGAAGGTTTTGCTGAAGGCAAAGCAATAGATATGATGCAAACCGCTGCCCTTTTAGGTTTTGACACCAAAATTAAAGGAGTTACCAACGACTATGCAGCCACGGCAGGTTCTGAAGTGGTGGTGATAACTTCCGGATTACCCCGCAAACCGGGCATGACGCGCGAAGAATTAATAGGCACCAATGCGAATATTGTAAAAAGTGTTACCGAAAATATCTTAAAACATTCGCCAAATACGATTATCATCGTGGTATCAAACCCGATGGATACCATGAACTACCTTACGTTAAAAACATCAGGCTTACCTAAAAACCGCATTATTGGCATGGGTGGCGCCTTGGATTCGTCGAGGTTTAAATATTACCTGAGCCAGGAACTGGGCTGCTCTCCTGCCGATTTGAACGCGGTAGTTATTGGCGGCCATGGCGATACCACCATGATTCCGTTAATTAACCACGCTACCTGGAACAGTATCCCGGTAACTCAATTTTTAAGTAAAGAACAACAGGATAAAGTAGTAGCCGATACCATGGTTGGCGGTGCAACTTTAACCAAACTGATAGGCACATCGGCCTGGTATGCACCGGGTGCTGGTACAGCGTTTATGGTTGAAGCCATTATGCGCGACCAGAAAAAATTACTTTCATGCGGCGTTGCCTTAGATGGCGAGTACGGCCAAAAAGATATCTCCTTAGTTGTGCCTGTTATTTTAGGAAAAGGCGGATGGAAAAAGATTGTTGACTTTAAACTAACTGCCGACGAGCAGGCTGCCTTTAACAAAAGCGCCGATGCTGTACGCAATATGAACCAAGTTTTGGTTGATAGTAAAATGATCTAATGTCAGTTATTAGATTTGACAACTTTTAGAAAGTTGTCAAATCTTTTTATAAAGGCTTTCATCAATTGGTGGAAGCCTTTTTTATTTTTAACAACCTGTATCTCCAACAAAAGGTATTATTGTTTTTTTGCCATCCATTGTTTGTAGTGTTATAGTACCTGTAATAAAAGACGACTCGCTACCCTCCCCTTTAGATGTTTGTACTGATATTGTTAATGTGATTGCCTTATCTTGACTTTGATAAAACCAACTATGTTTTTTACCCATATCAGAATATTTAGTCTGTATGAATTTTAGTAATTTATTATTTATTTTAATAAACGCATATTTGCCAAGGTCGTTAACTCCAATATACTTTTCAGCCTTCCTGTCACTCATAGTTCGATAGAAATAAGCACTACACCCATTAATTTCCTTTGGGATTTCAGACTCAACAAAGGTGTTTATTTGCAAGCCTGATTGCTTGACAATTCGAAGTACTTTATTGCTATTTGCAGTAAAAGCAATTAATAACAAGAATATCAAAATTAATTTTTTCATAATGTATTTAGTAAATTGATACCTATTCGTTATAGTTACCTCCCCGCGCTAAAGTGATATACACCCGACCCTACATTAACAACCACATACCCTGTTTCGGGTGCAGCCATTTTAATACCCGGTTCTGCTGCTATAGGTTTACCGCTTTCTGTTAAGGTAGTACCCGCGTACGTTGGTATATAAATAGTAGCCGTTGTATTTGCAGGTATCTCCACGTCCAGCAAAACTTTCCCGGCATCTAATTTCCAATGCGAGCTTATCTTACCATAATTGGTTTCATAATCAGCATACGCATAATCTAAATTTCCGCCAATAGTGGGTTTAATGATGATATTCTTATAGCCCGGCCCATCTGTTTTGGTATCAATACCGGCTACTACACGGTACATCCAGTCGCCGATTGCGCCGTAGGCATAATGATTATAGGAGTTCATGGTAGGCGTTTCAAATGTGCCATCAGTTTTAATGCCATCCCATCGTTCCCAAATGGTGGTAGCGCCCATTTTAACAGGGTATAGCCATGACGGATAAGTATCCTGCAATAAAAGCCGGTAGGCTGCATCCGCGTATCCAAAGCGACTAAGCACATGACATATATAAGGAGTGCCCAAAAAACCGGTGCTTAAATGATTGTTATACCTCCTTATATTATTAGCCAGCCTGGCGGCCGCTTGTTGCCTTAAATTTTCGGGCAGCATATCAAACTGCAAAGCCAGCACGTAAGCGGTTTGGGTATCTGATGATATCAGCCCGTTTGGCGTTACATATTCCTTTAAATAAGCGCCTTTAATCTTAGCAAGCAGGGTAGTATAGTAGTTTACGTCATCCATTTTACCCAAAACGGCGGCCGCGTTGATCAATAATTGTGTAGAGTAAGCGTAAAAGCATTGCGCTATCAAATACTTATTGGTAATAGCCGAGCTGCCGTCTGTATCATCATTTACGCTATAAAAAAGCCAGTCACCAAAGTGGTTCCCTGTGTTCCACAGGTCGTTCCTGCTTTGTTGCTGCATGTAGTTAACCCATGCCCTCATGCTGCTATATTGATTTTCGAGTATTCGTTTATCGCCGTAGGCCAAATACATGTTCCAGGGGATAATGGTGGCCACATCTGCCCAGCCGGTGCTGCCGCCATTGCCCGCGCCGCCTTTGCCCAAAACATCGGGTATTACGTGCGGTATCCTGCCATCGGGGTATTGGTCGGCGGCTACATCTTTGAGCCATTTTGTGAAAAAGTTATGTACATTCATGTTGTATGATGCCGTGCGCGAAAACACCTGCGCGTCGCCCGTCCAGCCCAAACGTTCGTCACGTTGCGGGCAATCAGTAGGCACATCTAAAAAGTTACCCTTTTGTCCCCATTGAATATTATGCTGCAACTGGTTAATAAGCGGGCTTGAACAAGTGAAAGTCCCCATAGGCTTCATATCAGAATAGAGCGCTATCGCGGTAAAGTTTTCCTCCTTCAAATCGCCATCATATCCTTCCACCTTAATATACCGGAAACCCTGCCAGGTAAACTGAGGTTCAAAAACCTCTTCGCCACCTCCTTTTAGTATATAAGTATCCTGGCTTTTAGCGGATCGCAAATTGTCTATATAAAAATTACCGGCCTTATCAATTACTTCTGCGTGTGATAGGGTGACCTTATCCCCTGCTTTACCAATCACTTTCATCTGCACCCACCCAACCAGGTTTTGCCCAAAATCAATCACTTTTTCGCCTTTAGGGGTGGTAAATATTTTTACGGGTTTAAATGTTTCATGCTTACGTACCGGCTCATTAATGGTGGCAATTAACGTGCTCTTGGTAAAATTCTGCACCTTTACACCGCTCCAGTCCTTATCATTAAAACCTGCGGCTGCCCATCCGGGTTGCTGAATACGATTGTCGATAATAGCGCCGTTATAAATTTCGGCAAAGCGTACAGGCCCGGTTGATGATTTCCAGCTGCCGTCTGATATAATTTCAGCTTTGGTACCATCAGTATAAGTAACTTCCAGTTGAAATAATAAGGCAATGTCCTTTCCATACAGGTTGGGTTTAGGGTTATACCCTACCCCGCCACGGTACCAGCCGCTTCCCAACGTGGCGCCAACGGCGTTTTCGCCCGTTTTTAACAGGGCGGTAACATCATAAGCCTGGTATTGCAGGCGTTTGTTGTAGCTTGTCCAGCCGGGGGTTAAATAAGCGTCGCCTACCCGGCGGCCGTTTATTTCGGCTTCATATAAACCATGCGCGGTGATATAAGCGGTGGCTGATTGTATCTTTTTAGTTAATGAAAACCCTTTTCTAAAAATCGGGCTTGGCCGCATTATCGAATCTTCCACAAAACCGGGAGTTATCCATTGCGCTTTCCAGTCGGCAACGGTGAGCATCCCCATTTTAAAATAGGCCGGAGCACTCCATTCAGAGGCTTTACCGGTGTTGTCCCAAACCCTAACCTGCCATGTGTATCTATGGCCCGATATTAAAGGCTCGCCCTTATAGTCAATATATGATGACTGATCTGAAAGCACCTTTTTACTGCCCCAAACAAGGTGTTTATTTGTTTTAACTAAGGGGTCGATACCAATTCTTATCTCATAGGCTGTTTGCATTACCCCACGTCTGTCGCCCCCATTTAACAGCCAGCTAAACCTCGGGCTTAAAGCATCAATACTTATTGGGTCAACCAGATCTTCGGTTAACAAGCGCTCAACTTTTACCTGCGCAAAACAAGCTGCGCTAAAAAGCAGGGCAATAATTAGGGTGATGAGCTTTCTCATTATGGCTATTATAATTGGATAAGGCAATATAGGTATTCAGTCAATTAAAAAAAGCTACTTATTTAACCAAATACATAACCCCACAACAATAAAAGGGGTGGCCAATATCAAAGCTAAAACCCAATAACTATATTTATTGTTAAAGCCTAAATTCCAGCCCATGCCATTCTCCCTGGGTATAAATAGCCGGGTGTCTTTTTCTTCGTTTGGTGTTTGCATAATATGAATAGTGCTTGCTTAAACCTGGTGATTTGCCCACCATATAATACAAATTATAACACCTAAAATCAAAGCTAAAATAACATAGCTCCACTTATTATCAAAATTCAGCGTCCAGCCTAAACCATCGCCGCGTTCTAAAAATATTGGGTTGTCTTTTTGTTCTTCGGGTGTTTCCATAATTATTTATGAATATTTTTTGTCTGAACCATGATCCGCATGATTAAAGGATTACCATGATTTTTTGGGGTTAATTACAATATTATCAATAATAAAGATAAACGTGTTTAGCGATCGAATAAAATAATATCAAAGAACGATCTCTCCGACCTGAAAAATTGGGGAAAATTCGGTTTTATTTTTTTTGTATTTTTTTGTCGAAAAATCAGGCGAAAAACACCTTCGGAAACCATGCAGAATTGCAGGTTACTATTAAAGGTACAAAAAAACAACCGCATTTCAAAATGCGCTCTTCATATAGCTATTTATAGCTAAAATATTGCTTAAATCTGCGCAATACATCCCAAAAATAACGCATTTAACCCTGTCGGTTATCCAATTAAAAACGAATCTGCAAGCCCTAAAACACTATTTTAAAACTGCCTCATGCTGCCTAAAGTGCACCTCGTGTTGCGTTAAACAGCTATCACCACACCTGTTGTGCATGCTTAACCGCCTCCAGCCACTATTGATCGCTAAACATGTAAAAACAATCCTTTTATCATGCCGATGATCGTTCAGACAATCTATATTAAAAATCTAATTATCAGTATGTCAAACAATTTGGCCTTAAATTATATTACCTGTTTAATAATTGAAGATACAACAGGTTTTAGGCCGATATCACAAATTAGTTATGCTATTAAAAAGAAAATATATTATACCGTTAATTATAGGGTTTGTTGCCTGTAGTAATTTATATGCGCAAGACAGTACCTTAATTGGCAAATCGGTTGTTTGGGATCTTACCAAATGTATTGGCTATGCCAAGGACAATAATATCCAGATCAATAGCCTGCGCCTTACCCAAAAAACCAGTCAGCAGGAATTGTTATTGGCGAGAGCAGCCAAGCTGCCTGATTTAACAGGCACCGCCTCGCAGGATTTTGGACATGCCAATTCACGTAGTAACGGTTCTGGTTCTTACAGCTTTTATGCTTCGGGTAATTATGCAGTAAGCTCCAATGTAACGCTGTATAACGGCAACCTGCTCAATAACAATATTTCGCAAAAAAAACCTGGCTATCGAGTCGGCCAATTTAAATATCATCCAACAGGAAAATGATGTTACTTTACAGGTAACGCAGGCTTACCTGGCTATCCTGCTTGATAAAGAAACCGTTATTTACGACCAGGACCTGGTTACGGTTTCAACAGCGCAGGTAAAACAGGCTCAACAAAAATATGACGTAGGCAGCATAGCCCGTAAAGACCTGATACAACTGCAGGCACAATTATCTACTGATAAATACACGCTCATTTCCATTCAAAACCAGGAGCGGCAGGACCTGCTTACCTTAAAGCAATTATTGATACTTCCCAGCGATGCTTCATTTGATATTATTAAGCCCGATACAGTTATTGCCAAACAGCCCGTTGCGCCGTTCCATGAGGTTGAACAATCAGCTTTGCAAAATCGCCCCGAAATAAAAAACGGTCAGATAGGTGTACAACTTGCGCAATATGATGTACTAAAAGCAAGGGCGGGTTATAAACCAACTTTAACCGCCGGCGGCTCGCTTGCAACAGGCTATATAACCGGTAACGGCGCGTTTTATAACCAATTCAATAACAACTTTACCCAGCAATTAGGGCTAAATTTAACCGTACCTATTTTTACTAAACGGGTGGTTAAAACCCAGGTAGAGGAAGCTAAAATTGAGGTTGACCAGGCCAAATTGACTTTTAGGGATACTAAACTGATCTTATCGCAAACCGTTGAACGGGCATACCTAAGTGTACTTAACGCGCAAAGCCAGTATGATGCCGCGTTAGAAGGTTATAACTATAACCAGGAGGGTTACCGTATTGTGAACGAACAATTGAAGGTGGGTGTAGCTAATATTGTTGATTTCCTGCTGCAAAAAAACCTTTTCATCCAATCGCGGCAACAATTTGTACAGGCCAAATACAATGCCCTGCTTACTTCAAAAATATATGATTTTTACAAAGGCGTACCCATTAAACTATAACAACGGGCTATCATGAAAACTAATTACAAAAAAATACTGATTATAGCAGGTGTATTGGTAGCAATATTCCTTGCATGGTTCTTCTTTATCCGTAAACCGGTAAAACCCGTCGTGCTCGAAACACAAAAACCAACCCGTGGTTATATAGCCACCAGCGTTACGGCCACAGGCCGCATTGAGCCAGTGGATACCGTAGCCGTAGGCACCCAGGTTTCGGGCATATTAAAATATTTATATGTTGATTTTAATTCGAAAGTTAAAAAAGGGCAGCTGATAGCCGAACTGGATAAATCATTATTGCAGGCTACATTAGATCAAAACAAAGGCGCATTGCAAAATGCCATAAGCCAGATGAACCTGCAAAAGAATAATTATGAGCGTCAGAATTTATTATTTAAAACCGACGCGATAAGCAAAGCTGATTATGACAGTGCTTTATACGGGTACACTTCGGCAAAAGCGGCGGTGGCATCAGCACAGGCCGAAGTTAGGTCGTCAACAAAAAACTTATCTTATGCCGACATTTATTCACCAATTGATGGGGTTGTGCTTAACCGCAGCATCAGCGTTGGGCAAACTGTGGCGGCATCATTCAGTACTCCTACGCTTTTCATCATCGCTAAAGATATTACCAAGATGCAGGTGCAGGCCAATGTTGACGAGGCCGATATTGGCGATGTAGCAAAAAATGAGCGCGTTACATTTACGGTGGACGCGTTTATAAATGATTCATTTAATGGTACTGTAGAAGATATCAGGTTGCACCCCAGCGTATCAGCCAACGTGGTTACTTACACTACTATTATTGCCGCGCCAAATGATGATATGAAGCTAAAACCGGGTATGACAGCTAATATCATCATTTACACCAAAGAGGTGAATAATGCCCTGCTTATTCCGGCAAAAGCCTTAACCTTTACGCCCGACTCAAGTATGGCTAAAGACTATACAATACAGGGTGCTGTCGCTCATAAAGGCGCCCATAAAAAGGCGGCCACAGGCGCTAACGTCCCCCATAATGTAAAAAGCCGCAAGGATAGTACCGGCGTGGTAAAACAAAAAGCGTTTGTTTGGCTGTTAAGCGGCAAAACACTCACCCAAAAAAGAATTGAGATTGGCTTAAATGACGATCAGAATGTGGAAGTATTATCGGGGTTAACTGCAACTGATGTAGTGGTTACAGGTATTTCTACCGGCGTAGTAACTACTGCTGCAGCAACTCCGGGTGCCAGTCCGTTTATGCCTAAACGAGGTGGTGGCGGCGGCGGCGGTGGTGGTGGCGGAGGAGGAAAGGGCCGATGAGCAAGAAAATATTAGAGATACGCGAGTTAAAACGCGAATTTGTAATGGGCAGCGAAACTGTGCGTGCTCTTAAAGGAATATCTTTTGAGGTACAGACAGGCGAGTTTGTAACCATAATGGGCAGCAGCGGATCGGGAAAAACCACCCTATTGAACATTTTGGGCTGCCTGGATAAACCCAGTATAGGCGATTATTTGTTGGACGGCGTTGATGTAAAGAAACTGGGGCGCGATGAACTGGCTACGTTGCGCAATCATAAAATAGGCTTTGTTTTCCAGGCTTATAACCTGCTGCCGCGAACTTCGGCATTAGAAAACGTGGAGCTACCTTTGTTATATAATAAAGCCATAAGTGCCACTGAACGCAGGGAACGTGCCATGCATGCGCTTGAAGCAGTTAAACTGGCCGACCGTTCTGACCATACGCCCAGCCAGCTATCGGGCGGGCAACAGCAGCGTGTAGCTATTGCACGGGCTTTAGTGAATGAGCCGGTTATGATATTGGCAGATGAGGCTACGGGTAATTTAGACAGCCGTACATCCTACGAAATCATGTCGCTGATGCAGGACCTGAACACCAAACAGGGCAAAACCATCGTATTTGTAACCCACGAACCGGATATTGCCGGTTTTAGCAGCCGTACCATTTTATTGCGCGATGGTATTATACAGAAGGATACGCCAAATGCCAACATAAAATCGGCTAAAGAAATGCTGGCCGCATTGCCGGCAAGTGATGATTATTTAACAAAAGCATAAATGAACGCGTACAACCTCATCATTATAGCTATAAGGGCGCTGCAACGCAATAAGTTACGGGCATTTTTAACCATGCTGGGTATAATTATGGGGGTTGCCTCTGTTATTGCCATGGTGGCCATAGGGCAGGGCTCCAAGCAAAGCATACAGTCTTCATTATCAAATATGGGCTCAAATATGATCACCATATCGCCAAGCAGTAATTTAAACGGTGGCGTAAAAATTGCCGGGTCAAGCTTTCAAACACTTACGGATAAAGATATTGTGGCTTTAAGAAAGCAGGCGCAGTATGTTACAGAAATATCGCCATCCGTATCTTCAAGAGGGCAAGCTATTAATGGGGCTTTAAACTGGCCTACGCAAATGCAGGGCGTTAGCCCCGACTATTTGGATATCCGTAAACTTACTTTAAAGGACGGCATACCTTTTACCAATGACGATGTTTTAACATCGGCCAAAGTATGTTTGATAGGCCAAACCGTAATTGATAACCTGTTCCCCAATGGCGAGAACCCTATTGGCAAGGTGATCCGTTTTGGCAATATCCCTTTTAAGGTAATTGGCATTTTAAACCCAAAAGGACAAAACGCTTTCGGGCAGGACCAGGATGATATCCTGATTGCCCCATATACCACGTTACAAAAAAGAATTTTGGCTACTATATATTATTCCAACATATACGCTTCGGCAGCTAACGAGGGCGTAACTGATGCCGCTACCAAAGAAATAACCCAAATACTGCGCGATTCGCACCGTTTAAGGGCCGATGAAGGCAATGATTTCCAGGTGCGTACACAGGAAGAATTAATAAATACATTAAGTTCTACAAGCGGGCTATTAACCGTTTTGTTAACCGTAATAGCCGGCATTTCGCTGGTTATCGGCGGTATAGGCATTATGAATATTATGTACGTATCCGTTACCGAGCGTACCCGCGAAATAGGCTTGCGTATGGCTATCGGCGCGCGCGGTAAAGATATTTTGCTACAGTTTTTAATGGAGGCAATCCTGATAAGTATAACAGGCGGCGTTATTGGGGTACTGTTAGGTATAGTATCATGCAGGCTGGTAACGTTAATACTTACCTGGCCCACAATCATATCCGAAGGATCGGTATTGTTATCGTTTGTAGTTTGCGCGCTTACAGGCATTTTCTTCGGATACTATCCTGCTCAAAAAGCATCAAGGTTAGACCCTATTGAGGCATTGAGGTATGAGTAGGCAGTAGGCAGTAGGCAGTAGGCAGTAGGCAGTAGGCAGTAGGCAGTAGGCAGTAGGCAGTAGATTTGTCAACTTTTAAAAAGTTGACAAATCTTTGAACCTATGTGAGGAAGCACGCTCCTTTTACCTCTTACCTCAAACCTCTCTTACTTAAATATTCCGTCGGCTAAGCCGGTGTTGGCTACAGCGCCGCTCACTTTAAAATCAATGGGCTGGCCCAATACAGTAGTTTTTACTTCAAAAGGTATTTTAACGCCGCCGTTAACTTCGCGATAGTCGCCAAACTCATTTACGGTACTACCCGGTGTATCTGTAAATTGTTTGATCTTTAAACCGGTTTTCATATCAAAAAAGCTTTTTACACGCAATCCATCCGGATGTGTTACAATAACTAAATAAGCCAGCTGGTCGCCAACCACTTGCAGATTGTCGGCCAATGTGAGCGTGTAACCGGCTTTGGCATAATCAAGTTCTGGAAATGGCAGAAAACGCGCTTTAGTTTGGCTCCTTACGGTATTATCCATTACAACGCTACCGTTCATCTGCTGAATGGTTACGCTATCGGCATTGATCACAATATGCGATACAAGCAAATTATTATAAGATGGTGCTATGATATCCTGGTAAAATTTATTTGACGATTTATATTTGGTGGTTTCTTTTACTTCGGTACCCTGTATTGTGCCCGACGACATAATCGTAACATCGCTCATGCTTTTTAATTTATCTGTACCACCAATAGCATCAAGATAACCTTTAACCACACTGGCAGCTGTAACACCTGTTGGAACAGGCAACCCGCTGAAAGAATTATTTTCGGGATTTATATCCGGCAGGATATGATCAGGGTCAATAACAGCGGTAACTATTTTTGAAGTTGATTTATAGCCAAACGTCCAAACCGGGCCGCGCTGCCATATTTCGGCAGGTAGTTTTACAATACCGGTTTTACCGTTTTCTTCTTTAATGGCAATAGTTACCGGCATAGCCATTTCTTCCAGGTTCTCAATAGTTATCAGCGAACCCTTGGTGGCATCATTTTGGTTATAGCTAACTGCTTTTACCGATTGGTCAAGCTTCCAGGTAGTTAAAAACCACTCGTGCCAAAACCAGCTTAGGTCCTCACCTGCCGCATTATCCATCGAATGAAAGAAATCCCATGGCGTAGGGTGTTTAAATGCCCAGCGTTTAATATAGGTACGGAAAGCATAATCAAAACGTTCTTCGCCTAATATCTGCTCGCGCAAAATAGTTAAACCTAATGCGGGTTTTTCATAAGCCGCGTAACCTAAATAATCAGCCTGTATAACATCAGGCGTATTCATAATAGCTTCCGCTTCGGGGTTAAACATATCCGGTGCCGCTTTTTGCACGTCGGCTTTTTCAAAATATTCACCGTTATTAAACACTTTGGTATCTACTTTATTTATAAAAGTGTTAAAGCCTTCGTCCATCCAGGCGTATTTCCGTTCGTTCGACCCTACGATCATCGGGAACCAGTTATGACCAAACTCGTGGTTGGTAACTTCCCATAACTCGCCGCCTTGTGATTTACCACCGCAAAAAACAATACCGGGGTATTCCATACCGCCTACTATACCGGCTACGTTAGTAGCAACGGGGTAAGTATATTCATACCACTCGTTTGAGTATAGTTCAATAGCGCCCTTTACATATTCGGTTGAGCGGCCCCATGCTTTTTGACCCGCGCTTTCAACCGGGTAAACCGATTGGGCTAAGGCTTTTTTACCACTTGGCAAATTAATACGTGCTGCATCCCATATAAAGGCTTTTGATGCCGCCCATGATACATCGCGCGAGTTTTTGCAAAAGAAATGCCAGGTAAGGTTAGCTTTTTTTGGATAAAAATTACCTTTAGTTATCTCTGTCGAATCTTTTATAGTAACCGTTTTATCGCTGTTTTTGGCAGCGGCCAGGCGGTTGATAGCTGTTTGTGTTAATACTTCTGTCGGGTTAAGCAACTCGCCAGAACCTACTACAACCAGGCTGGCCGGGGCGGTAATAGTATAATCAAAATTGCCGTATTCCAGGTAAAACTCAGATGCGCCCATATAAGGGATAACATTCCAGCCGGTAACGTCATCATATACCTCCATACGCGGATACCATTGTGCTATTTCATATATCCAGCCATTTTTGCTTAACTGGCGGCCCATACGATCGGTACCATATTCGGGCACATCAAAAGCATAATCAATTTTTATTTCGAGCTTGCTTCCGCCTGCCCTTAAAGTATCTTTAAGTTTTATTTGCATACGGGTATCCGTAATTAAATAATCAACCTTTTCGCTTTTACCGTTTTTGATGATATAAACCCCTTTTATTTCATCGCCTTTGGTAAAGGTTTTATTAGCAAAACGCCCGCCGGTAACCGGGCTGGTAGCTTCGCCCCTTGAATCTTCGCGGTATATGTTCTGATCAACCTGTAGCCATAAAAACCCTAAACCATCGGGGCTGTTATTCGTATAAGTGATCAAAGTAGTACCACTAACCCTGTGCTGGGCGGTATCTAAAGTTACGTCCAGCTTATAATCGGCCCGGTTTTGCCAGTATTTTGAACCGGGAGCACCGGCAGCAGTTCTGTATTCATTCCCCTTTTCGGGATAAAACAGTGGTGAAAAAACCTTATGCTGATCATATTTATTAGTGGGTTGCGGCTGATCAGCATTTTGAGCGTGTACGGTGTAAACACCTGTTGCCAATAATGTGGCAATAAGAATTTTATGAAATTTCATGCAGAAATTGGTTTTGTTTTGAAAGTGCAAATTATAAAAAAAATTCGATTGCAAGGGGCAAGGCGATAAGCGCCTAAAAACGCCAACCACCTTGCTCCAAACGCCGCGCTAATAAAAACAATTAGCTATCAGTCCTGTCCACCCGGTTTGGTGCGATGCGCCTAAGCCTTTGCCGGTATCCCCGTCAAAATATTCATGAAACAGCAGGTGGTCCTTAAAATCAGGATCGGTTTGTATTTTGATATTATTGCCGAACACAGCCCGACCGCCATTTTCATCTTTCAAAAATATTTTCGATATCCGGTTATATATTTCATCGCCAACCTCTTTTAAATTCATAAAACTGCCCGATCCGGTTGGGCATTCAACCTTAAAATCATCGCCATAATATTCATAAAACCGGTACAAGCTTTCAATTATCATATAGTTTACCGGCATCCATATAGGCCCGCGCCAGTTACTGTTGCCGCCAAATAAACCACTATCACTTTCAGCTGGCTTATATATCATGTTAAACTCCACACCATTAATACTTACATAATAAGGATTAGTGAGGTGATATTTTGATACCGACCTAATACCATGCGGACTTAAAAATTCACGCTCGTCCAGCATATATTTTAGTATCGATTTCATGCGGTATCCGCGCAGCAGGCTTACCAAATGTTTATTATTTGCCCCCTTCTCATTCCAGCGCGAAACCAGCGAAGCCAGGTCGGGGCGGTTATCTTCAAACCATTTTAGCCTGTTTTTAAAAATAGGATTGGTCATAATATCGGTATCATCAAGCACCTCTATGGCAAACAGCGGTATCAGCCCAACAACGCTTCGCACCTTCATTTTTTCGGTACTATTATCGGCCATACGTAACTGATCGTAAAAAAAACCGTCCTCATCATCCCATAAACCCTGGTTATCAGCGCCCATGCTGGCCATTGCCCCGGCTATATATATAAAGTGTTCAAAAAATTTGGAGGCAATATCGGCGTAAGCCTTATTATTTGCAGCCAGTTCGGCTGCTATACGCATTAAATTGAGCGAATACATAGCCATCCAGCCGGTACCATCCACCTGTTCCAGGTGTTCGCCCATAGGTAGCAGCGTATTACGGTCAAAAACACCTATGTTATCTAAACCCAAAAATCCACCTTCAAAAACGTTTTTACCTGAGGCATCTTTGCGGTTTACCCACCAGGTAAAATTGATCATCAGCTTATGAAATACCCGCTCTAAAAAATAAGTATCGCCCGTGCCATTATTGGCTTTCTTATCCTGTAGGTATATCTTCCACGCAGCCATGGCGTGTACAGGCGGGTTGGCGTCGCCAAATTCCCATTCATAAGCCGGCAATTGCCCGTTGGGGTGCATGTACCAGTCGCGCACCAACAACATTAACTGATTTTTCGCAAAATCAATATCAATAGTTGCCAGCGCTAAACTATGAAAGGCCAAATCCCAGGCGGCAAACCATGGGTACTCCCATTTATCGGGCATCGAAATTATATCATGGTTGTTTAAATGCTCCCATTTTATATTGCGGCCACTTAACCGTTCAACGGGCGGCGCAGGCTGTGCAGGGTCGCCATTGAGCCATTGATGAATATTATAATAATAAAACTGCTTGCTCCATAACATACCGGCAAAGGCCTGGCGCTGTATCATGGTTCGGTCGGCATCGGCTTGGTTTTGTTGTATATCTTTATAAAAGGTATCACCCTCGGTCACACGTGTATTAAACAGCGTATCAAAATCATCAAAACCGCATTTGGCGTCGCTGGTTAACCGTAAACGCAAGGTAACACTTTGCTTTGCTGCAACAGTTATATCATAGTTTACCGCCGCCTTAGTGCCTTTTCTTTGCGGATTTACACTATCAGCACCTTTGGTTACATGATCATTTATTCCGTCCTTATGAAAGGCTTTACCATCGTTATAGTTATACAAACGCTCTGTATTCGTTTCATTATCACAAAACAATAGTTCAGATGTTCCATCAGCTTTTAAGTAAAACTGCCCCAGGTCTTTATGATATATTTCCACTACTCCGCTCCCATCAGCCAAAAGCTCGGGTATATAGCTATCATAACCCCAGGCCCAGGTATTACGGAACCAAAGTGTTGGCATCACATTTAAAGCGGCATCCTGGCTGCCCCGGTTATTGATGGTGATCTTTATTAAAATATCTTCCGGTGTGTTTTTGGCATATTCTACAACTACATCAAAATAGGCGTTCTGGTCAAATATACCTGTATCAATAAGCTCAAACTCAGGGTCGTTACGGGTTCGCCTTTTATTTTCATCAAGTAACCATGCATATGGAAATTCCTGCTGCGGGTATTTATACAGCATTTTCATGTACGAGTGCGTGGGCGTATTATCTAAATAATAATACAGTTCCTTCACATCTTCGCCATGGTTACCTTCGGGGTTGCTTAAACCAAAATAGCGTTCTTTAATAATAGGGTCCTTTTTGTTCCATAAAGCAACTGCGAAACAAAGCAACTGCTGGTTATCACAAATGCCCGCAATACCTTCTTCGCCCCAGCGGTAAGCCTTACTGCGCGCCATATCATGCGTAATATAATTCCAGGCATCACCGTTGGCGCTATAATCTTCCCTAACCGTTCCCCATTGGCGGTCGCTCACATACGGGCCCCATTTTTTCCAGTTAGGGTCTTTTAATCGTGTTTGTTCTTCGTTCATGCAGGTAATGCCGATTTTAAGATGTTAAGGTAATTGTTATCTGTGACTAAACAAGCTTTTGGAGTAAAGGTTACAATAAACTGGCTGAACCGCTGATTAAATTGATTTGTGGATTTCGCTGATGATAGGGAATAATAGATAAATGTATAATCAACTTATCCAACATAATCAACCCCATCAACAAACTTTTACCAATTTAAAATCAATATGTATTACATCGAATACCAAATATTTAATATTGGTTTAAGTACTATACGGGTATCTTTACGCATTCTGTTATCATCGCTAATATGAATGATTTTATAGCAGCCCGGTCACAAATGGCCTTATCATTAGGCTTTCATATCATTTACTCGTGCATAGGTATGGTAATGCCGGTGTTTATGGCTATTTCGCATTATAAATACCTCAGAACTAAAAACCCTGTTTATAAAAACATCACACAAGCCTGGAGTAAGGGCGTTGCTATTTTCTTTGCTACCGGCGCGGTATCTGGAACTATGCTATCTTTCGAGCTTGGCTTATTATGGCCCGAGTTTATGAAACATGCCGGCCCAATATTCGGTATGCCCTTCTCGTTAGAAGGTGTCGCGTTTTTTGTGGAAGCTATTGCCTTAGGTTTTTTTCTTTACGGATGGAACCGCTTTAATAAATGGTTCCATTGGTGCACGGGTGTTGTGGTAGGCGTTAGCGGTATTGCGTCGGGCATTTTGGTTACTTCAGCCAATGCATGGATGAATAGTCCTTCTGGCTTTGATTATATTAACGGGCAATACCTCAATATTGATCCTATAAAGGCCATGTTTAACGATGCCTGGTTCCCTGAAGCTTTGCACATGACCATCGCCGCATTTTCGGCAACAGGTTTCGCGGTAGCGGGGATACATGCGCTAATGATCTACAAGAAACGAAATATTGAGTTTCATACCCGTGCCTTTAAAATTGCTATTGCCTTTGCGGCAGTTGCCGCTATTTTGCAGCCGTTAAGCGGCGATATATCAGCAAAAAGCGCCGGGAAGCGCCAGCCAGCCAAATTAGCCGCTATGGAGGCTTTGTTCCATACCCAAACCTACGCGCCATTAGTAATTGGCGGCATACCCGATACAGCGACTAAAAAAGTTAATTATGGTTTAGAAATACCGAGCCTGCTCAGTTTTTTGGAGTATGATAATTTTAAACAGCCGGTTAAGGGCCTTGATGAAATACCGGTTAAAGATCAGCCACCTGTTGCGGTTACGCACTATGCTTTTCAAATTATGGTGGGTACCGGGATGGCTATGATGGTGATAGGCGTATTATATTTTATTGCCTTATGGAAAAAACGGAAATGGCTTTTTAAAGGTTGGTTTTTAAAGTTATTTATTATCGCTACGCCATTTGGGTTCATAGCTTTGGAAGCCGGGTGGACGGTAACCGAAGTTGGCAGGCAACCATGGATAATACAAGGCATTATGCGTACCAGCGATGCTGTAACCCCTATGCCGGGCATACAATATTCGTTTTACCTGTTTAGCTTTGTTTATTTTACGTTGAGCGTGGCGGTAATATTTTTGCTGTCGCGACAAATTAAAATGGTACCCGAATTATATGATAAGTAGTAGTGAGTTAGAGATATTCACTGATAACTAGTAACTAATAACCAACATGCTAACTGTAGTAATCCTCTTCCTGTTTTTTGCTATCGTGCTTTATTTTCTATTGGGCGGGGCTGATTTTGGCGCGGGGGTTATTGAGCTTTTTACATCCGACCATAATAAACACCGCACCCGCAAAACCATGTACCAGGCTATTGGCCCTATATGGGAAGCCAATCACATGTGGCTTATCATAGCGGTGGTGATACTATTTGTAGGTTTCCCGGTTATATACAGCCAAATGTGCATATACCTGCACATCCCGTTATTAGTTATGCTGATGGGCATTATAGCGCGCGGTACGGCTTTCACCTTTCGTAACTATGACGCAGTGAAGGACGAAAAAACGCAGGGCCTATACAATAACATATTTGTTTATTCAAGTATAGTTACCCCCTTGTTTTTAGGCATTATTGCCGGGAGCGCCATTTCAGGCCAAATTGATTTTGGGGCAACTACTTTTGTTGATGCTTATATCTTTAGCTGGTTCAACTGGTTTTCGGTAGCTGTTGGCTTTTTCACTGTTGCTTTATGTGGTTTCCTGGCAGCTATTTATTTGATAGGCGAAGCAGATAACGATACTGATGTACGGCGGTTTATCAAAAAGGCCAAAGCATTAAATATTGCCGCCTTCGTTTGCGGTGGCCTGGTATTTATTGCCGCCGAAGTGCAAAACATTCACCTCGCTCATTGGATATTCGGCAATGCGATCAGCCTTACTGCCGTAATAGCGGCATCAATATCGTTGATATTACTTTGGATAACCATCAGCAAAGGAAAAAAAATGATAGCGCGGATATTTGCCGCTTTCCAGGTAACGATGATATTGCTATCTGTTGGTTACAGGCGCTTCCCTAACTTTATCGTGCTTAAAGGCGGGCAAAACATGTCATTATTAACTGATCATGCCGCTGCCAAAACAATCGACGATCTCGGCATAGCCTTATTAATAGGCAGTTTAATTATACTACCGGCGCTGTTTTACCTGTATTATAGTTTCAGGGAAAAAAATAGTTAAGTTAATTGAAATCATAAATCGGGCCTATCCTTTTTCAATTATCCACTTATATTTTTTACAGGTATGACACTTGTATCTTTTGACTGAAAACCAGTATAAAAAAAGTTTCATCAGCGGAGGCCTTCGAACTCTCTCGATGCTCGACCTGGAAGCGCGGCCACATGGGCACAGCTTTTTGGCTACGGGGGAATTAGGGGTATTTACCATAAATCAATAATTAATGAGTCGTCATCTCACAAAATGATCTATAAAAGGTTACCCAAATATAACTATTTAATTGATAATTAGATACTAAGCTATGTTTAATTTATATTAAGTGTATATTTTTAGGTGGTTAATCTTACACTCACTCATTAACATTCCGGTAAACTAATAGGTACATTTATGGCTAATCCGCCATCGGCAGTTTCTTTGTATTTGGAGTTCATATCAAGCGCGGTAAGCCACATGGTTTTGATAACAGCGTCAAGGCTTACTTTGGCATTATCGGGGTTGCTTTGCATAGCTAATTGCGAAGCTGTAATGGCTTTAATTGCACCCATTGTATTCCGTTCAATACACGGAACCTGTACAAGGCCGCCGATCGGGTCGCAGGTCATACCTAAATGATGCTCCATAGCTATTTCGGCAGCCATTAATACCTGGCGCTGTGATCCGCCTAAACATTCGGTAAGCGCGGCTGCGGCCATTGCCGACGAAACACCTATCTCGGCCTGGCACCCGCCCATTGCCGCAGATATAGTTGCGCCTTTTTTAAATATACACCCTATTTCTGATGCAGTCAATAAAAACTGTACGACCTGCTCATCCCGGTACCCATCGCAAAAAACTACAAAATATTGTAAAACAGCCGGTATTACACCAGCCGCGCCATTGGTTGGGGCAGTTACTACACGGCCAAATGAAGCATTTTCTTCGTTAACAGCCAGGGCAAAACAGCTTACCCAGTCTAAAATATTTTGAAAGCCATTGCCTGTTTTCCTGATAGCGGCTATCCAATCATCATAGCTATCCTCGGTATTGCCACCTAACAACCGGTTGTTTAATGCCGCTGCACGCCGGGTTACGTTTAAGCCACCGG
>Ga0206890_1070_pt1 | contig 31211 bp, 26 predicted proteins | sample Alteio_BWOrgHeat_58_FD_152960 | JGI IMG/M metagenome (GOLD analysis project Ga0206890, IMG submission 152960) | Enriched cells from forest soil in Barre Woods Harvard Forest LTER site, Petersham, Massachusetts, United States - Alteio_BWOrgHeat_Nextera6 ... | reverse complement strand
AGTTGATCAACCGGCGATGTTTAAACTTTTTGCAGAACACCTTAACCCTAACGGAATTTTACTTTTTACTTCGGGGCCAGCGCATGGAGAAGCATGGGGAATAAGGTTACATCGAGGCTGATCAGCGCAATTTTACCGTCTGTTTTTACGATTGCATTATCATAAGCGGCTATCGACCGCAAATCCTTTGCAGTTACATAAACTACCAATTTTTCTGCACTGTATGATGTTATGCGCAAAACACCGCTTTCAACCTGTACCAGTTCGCTTTCGGCATAATAGTTATTGTCAACAGTTACTGCGTTTTTGTCGCCGGTTGCAACCATAACCTGGACATTACCGCGGGCTTCAATTTTGGTAAAAGCGCCAATGGCTGATAAAGTGACTGTGGTGTCGTTACTGTTAGCGGCTGCGTAAGTAAAGTTTACTGAACCTAATACTACAAGTGTGATAGCGATTAAGAAAAGGATTGATTTTTTCATGTTTTTAATATTTTGATTGTTAATGTTTTATGTTTCGTTTCCTGAATTACACCTCTCTGACAGCGGCAATCAGCAAAGGTTAATTTGGGTTTTTGGGGTAATAGACGTATGGCATGTAGCTGTAGGCGAACGGGGCTTTTTTATCGACGAAACAGGGCGGAAAATTTTATCTAACAGTACGGGCATGACGGAATAGTTAATTTTCTTTACATTAGCCTTTACACAATCAACCGTATGTCGAAAAAATTATCACTGCTGTTTTTGGGGCTAAGCATGGCCTTATCGTCCTTTTCGCAAAAAATTCAATCGCCCGCCGAGTTTTTAGGCTATAAGCTGGGCGACCAGTTTACGTACCATTACCGCATTGTTGAGTACTTCAGGTATGTTTCCAAAGCATCAAAAAAATGTAAAACTGGTACAATACGGCAGCACCAATGAGGGCCGCCCATTGCTGGCGATGTTCATCGCATCCGACGAAAACATTGGCCGCCTGGAAGAAATAAGACATAATAATTTACGCTTAGCGGGGATTAGTAGTGGTAGTAGCAGCGGCAGTAGCAGTACGGCTTCAACTGCCACTACCACCGCTACTGCCACTACTCCTGTAATCGTCTGGCTGAGCTACAACGTACACGGTAATGAGCCAAGTTCGAGCGAGGCGGCTATGCAAACTTTGTATGATATGGTTGACCCGGCTAATACGCGTACCAAGCCCTGGCTAAGAAATACAGTTGTTGTTATTGACCCCTGTTTAAACCCTGATGGGCGCGATAGGTATGTTAATTTTTATAATTCTGTTAAGGGCGAAAAGCCCGATGCTAATCCGGCGGCACGTGAGCATAGCGAACCATGGCCAGGCGGGCGGGTAAATCATTATTATTTTGATTTGAACCGCGATTGGGCCTGGCAAACGCAAAAAGAAACACGGGCGCGGGTGGCCTTATTTAACGAATGGCTGCCACAAATACATGTTGATTTTCATGAACAGGGGTCTAACTCACCGTATTATTTCGCGCCAGCAGCCGAACCCTTTCATAAGGATATTACCCCATGGCAAAAGGAGTTTCAAACTATCATCGGTAAAAACAACGCTAAATATTTTGATCAGAACGGCTGGTTATATTTTACCAAACAGGAGTTCGACCTGCTTTACCCATCGTATGGCGATACGTATCCTATATATAATGGGTCTATCGGCATGACGTATGAGCAGGGCGGCATTGGCGCAGGTTTGGCTATTGTTACCCGCATGGGCGATACTCTGACCCTTGCCGACCGTATTGCGCATCACCTTTCTAATAGTTTAAGCACTATCGAAACCGGGTCGGCTTATGCGCAAAGGGCCGTGGAAGAATTTAAAAAGTATTTTGAAAACAGCCGCGCCAACCCGCCGGGCGAGTATAAAACCTACGTTATTAAAAACGATAACGAGGATAAAATGGCCGCACTGGCCAAAACGCTCGACCGTAACGGCATACAATATGGCTTCGGGGTAAAAAGCAGCGCTACCGGGTTCAATTATTTTAACGGGAAAACGGAGCAGTTTGCTATCGGGCAAAGTGATATGGTTATTAATGCTTATCAGCCAAAATCTGTTTTGCTGAATGTATTGCTTGAGCCTAAAACATTTGTTGCCGATTCTATCACCTATGATATTACCGCTTGGGCCTTGCCTTATGCTTATGGTTTAAATGCCTATGGTGTAACGGAATCGATAAAACCGGGAAGCGAGGGAATGGCCGCAATAAAAACCGTACCTGTTGCGCCCGCCAGCGCTTATGCTTATGTATGTGCATGGCAATCTATTGAGGATGTAAAGTTTTTGGCAGCCCTGTTAAAGGAGAAGATAAAAGTGCGCTATACCGAAACACCATTTGAAGCAGGCGGAAAAAAGTTTGAGGCGGGTTCATTGATCATCACTAAAGCAGGCAACGACCGCGCTGATTTTGCGCAAACTATAACCCGCCTGGCAACTAATTACAAGCGCGAATTGATGCCATTAACATCGGGGTTTGTAGATAAGGGTTCGGATTTAGGCTCGGATCATATCAAATATATGGCTCCGCCCAAAGTGATGCTTATTGCCGGGGATGGGGTAAACAGTGAGGCCATGGGCGAGGTTTGGCATTTTTTTGAACAACAAATAGGCTACCCCGTTACACTGGTAAAATACAACGATTTGGGCCGGGTTAAATTAAGCGACTTTGATATCGCCATTTTTCCGGGTGGCAGGTATATGGATTTCCCTTCGGACAGGTTACAGGCATGGGTTAGAGATGGCGGCAAGCTGATAGCTATAGAAAATGCCGTTGGGCAATTGGTTGATAAAAAAGGCTTTGATATTAAAAAGAAGGAAGATAAAAAGGATGACAAAACCGGCGCTAAGGATCACCCGACGGTAGATATGGTTTATGAAAACCGCGACCGCGATGCAACGAGCGCTACAGTGCCCGGCGCTATTTATAGGTTAACTATTGACAATACCCACCCGCTGGGTTTTGGGTTGCCTAAATACTACTACTCGTTAAAACTAAACGATGATATTTATGAACCCTTAGGCGATGGCAACTGGAATGTTGGCACTATTAAAAAGGATAATCTTGTTGCAGGTTTTGTTGGCCAAAAAAGCAAAGAGAAGATCAAAGACGGTATGTTGCTGGGCGTTCAACACTTAGGCCGCGGCTCGGTAGTGTATATGGTTGATGACCCATTGTTCCGTAGTTTTTGGGAAAACGGCAAGCTGTTGTTTAGCAACGCAGTGTTTATGGCGGGGCAGTAGCTCAGTTTGCAGTGGGCAGATAGCGGTTTGCAGTTGCTAAGTTTGTACTGGGCAGTTTGCAGCTTTAATTAAAATTGCAACCCATCCACTGCAAGAAAAATTAAAATGGCTACTGCAAACTGCCCACTGCAAACTAATTGGCCCCCTTCACCCTGCCTTTTTCATCTTCGGCGCCGGTTTGGTGGTTACGGGCCTTGATCTTGCTGTTGCCAAAATTATAGGTAAAGGTTAGCCGGGCAATGCGGGTTTCGTTTTTCTGCATGATCTGTATCTGGTCGGTTTGATAATTCAGGTCAACATTGTTGGTGCGTGTATTAAATATGTCGCTTACCGAAAACTTTACATTCATTTTTTTAGCGGCAAATGAACGGCTTATACCAAAGTCAAGGTTGTACTGTTGTTTGATTTCAAAAAGCCCGTAGGTTTGTGCAGATTGATAATTCTCCAATAACTCGGCCCTGAACCCGCTGAACAAAAACGACTGCGTTATTTTAGCATTATAAGCAGCCTGCCCCCTGTTCAAATTTGCGCCTAATATCGAATTTGATTTAAACTGGTTGTAAAAGCCGTTCACATTAATATTACCGGTAAACCATTTGGCTATGGTATAGGGCGAATTGATGCTGATATAATAGGAGTTTTGAGTTTGTAAATTCAGGTTGGTTTGAAAAGTGGCTTTTTTAGCAGTATCGGTAAGTATGATCTGGGTTATAGCGTCGCTTACCTGGCTGTAGCCAATGTTAACGCTAATGGTTTTATTATAGGTATAATCTAATTCAAAGTTGTTGGTGTATTGCGGCTGTAAAAAAGGGTTGCCTTTTTGATAGGTATAAGGGTCAAGATAATATACAAAGGGGTTAAGGTCATCATATCCCGGGCGGTCTATCCTGCGGCTGTACGAAAATCCCAGCTGATGTTTATCTGAAAAAGTATGGTTGATGAAAAAGCTTGGGAACAGGTCAAAGTAACTGCGGCTTACCACCTCGTTGGTAGTCACCAAATCGCCGGTAGAGGAGGTGTACTCGCCCCTCAGTCCAAACTGTATGGAAGTGTTTTTATAATCCTTACTTAAGTTTACATAAGCAGCCGATACCTTTTCGTCATAAATAAAACGGTTGGTACGGGTTGTATCATTTATATAGGTGCCGTTTTTTAATAGCTGTGCTTCCAAATCATTATCGGTTTTTACATCGCTGTATTTTACGCCCGATTCAAATTTTAAGCTTTTGGTAATAGGATACGTGTAATCAACCTTGGCGGTATGGATATCAATTACCGATGGGCTTTGATTGCGTAAAAAAGTTGAAGGGTGTTGTACGCTGCCATTAGGTAAAAAGTAATCTGTTTGGTACTGCGCGTTGTTGGCATTATTAAACTTCGAATAATCAAGGTCAACGGCTAATACCTGGCCGTCTTTGGTGATCTGGTACCTGTCGTTCAAATTGGCTGCAAAATCCTTATAGCTCTGCCTGAAAACTGAGGTAGTATGCTGTAATGAATCAATAGTTGTTGGGGTTGAGCCAATGCGGGTGGGATTATTATTAAAATCATTTTCATTATTAAAGTAGCCATTAACAATAAACCCGATAGTGTTTTTATCCGACAGGTCATAATCAGCGCCAATGCGGTAGCTGTTGTTATGGTTAATTTGAGGCATGAAGGTTGACTGGTCAAAGTACGTAGCCGTTCCGTTTGGGCCGGCCACTTCACGGGTAATTCCCAGGAAACGCCCCCTTTGATTGTCATTCCGGTTAAAATTTGCAAAAACGTTTAGGTTACCTTCTTTATGGTTTAACGAAAGGCCCTCATTATCTTTAAAATAATAGCCCATTCCGGCGCCCAGCGTAACGCTGCCGTTTGTTCCGGCGTTTTTATTCTTTTTAAGTTTTATGTTGATAATACCCGAATTGCCCGAAGCATCATATTTAGCGGATGGGTTAGTGATGAGCTCGATAGATTCAATAGTGGTGCCATCGGTAGAGCGTAATAAGGTAGCCAGTTGTGCCGACGATAAATAAGTTAATTTATCATTGATCATTACGGTTACGCCCTGTTTGCCGTTCATGCTGATGTTGTCGTCCTTATCTACAGTAACACCGGGTGCCCGCTCTAATATCTCCATTGCCGAGTTCCCGGCGGCCAGGATGCTGTTCTCCACGTTCATTACTGTGCGGTCAACCTTGCGCTCAATAAGCGGTTTGGTGGTGGTTATATTTACCGTTTGTAAGCTTTTTGAATTATCCTGCATCTTTAAACCGGGTACAGTAATGTTTGAAGCGGCCTCGGTAACCGAAAATGCCGGGCTTACCACTTTGGTATAGCCTACAGCAGTTGCTTTAACCAGGTAAGTGCCGGGATTAATATGATCAAACAGATAAACGCCCGCGTCCGTGCTTAATGTACCTTTAACTATGGTTGAGTCTTTTGCTTTTAAAAGGCTTACGGTGGCGTATTCCATTGGTTTGCCTTCAGCATCAAGCAATAAGCCGGTTACTTTGGCAGCGGGTTTAGTTTGTGCTATAGATAAGGTTATAACCGAGAATGTCAGCAGCAGCGTATATAATATTTTAGTAAAATGTAGTTTCATAGTCGTGAGATGTTTTAAAATAAGGGCAATAGCAAGCCCTAAAGAAAATTTCCTTTTTTTTCTGTTAGTTGATAAATTTTTGTTGTCCGGTTATGTGGCCGGGTTAAGATCAGTAATATGGTATTGTTGTAGATAAGATGCTGCCGGGCGGCAAAAAGTTACAGGCAGGGGTGTTTTTTTTGTGAAAGAGCCAAGAACCGAGATTCAAGAACCAAGATAGAAAAGCAAAAGCGGGGCTTGTTTTGTCTTACATTGACATAGCCGCCCAAATTATTCCTTTTTATCTTGGTTCTTGAATCTTGGCTCTTGATTCTCAAAGATTACTTAGTCCCCGGCGTTGTTATTGGCGCAGCTGTTACCAGGGTATCAACTTTGCATTGTAAACCATCGGCAGTCATTATAAAGGTAGCGGTTGGCGCATCGTTCTTTTTGTTAAGCACCTTGCATTGGTACACATCAACACCATCAAGGTAACGTTCTATCTCCCTGTCGAAAACCAGTTTAGCATTAACCGGAACTTTTAAAGTTAAACGTATTTCCTGGTTGCGCCACAAGCGGTTAAGCGGTTTCTCTAAATGCCTGCTAAACTTTAGTACCGAATCCTGCTGTATAAACTGATAGGTGGTGCTTTGCGCATTTATCAATGCATCAACATCGTTGCGGCCCCGAGCACTGAACGATTCAACCAGTACGGGTTTATCCACGTCGCTTCGTTCTATATAGATACGTACATTATCCGGCGAGTCGAAATTATCGTTATCATCCACGTCATCTAAAATAACGCGGTTATTAAAATGTTCTTTTAAGTTGAGGCGCAGGCTATCTTCGGCGCTTAGGTATTTAACATCATTCAACGTTAAATAATAAGTGTTGCCAACGGTTGGCTTAATGGCAACGTTTTGCGTAAACCGCTCCTCGTGCCTGAAATCGGCGCTTACTTTTGCCGAATAATAAATTACAACAACAAGGGTAGCTAACCATACAACCAGTAATGTTGTACCTGCCCCCCTGTTTAAACCGGCGCTATTAAACAGAACGCCAATAAGCAACATGATGACAACAAATAATGGTATAGCCAGTAATAAGAATGAGGCCGCCAACACAACCGCGTTAAGCTGGTACTCTAATATATTGAATGGAAAGATGTGGTAGAGCCCCATTTTTCCATAAGCTAAAAAGCCAACAATGGTAACAATCAGCACTATAAGCATTCCAAAACAGGCAATTAAAACAACAATACCTAAAAGTTTAACAAACATTTTGGCCGCGCCATTAAAAAATATGCCCAGGTGGTGAAAAAAGTCGCCGGTAAAGTCACGGGCTTTATAAACAAAGGGCTTGGCTTCGCGGCCCATGTTTGATAAACTGTCGCGTACCGAGCTCACTTCCTCTTCCAGGCTTTGTTTAAAACCCTGCAGGTTTATTTTCTGGCCCTTCATGGCCATACGGTCGGCGCGGGTGGTGGCTTTGGGTATCACTATCCACAGTATCATATACAGGATAAGGCCGCTGCCGGCAAAAAAGAAGGTTATGGCAAATGCGAGGCGTATCCATACCGGCTGCGTGCCAAAATAGTTGGCCAGTCCCGCGCAAACGCCGCCCAATAAATGGTCCTCGCCATCGCGGAATAAAGTACGGGTGCCGCTGTTATAGGCAAAGTTGTCATTAGCGGGTCCCTCTTCGGGGTAGTCAAAATCGGCAACGCTGCCCATTTGCTCAATTACAGCGTTTACATCCTGCTCAACAATAACCTGCTTGTTTTCGTTGGCCAGTATTTCGGTAAACATTTCGGCAATACGGTTCTCAATATCGGTGGTTATTTCGAGGCTATCCGCCGAGTTTAGGAAATGACGTTTAACATCCGTCATATAATTTTTCAGTATTTCGTAGGCATCTTCCTCAATATGGAATATAAAGCCGTTTATGTTGATGATAATAGTCTTATTCATGATGGTGATAGTTTGAGTAGTTATTTATTTTTTTGAACGGCTGTTTCAACTGCAAAGGATAATTCCTGCCAGGTTTTATCGAGCTGTGCCAGCACTATTTTGCCCTCTTCAGACAGGGTATAATACTTTCGCGGGGGGCCCGAGGTGGACTCGACCCAGTTATAGGTTAGCAGGCCATTGTTTTTTAAGCGGGTTAGTAAAGGGTACAGGGTGCCCTCAACCACAAGCAGTTGTGCTTTTTTAAGTTCGGCAATTATATCAGATGCATAGGTTTCGTCACGGCCTATTATGGAAAGTATGCAATACTCCAATATACCTTTGCGCATTTGCGTTTGTGTGTTTTCTGCGATCATGACACAAAGATATATGTTTTAAAATGTATTATGCAATACCAAGTACTAAATATTTTTATTTTTCTTATGAAATTAACTTTAAGAAAAAAATATTTTCGCTTTTTCTCCTTTTTATTTGACTATTTGATATTGTAACACTACTTTTATAATTAATTAACTAAGTATTAACTGATCTTATTATTTAAACATGAAAAAACTTCTACTAGTAAGTTTGTGTTTCCTGATGTTATTTATGACACAGGTGTATGCACAAAATCGTACGGTTACTGGTACAGTTAGCGCTAAGGAGGACGGCTTGCCGCTTCCGGGTGTTACTGTCAAGGTAAAAGGCTCTGTCATCGGTACGCAAACCGGTGTAAATGGCAAATTCACATTAAGCGTTCCTCAAAACGCTACACTCGTTTTCTCTTACATCGGCTATCTTTCAATTGAGCGGCCGGTAACAGCAAGCGGCATTGTTAACGCCGAACTCGAATCGGCAAGTAAACAACTTGGAGAAGTTGTGATAACCGGTTCAGAAGGCAGAAAGCTATCTGAAAAATCTGTTGGTTATGCTGAAACACACTTAACTGCCGACAATGTTAACCTAAGCGGTGAAACCAACTTGTTAACCGGCTTAACAGCAAAGGTTGCAGGTTTGCAGATCAACACAGTAGGTAGCGGTGTTGACCCGTCTATCCGTGTTGTTTTGCGTGGTGAGCGTTCTATCAACGGTAACAACCAGGCTTTAATTGTTGTTGACGGCGCCCCGCTTCCAAACGGCGACATTTCGTCAATTGACCCTAACACTATTGAAAGCTATGATGTATTGAATGGTGGTAGCGCGGGTGCGTTATACGGTTCGGAAGCATCAAACGGTGTTATCGTTATTACAACCCGTAAAGGCGCAGCAGGCGGAAAACCTGTTGTTACTTATTCAAACTCGTTCCAGGCAAACCAGGCAGCTTATTTCCCTAAGTACCAAACTCAGTTTGGTCAATATGGTGGTGAAGGCGCTCCTTACATTGACCCGCTAACCGGTTTTTCGTTGGTTGTTCCTTACGAAAACCAGCAATACGGCCCGGCTTTTGACGGCCATACTTACCAGTTAGGCGCCAATGCAGGCAGTGCAACAGGCCCTGCAAATATGCAGGTTTATTCTGCCGCCGCTAAAGATCCACGCAAAGCTTTCTGGAACACCGGTATCACCGAGCAAAATAACATAGGCATAGCCTCTGGTAATGCCGATGATTATTTTAACTTTTCTGCTCAAAATGTAATTATACATGGTATAACCCCATTTGATGTAAATGACAGAAACTCTGCTACATTTAAGGCAGGTAAAAGATATGGCATATTTAAAGCAGAATACAGCTTAACCTATACCAATACTTCACTTAGCCAGGTTGGTACAGGTGGTTACGGCGGTAGCATAGGCACCTCATTAGCACAGTTCCCGGCCGACTTAAATATTAAGGATTTCAGGGACCCTAAAAGTACTTTTGCAAACCCCAGCGATTTTTATGACGCTTATGCAACAAACCCTTACTGGGAGCTTTATAACGGCAGGGTAAATACTACCAAAAATGTTATATTGGGTAATATCAACTTAAGCTTAAATCCAACCAAATGGATGGACGTAAACTATCGTTTATCGGATAACTTTGGTTTTTACGAGCAGAAGTCAACTTACGCTGAAGTTGATTTTAGCGCCTGGAGCATATCTGATCCATTGGGAGCAGGAAATATCCCGTCAGGACACGCTACAACAGGCAACATCCCGGGATCAGTAAATGACTTTTCAGCTTCGGGCGATGGTAATAACGGATACTCGAGGTTACAACAGGACGCGATGATCAATTTACACCCTGTGTTGCTTAAAGATTTTAAAACCAATTTATTATTAGGTACCAGTTTGTTCAATGAGCATTATAAAGCTATGTCAATCTCCGGTAGCGCTTTATTGATACCCGGTTTATATAACGTTGCAACTAATGCTGGTTCGCCTTCAGCGTCTGAGTCGGAAGATACGATCAATCAGCTTGCTTATTATGCTGATTTAACCATGAACTATAAAGACTGGGCATTTATAGATGCAACTATCCGTAATGACCGCGACTCGAGGTTATCAGCAGCGCATCGCTCTTTTTACTACCCGGGCGTATCAGGATCATTTGTATTCACTGACGCTATTGACGCCTTAAAAGGTAACAAAGTATTAAACTATGGTAAATTAAGGGCCGCCTATAGTATAACCGGCCAGGTAAACGTTGGGCCATACAATATTAATAATGTTTATGGCGTAACCAGCCCGGGCTTCCCTTATGGTTCAGTTGGCGGTTTATCGGTAGGTACAACCAATTATACAACCCTTGTACCTGAGCGTGTAACTGAAATTGAGTTTGGTACCGAGCTGGCATTTTTTGACAACTTTGTACACGGCAGCTTCACTTATTACAAACAAAACAGCCGTAACCAAACTTTAAATGTTGGTACATCGCCTTCTACCGGTTTCAGCAACGTATTAACTAACGTTGGTGAGTTACAGTCAAGTGGTTATGAAGCGGCAATGACCGTGTCACCATTAACTAAAGCCAAAAACAGGTTTGCTTTAGACCTGGGTGCTACGTTAACCAATACCGAATCAAAAGTAATATCATTATTGCCAAATGTACCCCAGTTTAATATAAGCGGCGGTAACGGTAATGAGTGGGCAATTGTAGGCCAGCCTTACCCGGTAATTAAGGGTACTGCCCTATTGCAAACCCCAACAGGGCAAACTGTAGTTAGCGCAGCTAACGGCTACCCTTTATTAAACCCAACACCTCAAATTTTGGGCCGCACAACACCTGAGTATATATTGGGCCTTACCTTAAACGCAGGCTATAAATTTATAAGCTTACATGTTGTTGCTGAATACCGTACAGGCTTTGTACAGGAATTCCAGCAGGCTAATACCCTGATATTTGGCGGTACATCAGCCTATACTACCCAGGCAGGCCGCCAGCGTTTTGTATATCCTAATTCGGTATATCAAAATGCAGCAGGTAATTATGTAACCAACACCAATATTCCGGTACAGGATGGTAACTACGGTTTCTGGCAAACCTCAAACTTTAACTCAGCTATCAGCCCTTATACAACAAGCGCTGCATTCTGGAAGTTAAGGGAAGTAAGCCTGGGCTTTGATTTGAACCAGTTTATAAAAAACATGAAATATGTTAAAGGTTTAAAATTATCGCTTACAGGCCGCAACTTAATGATGTGGGTACCTAAAACCAACTTCTGGGGCGATCCGGAGTTAAGCGTTGATAATTCAAACGCGGTAGGTTTTTCAAATGTGAACAATCTTCCGAGCCAAAGAACGTTTGGTGCTAAATTGGATGTAACTTTTTAAATGTAATAATGATGAAAAAGAGATATATAATATTAACGACCTTATTTTTTGCATTGGTTATCACCAGTTGTAAAAAAGGCTTCCTTAGCCAGGAAGTAAACCCCAATTCGCCATCAGTTGCTTCACCGCAAAATTTATTGACCGGCGCTTTGGCAACCACAGCTTACCGGATAAATGGCGGTGGCGGCAGCCAGTACTATAATTACCTTAGCGTATGGATGGGTTATACCACCCCAAGCGGTAACTATGTACCCAGCCCTACTTTAGAGCAGTATAGCTTTACCAACGCCAGTTTCCAGGTATTTAACCCGCTTTATAGTAACCTTACCAATTACAACGCCCTGATAACAGCGGCTGCCGCTAACCCTGCATTAAATTACTTTGCTGCAATTGCACAAATTATGTCATGCCTTGATTACCAGGAATTGGTTGATAATTATAATGATGTACCATATTCACAGGCTTTAAACAGTAGTAAATACCTGTTCCCGGCTTATGATAAAGGGCAGGATATTTATAATGCCTTAGAGACACGTTTAGACGGCGCTATTGCCCTGATCAACTCAAGCGGCAGCGCAAGTAGCCCGGGTAGCTCAGATGTTTATTTTAGCGGTAATATGACCAGTTGGAAAAAGTTTGCCAATACCTTAAAGTTGAGAATAGCCTTACGCCAGAATACCAACCTGCCGGGTAATGTAGCCGCTTTAAAAACAGAGGTAGCAAAAACAGCATCCGAAGGTTATCTTGATGACAAGACTTTTGCACTGTGTCAGCCCGGTTATTCGGCATCTGATTTGAACAGCGGCCAGCAAAGCCCATTTTATTTATACTGGGGTTACTCGGCCGCAGGCGGCGAACAACAGGGCCATGCTTACAATCGTTTAAATAATTTCTATAAAACGTTATTGCAAAACTATAACGATCCGCGTTTAAGCCAGGCTTATGCGCCTGCGCTTAGCAGCAATACTATGGTTGGCCTTACACTTGGCGCATCTAACGGCGCGCTTACCAATCAATTCACCAGCGCTGTTGGCCCGGGCTTAATTATCAGCCCAAGTATGCCATCTGTTGTAATAAGCGGCGCTGAAGCTTGCTTCCTGGTTTCGGAAGGTATTTTGGAAGGCTATGTTACTTCAGGTACTGCGCAAGATTACTACCAGCGTGGTATAACCGCTTCATTTGTGGCCCTGCAGGTACCAAACGCCGCCGCCGCCGCAGCTACTTATTATGCCCAGACGACAGCTAATGTTGGCTGGACATCTTCGTCAGCAAACTATTTACAAGCAATTATTACACAAAAATATATCTCGCTTGTAAATTACGGTTCATTTGAGGCATATAATGAATGGAGAAGAACAGGTTACCCGATATTAACCTCTAACCGCTCGGTAAAGGCAGGCGCTTTGGGCACAGGCCCGGCCCCTAACCGGATCTATTATCCAAGTACCGAGTTTAGTACAAACTTAACCGCGGTTAGCGCCGAGCCGGCCGTTGATCCGTTTAACAGCATAATTTTTTGGGCAGTTAAAAGATAAATTTAAAAGATATGAAAACAAGAAATTTAATAAAAATTACGGCATTGGCAGTCTTAGCATTGGCAGTGACATCTTTAAGCTCATGTCTTAAAGATCCCCGTTTTGTCAATTATGCGGGTTCAACACCTACTGTTGAGCTTCCTTTAGCAGCCTCAACCGGCGAGTTCCAGGCCGAAGCTTATCCTATACAAACAGCGCCTATAACTTTACCGGTTGTTGTTAATTTAGCTTCACCTTCTACAAGGAGCACGGCTACTACAGTAACGTTAATTGTTGACCAGGCTGCATTTACAGCCTATAATGCTGCTAATGGCGGTGGATATACCTTATTGCCCGCAGCCGATTATTCTATCAGCAGCTTAACCGTTACCATACCTGCTGGACAAAGGACCGCGACCATGAATATTTCAATTAACTCATCATTAATTGACCTTTCAAAAGCGTTCCTGTTGCCTATCAGCATATCAAATGGCGGTGGCGTAAATATTAGTACTTATAGCACCATCATGTATAACGTACAGGCCAAAAACCAATATGATGGTATCTGGACGTGTACCGGTACAATGAATGATACAGGCGTGCCTACCAACCTTGGTAAATATCCTGTAGATTATTATTTGGAAACCCAAAGTGCCACCAGTGTTGCAATGTATGATGTTGCCTTCTACGGAGGATTTGCGCATGAAATAAATGCAGGCGGTACCAATGTTTACGGTAGTTTTGCCCCGGTATTTACTTTTAATGCAGCAAACGCTGTTACTACAGTTGTAAATTATTACGGGCAACCGGCAGGTAACGGACGTTCTGCAGCAATTGATCCAACCGGGCAAAATAAATTTACCGGGGGTACCACACCGGGTAATGTTGGTGCTACGTTCCAGGTTAATTATTTTATGTATCAACCGAGTGTAGTTCCAGTAGGCCCTCGTGTATTCTTTAGTGAAACCTTTACTTATAAAGGCCCACGCCCATAATAAGGCTTAATAGGAATTTAATATTTAAAAGCGGCTGCCCTATTTGGGTGGCCGCTTTTTTTGTAGTAGTTGTTGATTGATGCTGGTGAGGTTTTGATGCCAAGCAGAGAATCACTTTTAAAGCCAGCCGCCTAATGTATCACGCAGGCCCCCCGCATCTTATCAACTTTTAGACAAAAGTGATTTGAAAATGCTTTTAAATCTTATCTATAAACACTCTCCGCTGGTGCACGCGTGTCGCGTGTGCCTTGTAAGCAAAACTTACAAAATACAATCTTTCTTTATGCAGAAATTTAGATTTTCTGCTCATGTACTAAAACTACAATATTTATCTAAAATCATAGAAATTTACAAAGGCACACGCGGCACGCGTGCGCCAGCGATGGGTAGCTATTATGCAATGCCCCCGCTTTTGAGATTTTTAATAAAATACTGCATACTTTTAAAATCAAAAGCCCTGAAATAAATCAAGGCTTTTTAGATTGGAAGTAGTAATTAAATTATGCGCAAGCTCCAAAATTGTCGCTGCAACTTGTAGATGTTGGCATACAAGAAGCGTATCCACAACGCGAGGTAGGATTATCTAAAGAACATGTGTAGTAGGGGTCGACTGGATCTCCCACGTCAAAGCATTCCCAAATCACAGCATGATCTCCGCCCTTAATTTGTTTTTGTTGTTCCCTTGATAGGGGCTTTCCTAAGTTTTTCATAATTTTTGATTTTTTAAGTATATATAATTGAACAAATAATTGCGAGTAATTTTTTAATTGTAATCCCTAACGCTGGCTCACACGTGTCACCTGGCAGATATTTAGCCCGCATTACCTATCAGTTTTTAAAGGTACACGCGACACGCGTGCACCAGCGGGGGCCTTATCACTTTTAAAACTAAGAAAACAAATGCTGATCAAAAAGACTACAACTATTGCAGTCAATTTAGTGTTAATAAATTTTTTCATAATACATAAGTTTTAGTGTACTCTAAGTTAAGTGTTTTTGCTGTGTATTGAGGATATAACTTTGCACAAATGTCAATAACTAAGGTTGAAAACTTGGTGTAACCTTTTCTGTTTAAATGCGTAAAAGGTTGTTTTTCAATTTATAGCGGTGCGAAAGTTGCGATACTCCAAGAACGGGAAACTTCAGGATGTATTGGATTAATTAAAGCAAAATGCATTAAGTATTGGTTAATCTATAAAAGGGAATCGCACTGCCGCTCCCTTATTACCGGTTACCCACCGCCCTTTTTACCTGCACCAGAATTGCCGATAACCCGTTGGTTTTTATTTCAAAAACGGTTGACAGCATCATACCCAATTTACCGGGCGGGAAACCTTTGCTGTGCATCCACTCCAGGTAATGTGAGGGGAGGTCGGCTATTAAGGTGCCTTTGTATTTGCCAAATGGCATTGGGGTGCGTACAATGTCGATGAGTATTTTTGAATCGGGGGTTACGTTTTCCACAAGGGTAAATATAGGGGGAATTGGGTGAGGTTTAGAGAAGGTGTGAAAACACTATAAACTATTTAATTGACTAAGCAGAACAGGGATGTCAATCTTTATAGTGGTATATAGTGTTACTGCAGATACACCAAAACATTCATGAATTAACTTATTTCTCATCTCCTTCATCAACCGCCATTGTACCTGTGGGTTTTGAGTTTTTAATTGTTCGGATATTTTAGATGCTGCTTCACCAATTATTTCAAATCTGCGCGTAACTGCGTCTTGTAACATTAAATCATTTAAGAACTCATATTCGGTTTTATTTTCAGTTTAATCAAGCATGATTTTTACAGAATCAATAATATCTTGTATATATACTTTGTCTGATCTGCTCATAAAATGGTAATAGCAGAACGAAGTACTTCGTCTTTAATGGAGGGTTTTAATGCGCTGTACTCTACCAAATCTACTTTGCATTTTAATAACTCGGAAATTTCATTTTCAAGTTTTAGCATTTTAAACAGTGTAAAGTCTTTGGCCGGTTCAATCAGTAAATCCAAATCGCTGTTAATGTTTGTGTTTTGTTTGGCAACAGAGCCAAAGATAGCGGCGTGCTTAACCATGTGCTGCTTTAAAACAGGCAAAATGAGTTCTTTATATTGTTGCAACAATAACATATTCAAATATACCGCATTTAAAATCAAAAAGAAAAGCCCCTAAAATTGGAGCAGTGAAATCGCTTTTAAAGTCTGTCGCCTGTTTTACCCTATCTTCCTCCTTTCCCTAATTTTAGGGGAAGGTATCACACAAAGCCCACCCTTTATCAGTTTTTGAACTAAAACTATCTACAAAGGATAAAGTTCTTAAAAGCGATTTCCGTGAAAACTGGAGGCTCAAAACTACAATAATAAGAACTCCCCCTTTGCGCCACCGCTAAAGCTAAGGCGACACGCGGTAGGGGGTTGGGAGGCTAACCCTTAACCCGTTCTACATAATTACCGGTAGCGGTATCAACTTTCACTTTATCGCCAATGTTGATGAACAGCGGCACATTGATTTCGGCGCCGGTTTCGACAGTGGCTTTTTTCATGGCGCCGGTTGAAGTATCGCCTTTAACAGCAGGCTCGGTATAGGTTATTTCCAGCTCGGCCGAGCCGGGGATAGAGCCCATAATGGGTTCTTCGCTTTCAAACGCAACAATAACGTTCATGCCCTCTTTTAAAAACTTTACGGCTGTGCCAAATAAAGCTTTGGGCACGTTATGCTGATCGAAAGTGTCGTTATCCATGATCACCAGCTGATCGCTGTCTTCGTATAAATATTGGTAATTGTTGGTTTCAACCCTGGCTATGGTTACGTCCTCATCGGTACGGAAACGGTATTCGACCAGCTTGCCCGATCTGACATTACGCATACGTGCCTGGTAAAAAGCGCGCAAATTGCCCGGGGTACGATGTAAAAATTCTTCTACCTGTAGTAACTCGCCGTTAAAGCGGAGAATGTTGCCGTTCTTAATTTCAGATGCTTTAGACATAAAATTTATATTGAGGCGCAAAATTAGGGAGTTAGTTTGAAAGAAGCAAGCGTTGGTTGATTAGGTTGATTGAGTGAGTGGTTGATTAGGTTGGATTATGTTGTAAAAATTGTAATGGTTGTAAGCTGTAACTACTCACCTAATTAACTCAATCAACCACTCACCATAAAACAACCACTCACTCAGTCAACCCAATCCAACCCAATCAACTCTTAAAGTCAGAGACGTTTAACCTGTGATCACAAAAAGAATACTCATGCTCCTGGTTTGAGCAAATAATGGTTAGGCGGTTTTGGGCGTATTGCTGTACGAGGCTTAAATACCATTCAACGCCTTGTGTATCTAAATTAGAGGTTGGCTCGTCAAGCATTAGCATGGGGGTATCGGCACAAAAAGCGAGGGCCAGTTTAAGCCGTTGTTTCATGCCCGACGAAAAGTACCTGATGGCTTTGTTTTTACTGCTGTGCATACCCAGTATATCAATTACCGCCGCCGCATCTATTCCGGCTTTGTAGGGCTTAAACTTAAAATGAAAGTCTATTACTTCGGTAAGGGTAAATTCTTCAATTAACTCTAAATAGGGTGCGGCTAAACTCATGTGCTGAAATACCTGCTCGATATCAATTAACTCGTCGCCCTTAAAAAAGCTAATGGTGCCTGCTGATGGCGAAAGGCTGCCGTTTAAAACCTGTAGCAACGTAGATTTGCCCGAGCCGTTTGGCCCTAATATGGCGTAGGTTTCGGGGCTGTTGAAAGTATGGTCTATCCCCCGGAATATCCAGTCGCGGTTAAAGCGGCGGCCAATGTTTTGGAGGGTGATGTGATAGTTTATGGTCGATAGTCCATAGTCCATGGTGTTGATTTGGTTTATAGTCGATGGTCGATAGTAAGTTTTATAGTCCATAGACGATGGTCCATAGTGTTAATTTTAATTTATAGACTGTAGCCCATAGTTTATGGCACTAAATAGCAAACTAACTATGGTCCATGGACTATCGACCATAGACCACCTACGAATTACCGAATCCCTTCATAATACCGCGTTGCGAGTTCTGCACAAAGTTGATGATCTCGTCGCGCTCGATGGTTGGGTTAAATTCGGCTTCAATAATATCAAGCGCTTTGGTCATATTATACTTTTTAAGGAATATAATACGGTATATCTCCTGTATCTCGTTAATTGTTGCGGCGGTAAAGCCCCTGCGGCGCAGGCCAACAGAGTTGATGCCTATATAAGATAAAGGCTCGCGCCCGGCCTTGGTAAATGGCGGTACATCTTTACGTACCAGCGAACCGCCTGATATCATGCTATGCGCGCCTATCTCAACAAACTGGTGTACGGCAGAAGTGCCGCCAATAAACGCGTAGTCATAAACATTAATATGCCCGGCTAATTGCACGGCATTGGCAATGATCACATTGTCGCCGATAACACAATCGTGCGCAACATGGGTATAGGCCATTAACAAGCAATTATTGCCAATGGTAGTGGTGTTTTTGTCTAATGCGGTACCGCGGTTAAGGGTAACGCATTCGCGAATAACGGTATTATCGCCTATAGTTACCGTACTTGCTTCGCCTTTATATTTAAGGTCCTGCGGTGGTGCCGAAACTACAGCGCCAGGAAAAATACGGCAGTTTTTACCAATACGGGCGCCATCCATAATTACCGAATTTGAACCTATCCAGGTGCCTTCGCCAATTTCTACGTCTTTGTGTATGGTTACAAAAGGCTCAATTACCACGTTATCGGCTATTTTAGCCTGCGGGTGTATATATGCTAACGGCTGGATCATATAGAATCAGTTTTTTGTTTTTTTACAATTTGAGCCATAAGCTCAGCTTCAACTACTACACGTTCGCCTACCATGCCAATGCCCTTCATTTGGGCAATGCCCCTGCGTATAGGCGCTATTAAACTGCAATGGAATATGAGGGTGTCGCCGGGCACTACCTTGTCTTTAAAGCGGGCGTTTTCGATCTTTAAAAACAGGGTGATATAGTTTTCAGGATCGGGCACGGTATTTAAAACCAATATGCCGCCGGTTTGCGCCATGGCTTCGATTTGTAAAACGCCCGGAAAAAGCGGTGTCCCCGGAAAATGACCCATAAACAGATCTTCGTTCATGGTTACATTTTTCAACCCCACCACATGGCTTTTGGTAAGCTCCAGTATTTTATCGATCATTAACATTGGCTGGCGGTGCGGCAAAATGTTCATGATCTGCACGGTATCATAAACCGGCTTCATGTTAGGGTCGTAAACTTTAAAATGCTTGCGGCTCCTTTCCTTTTTTATCAGGGTTTTTATCTTTTTAGCGAAGGCTATGTTAGCCGCGTGGCCCGGCCTTGCAGCCATAATATGCCCGCGCAAGGGTACGCCTACCAATGCCAGATCGCCAATCATGTCCAACAATTTATGCCTTGCCGGCTCATTTTGGTGGCGTAGCTCAATATTGTTCAATATCCCTTGCGGGGCTACCTTAATATCTTTGCGGTTAAACAATTTAGCCAGGTGCGCCAGTTCCTCTTCGTCCACCTGTTTATCAACCACCACGATGGCATTGTTCAGGTCGCCGCCTTTTATCAGGTCGTGTTTTAGCAGCATTTCCAGCTCATGTAAAAAGCAAAAGGTACGGCATGAGGCAATTTCCTTTATAAATTCGGTTATTGACGATATACTGGCATGCTGGCTGCCCAACACCTGCGAGTTATAATCAACCATGCAGGTAAAGCGGTAATCATCATCAAGCGGCATAGCCACCATTTCTACTTTGCGGTCGGCTTCTGAATAATGTATGTTGTAGGGTATATGGTAATACTCACGATCAGCTTCCTGCTCAACCAGGCCGGTTTCTAATATGGCATCAACAAACTGGATAGAGCTGCCGTCCATTATAGGCGTTTCGGGGCCGTCCATATCTATCAGCACATTATCAATCTCCAAACCCACCATGGCGGCCAGTACATGCTCAATAGTGCTTACACTTGCCCCGTTTTGCGAAATGGTTGTACCGCGCGAAGTGTCCGTTACATTATCAGCGTCGGCGTCAATAACGGGCTTGCCCGGTATGTCAACCCGCCTGAATTTATAGCCATGGTTTTCGGCCGCAGGGTTAAAGGTCATGGTAACCCTTTCGCCGGTATGCAACCCTGTACCCGAAACAGAAACCGGGGCCTTAATAGTACGTTGTTTTATGTTCATTTTATAGTAGTCAATGGTCAATGGTCCATGGTCAATAGTCATTTGTCATTAGGCTTTTAATTGCAGCCACCCTGACCATTGACCATGGTCTATTGACCGTTTACATTAATTCTTTTTCAGTTCTGCAATTATTTTTGTTAACTCTTCAACCTTTTTTTCTAATTCGGGCAGCCGTTGTACAACTACCTGCGACCGCATATTATTACTATAAGCTACTGCCGGCGAGCCTGCCCATTTTTTCCCTTCGTCAACAATGGTACGGCTTATACCCGATTGCGCCTGCACCTGCGAGCCTTTAGCTATACTGATATGCCCAACCACACCAACCTGGCCGCCTAAGATCACGTTTTCGCCAATTTTTGTACTGCCTGATATGCCGGTTTGCGCGGCAATTACCGTATTGGCTGCAATTTCAACATTATGCGCAATTTGTACCAGGTTATCAAGCTTTACACCTTTACGTATAATGGTTGAGCCCATGGTAGCGCGGTCAACCGTAGTGTTTGAGCCTATCTCCACATTATCTTCCAGTATCACATTGCCTATCTGGCTTACCTTACTGTAGGTGCCATCGGCATTTGGCGCAAAGCCAAAACCATCGCTCCCTATTATCGCCCCCGAATGTACAATTACATTATTGCCCAGCACGCAATCAAAGTAAACCTTTACCCCGGCAAATAACGTGGAGTTTTCGCCCACGGTAACATTGTCGCCAATATAAACGCCCGGATACACTTTGCTGTTGTTGCCCAGTTTAGCATCGGGCCCGATATAGGCAAACGCGCCTATATACACGTTTTCGCCCACAGTTGCCGATGGGTGTATAAAGCAGGGTTGCTCGATACCGGTTTTATGTAGTTTGATGGTATTGTATTTTTCGAGCAATACCGAGAATGCGCTGTAAGCATTTGCCACCCGTATCAGGGTAGCCGTTACCGGTTGGGCAAGTAAGAGATCATCATTAACAATAACTATACCCGCGTTGGTGGTATATAGATATTGCTCGTATTTTGGATTGGCCAAAAACGATAATGAACGGCTGTTGGCCTCCTCAATTTTAGCCAGTTGATCAACTGCTACTAACGGGTCGCCTTCAACGGTTCCGTTGAGTAAAAAAGCTATTTCCTGGGCGGTAAACTGCATCGGGCAAATTTAATAATTATTAGTGATTGGAGATTAGTTAATTAGTGATTAGTTAATACAGGGTTAATGACCGGAAGTTAATGAATGGCGACTGGAGGTTATTGATTTGTGACATGAGGTTAATGATTTGCAGCGTGAGGTTAATGTTAAGATAATCTATACTCAAATCTCCCTATGATCTTTAATTACTGTCCATTAAATCTTTACTATAACAAAGTATATGTTTTTTTACGGTTTTTGCTAATGCCTGTAAATTTGAGTTATCGCTGGCGGTTGTAATATCCTTTACACTGCCGTTCTTCATCAATATGCGGATATTTACATCATCAACTTTATAGGCATTATTCAATATGGTATCTTCAAATACAAAGTAACCGGCATCCTTTTTGGTGATCCCGTATTTAGCTGATGCTTTGTCAATTAGGTCAGCAATGAACTGTTTATCAGGCGCTTCGTTGGTTATATCCACATGGAAAAGCTTACGCTGTATAAAATCGCGGCATAGCTTGGCCAATACAAAGTCCTTATCGGTTGCCCAAACCTTTACTGCCGATAGTATATCCGTATCGTCGAGTTTTGTAAAGGTTTCAATATGAGCGCTTTCGTTTATAAAAGCATCACGGCTAACGGTATTTTTCAAAAAATGGCTTAACGCGGGCGTGGCAAAAAGGCTTTCGCCTGCTGATGCCAGTTCGCGGCTGCGCTTCAAGATCTTCACCAGCAGGTATTCGGCAGCTATTACGGTTTTATGCAGGTAAACCTGCCAGTACATTAACCGCCTGGCAATCAAAAACTTCTCGACCGAGTAAATGCCCTTTTCCTCAACAACAATATGGTCGTCAACTACATTAAGCATTTTGATAATACGGTCTGAACTGATAACCCCTTCAGAAACACCGGTGAAGAAACTGTCGCGGTTAAGGTAATCCAGCCGGTCCATATCTAACTGGCTCGATACCAGTTCATGCAAAAAACGTTTTGGGTAAGTGCCGTTAAAAATGCTGATGGCCATCGTTAACTTGCCATTAAACTCGGCATTTAGTTTGCCCATTAACAGCATGGACACATCCTCGTGCGATATGCCTTCAACAATGGTGCTTTCTAACGCGTGCGAAAATGGGCCGTGGCCAATATCATGTAACAATATAGCTATGGTAACGGCCTCCTGCTCTTCCGGGGTAATTTGGTGGCCTTTGTTTATGAGTGTTTCAATGGCAGTACGCATCAGGTGCATGGCGCCAATGGCATGATGGAACCGGGTATGCAAAGCGCCGGGATATACCAGGTGGGTCATGCCCAATTGCTTAATATACCTTAAGCGCTGAAAATAAGGGTGTTCGAGCAGGTCAAACACCAGCTCGGTTGGGATGCTGATAAACCCGTAAACCGGGTCGTTAATGATTTTCTTTTTATTCAATATGTTGGGGACGTGCTGCAAAAGTGTTAAATTAAGCAATTATATATGTCTTATATTTGTTAATTTATGTTAATTCATTTTTTAATCAATAACAAAACCCGTGCTTTGGGGTTTTACGACTGAATTCAATGCCTGAAAGATAATTGAGGCAAAAATATGTAAATAAAATATTATGCAGGACACAACGATACTATGGGCTGATGACGAAATTGACCTGTTAAAACCACATATACTCTTTTTAAAGGAAAAAGGTTACAATGTTACCACTGTAACCAATGGAAATGATGCCGTTGAGGTATTCAAAAATAACTACTTCGATCTTGTTTTTTTAGATGAGAACATGCCGGGCTTAACCGGTATTGAGACGCTGGCGCAGATAAAGAACATTAATAACGATGTGCCGATTGTAATGATCACCAAAAACGAAGAAGAGTACTTAATGGAGGATGCTATAGGTTCAAAAATTGATGATTATTTGATTAAACCCGTTCACCCAAAGCAAATACTGCTTACTATAAAAAAACTGACTGAAAACAAGCGCCTGGTTACCGAAAAAACAACGATGGCTTACCAGCAGGATTTCAGGAATTTGGGCATCACCCTTAATGATAACCTAGGCCACCAGGAATGGGTTGACGTTTATAAAAAGCTGATATACTGGGAGCTTGAATTACAGCAGCTGGAAGATGTGGGCATGCACGAAATACTAACTTTACAAAAGGCAGAGGCCAATGTGCAGTTTTGTAAATTTGTGGAGCGCAATTACATCGACTGGTTAAAAAACCCAGACGGCGCGCCAACAAATTCTACCCAGCTGTTTAAAAAGAAGGTGTTCCCTAAGCTGGACGCAAAATTGCCGGTGTTTTTTATTTTGATAGATAATTTAAGGTATGATCAGTTTAAGGTCATTAACCCTATTATATCCGAATATTTCAGGCTGGAAGAGGAAGATACCTATTACAGCATTTTACCTACTGCTACACAATACGCGCGTAACGCTATATTTTCGGGCCTGATGCCTTTGGATATGGAAAAACGTTACCCAACCATGTGGCAAAATGATGAGGATGAGGGCGGGAAAAACCTGTACGAAGCTGATTTTATTGCCGACCAGGTTAAACGTGTAGTACGTAAAGACTGTAAAATATCCTATCACAAAATATTAAATATTGACGAGGGCAGGGCGCTGAACGATTCGGTAAGCAACCTGATGAAAAACGACCTTAACGTAGTGGTTTACAACTTTGTGGATATGCTTTCACATGCCCGTACCGACATGCAAATGATACGCGAACTGGCCAGTGATGACGCGGCATACCGATCATTAACACTATCATGGTTTGAGCACTCGCCTTTGTTTGACCTGCTTAAATTTCTAGCCCAAAAACAAGTACGCGTAGTAATAACTACCGATCATGGTACCATAAGGGTTAAAAAACCAAGCAAGATCATAGGCGACCGCAATACCAATACCAACTTACGCTATAAACAAGGCCGCAACCTCAACTTTAACCCCAAGGATGTGTTTCATGTGCGCAACCCGCACGATGCCATGCTGCCAAAGCTGCATGTAAGCTCTAGCTTTGTATTTGCCAAAGAAGACACCTTTTTTGTTTACCCAAACAATTACAACCACTTTGTTAATTTTTATAATGAAACCTTTCAGCACGGCGGTATTTCATTGGAGGAAATGATTATTCCTATTGTTACCTACGGGCCTAAATAGAAGATTATTTTTACTTTTGTCTGAACCATACTCGTAGGATTTAAGGGTTTTCATGATGCTTATCAAAATCAAGATAATCTATAAATCCTGCGAATCATGGTTCAGACAATTAGCAATGACGTAAATTGATACTAACCGCTTCAAATACTTCAGATCTGCCGGCTATTGCAGCCGAGATCGTATCCTCAGCAGGCGCTAACCGCATTTTCCTTTTTTATGGCGATATGGGCGCGGGTAAAACCACACTTATTAAATCATTATGCCGCAATTTAGGCTCGAATGATAATATTACCAGCCCCACTTTTGCAATTGTAAACGAATACGATGCGCCCGATAAAATTTACCATTTTGATTTTTATCGCATTAAAAACCAAATGGAAGCTTTAGATATAGGTTGCGAAGAGTATTTTTATTCGGGCCATTATTGTTTTATTGAATGGCCCGAACGGATTCCCGATATATTGCCTGCTCATTTTGTAAGTATCCGAATAACGGTTTCAGATGATAACTCGCGACATATCAGCGTAGATAAATTTTAATTTCCCGTCTCTTTTTTCGTATCTTCATCATCCATAAAAAAATGTTATGAGCCAAGGGAAATACAGTGGATTTTCGGACATTGCCAAACAGGCAATGATGCAAACGCAGGAATCAATGCTGGAGGTGAAGCATAAAAAAAACAAACTCTACATCGGTATCCCCAAAGAAATATCTTTCCAGGAAAATCGTATCCCCCTAACTCCTTTATCAGTAGCTTTATTAGTTAACAACGGGCATGAAGTAATGCTGGAAAGCAACGCCGGCAAAGCAGCCAATTTTTTGGATAAAGATTACAGCGAACAAGGCGCCCAAATTGTTTTCGACCATAAAAAGGTTTACGAGGCAGATATCATTATAAAAATTGCCCCGCCAACCATGCACGAGATAGAACTGATGAAACCCGGTCAGCTATTAATATCCACCCTGCAATTATCTACCCTAAAAGCGGCCAGTTTGCAGGCCTTAATGAAAAAGAACGTAACCGCGCTTTGCTTTGAACACTTATTAGATGAAGGCGGGTGCCTGACCGTTATCCGTGCCATGAGCGAGATCGTAGGTGCAACATCCATACTAATAGCAGCCGAATACCTGAGCAATGTGTTTGATGGCAAAGGCCTGATGCTGGGCGGTATAACCGGGGTGCCGCCAACTGAGATCGTGATATTAGGCGCAGGCACCGTAGGCGAATACGCGGCACGTACAGCTATTGCTTTAGGGGCGGAAGTGAAAGTGTTCGATCCGTCGATATACAAACTGCGGCGGTTACAAAATAATATAGGCAGCCGGGTATTTACATCGGTAGTGCAGCCCATTGTTTTAGAAAAAGCCATTACCACCTGCGATGTAGCCATAGGGGCCATGCGCGCCGAAGACGGCCTTAGCCCATGCATTGTATCAGAAGCTACGGTAAGCCGCATGAAACCCAACTCGGTAATTATTGATGTAAGTATTGACCAGGGCGGCTGCTTTGAAACATCCGAAGTAACCAACCACACCCATCCTACCTTTAGGAAATACGATGTTATCCATTATTGTGTGCCCAATATCGCCTCGCGTGTGGCGCGTACCGCAACCTACGCCCTTACCAATATTTTTGCACCAATATTGTTAGACATTGGCGAACAAGGCGGCATAAAAAACCTGATATGGCGAAAAGCCGGTATCCGCGAAGCCGTGTATATTTACCAGGGCAACCTTACCAACAAACATATTGCCGAGCGGTTCTCCCTCCCCTGCAAAGACCTTGACTTGCTGATCGTTTCTAACCAATAGCTAATTTATTTATTGACTTCAGGTAATCACTAAAAGTTAATGTATAAATAATACAAAAAAACGATCTCTTCAACCCACAAAAATTTTGAGAAAATCAGTTTTATTTTTTTATATGTTTTTTGTTAAAAAACCAGGCGAAAAACGCCGTCGGAAACCTTGCAGAATTGCGGGTTACTATTAAAGATACATAAAAATACCCGCTTTTCAAAATGCGTTGTTCAAATAGCTTGTTATAGCTAAAATATGGGTTAAACCTAAGCAATATGCCCCCAAAACAGCATGTTAAATCCTGCCGGTTACTCAATAAAAAGTGAATTCACTGAGCATTAAAACATCATTTTAATGCTGCCTCATGTTACCCTAGGTGTACCTCCGGTTGCCTTAAAAAGCTACAACCACACCCACTGTGTATATTAAACCGCCTCGTGTCGCTATTGATCGCAAAACACGTTAATTACGCATAATTTAAAACTAAATTAAAGAAATACGCTTTACTCTTAGTTACCCCGGTAATAAAGTGCAGGTTATAATATGAAAATTTTTCAGCGCGTATATTTGAAAAAGATAGGCAAAATAATAGTGGCAACCTTTAGCGGGTTTATTGATGATAACGGCTTAAAACTAAGCGCGTCATTAGCGTTTTATACAGTGTTTTCGTTAGCGCCGTTGCTGATATTGTGTGTTTCGTTAGCCGATCTTATTTTCAGGAAAGATGTTGCTGCCAATGAGCTGTACCCCGAAATTGCAAAGTATGTAGGCTCACAGGCAGCCATACAAATACAGGATATCCTAAAAAACCTGCAGCTTTCGGGTAAAACAGGGTTCGCGGTAATAGTTGGTGTGGTTACCCTGTTAGTGGGTGCAAGCAGCATATTTGTTGAGATACAGGATTCATTAAACATTATTTGGCGCGTTAAGGCTAAACCTAAGCGCGGTTGGGTTAAACTGCTTCAAAACAGGTTCCTTTCTTTTTCGCTGATCATTAGTTTAAGCTTTTTGCTTTTAGTAACCTTAGCCATAAATTTTTTGCTTGACCTTTTAAGTAAAAAGATAGAAAACTTTTTACCCGCCATTACCGGGGTATTAATTAAGTGTGTAAACTTAGGGCTAACACTTGTTGTAATATCCGTCTTATTTGCAATTATTTTTATGTTTCTGCCCGATGTAAAAATAAAATGGAGGGATGTACGCTCAGGCGCCATTTTTACCGCTTTATTGTTTATGCTGGGCCAGTATGTTATTGGCCTGTACCTTCAATACACCGCACAGGGGTCGGCATACGGTGCGGCGGGCTCCATTATAGTGATATTATTGTGGATCTATTATACGGCTGCCATATTGTACATAGGGGCCGAGTTTACGCAGGTTTATGCCGAGGCTATTGGCAGCCGCATTGAACCTGCCGAGTATGCTGTTTATGTAAAACAAACCGAAGTAGAAGCCGTGGTTAAAAGCCTGCCGCCGCAAAACCCGCAAATTAAAGGAGAGCTTAAAGATGATTAAGCACTAAGCCTGTAACATAATTGCCGGGTAGCCGTCATATATTAGTGCTGATTGTTATTTAAATTAAACTAATATTAGTAAATTTAAATTTATATTGAACTAAATCATGGTACCCCGGCTTTTTTATGATAAATGCCTGAAAACGATAGTGTTTTCATGTTTATTGTGCTGCTGTTTTACAGCCGCCAGGGCACAGTATTTTAGTCTCGATAGTAACCGGAACCGGGTATCAATGCCCTTTAGGTTTATAAGGAACCTGGTTATTATACAACTCAAAATAAATAATGAGGGCCCGTTCAATTTTGTATTGGATACCGGGGTTGGCCAAATGTTGATAACCGAACCTTCATTGGTTGATTCTATTGATCTTGTTAGCAAACGCACGGTAAAAATATCGGGCTTTGGCGAAGGGGAAGATTACGAGGCCTTTATAACTACGCCTTTAAAAGTTAGTATTAAGGGGTTAACCAGCCATGATGTATCGGCAGCTATACTTAAAACAGACCTGTTTGGCCTTTCAAGCTACGCCGGTATGCGCATACATGGTTTATTAGGATACGAATTTTTTAATCAGCTGGCCGTTAAAATTGATTTTGCCGATACCGTAATTACTGTTTGCAGGCCCGGCAAGTTTGGCGGATTTAAGGGCGGAAGCAAAATTGCGCTGAACGTTGATCAAAACAGGCCATACATTGATGCAAACGTTACCTGCAATGACGGGACGGAAACAACGCGAAAGTTAATTGTTGATCTTGGTGCCGGGCACGCCATGTCATTAGAAAAAGTGAGCGATAAAAGTGTTTTTTCGCCCGAGGTAATTCCGGGTAGCCTGGGTGTGGGTTTAAAAGGGTTAATAAGCGGGTACCTGGGCCGCGTTAAAGCAATTGATATAGGGAAATACAAGATCAAAAACATAATAGCATCTTTCCCGGAGGATAGTGCTACAAGATCAGTAGCGGTGCCCCGCGATGGTAACCTGGGGGTTGATATACTTAAAAAGTTTGTGGTGATCTTTGATTATGCGGATAGTGCAATGTATGTAAAGGCATCCACCGGGTTTAATATACCTTTTGAGCATGATATGAGTGGCCTCGAGTATTATGCTACGGGAAATGGGTTTAACCATGTTATTATTGACCGGGTGGAGCCCGGGTCGCCCGGCGAATTGGCAGGATTGGAGAAAGACGATGAAATTATGGCAATTAACTTTAAGCCGGTATCGTCTATGACCCTTGAGCAAATAGATGATCTTTTCAGATCAAAAAACAACCGCATCCTTTTTCTTGATATTTACCACGACCAAAAGTTTACAACACTCATCACCCTGAAGAGAAGAATTTAACAGCGTAATAAGCGCCGATCTTAAAGCTGGCTTATATTTTCAAAAAAGGCTGTTTGAAGGTCTAAGAGCGATTTTACGGCAATTTTTTCACCATAAGTATCAAAGCATAAAAACCTTGAATTTTTATGGCCGCCCTCCCTTCCTTTTTCAATAAAATTAAAGGTTTTAAAAAAGTAATGATTGGTGGTCATATTGCTTTTTTTATCGGTTTGCGTGGCATTAAGCCGAAAGCCAAAACCATCCATCCAATTATGGACTTTTGAGTGGAGCGAAGCGCGCATCTTATTCATAGGGCATTGTTTTTATATCTTTAACGAAAAAATAAATCAAGTGTTTTAGTGGTTTTGTTTTTTGTTATAAACATGTGTTAATTATTATGACCGTGTTTATTATTTGTAAAATAGGACATTTAATCCTCAAACGGGATCGCAACTAAAAATTACCAACACACGTAGAATAAACAATGATTAAACTTCGACATATATTACCTATTTTATTTTTAGCTTCAATCAGTATTATTGCATGCAAATCAGATGCGCCGGGTCCGGGCAGCGGGCTTACAGGCGCATCGGGCATAGCAGGCGCTACCGGTAACACCGGCGCCACGGGTGCAACCGGTTCAACAGGGGCGCAGGGTTCGGCAGGCGTAGGAGGGCCGCAGGGTTTACCGGGTACTACAGGAGTTACAGGTACAGCCGGAACAGCAGGCGCTAACGGTACTACAGGGGCAACCGGTGCTACCGGCGCAACCGGAAGCGATGGTAGTGCTAACGTGCAAAGCTTTTTATTGTTAAACAAAAGCGTGTTTTTGGTAGGTAATACAACACTTACCGTGCCTGCTATTACACAGTCAATTGTTGATCAGGGGCTTGTGCTGGTTTATGTTAGAAACACCGGGACCGCAACATGGTATGCACTGCCTTATAACGAAGCCGGTAACACCTTAAATATTGCTGATTTTGGGGTTGGTTACGTTAACGTTAAGGCAAACTTTGCCACCACAGGCCTTGATTTTAGGGTAGTTGTAATTGCAGGCACTTCGCTTACAACCATAATGGTTGCCCATCCGGGTGTTAACATATATAACTACACACAGTTAGCCACGGCATTGCATTTAGCCAATTAATATTTCTATACAGTTTGTACAGATAAATGAAAAAGCCGCCATATATTTGGCGGCTTTTTGTTTATTATAAATGTAACAATCATAATATTATAAGCCGTTTTAAGCGTATAATGTAACAATCATATAGTTATTAATTATTAAATGTAATATAAATCGAACCTTTGCATCTCAATACTGTAGTATAAATATTATATCAAAAAACGCATTCACATTTTACAAATTATGAAATATATTTTTTTACCCCTTATCGCTGTTTTTCTATCCCTCTCGTATGCTAATGCGCAGACAGGTAAGGAAGTAACAGGTGTTTTAGTCGATTCGTTAAAAGTTACCCAACCCGGAAGTAGTGTAAGATTAAAATCAGACGTGGGTGACAGTACAGCTGCTACAACAGATATGAACGGCAAGTTTGACTTTACAAATGTTAGGGGAACAAAAATAACCTTGTTTATAACCTCGCTTGGTTTTCAGCCGGTTATAAAACACTATACACTTACGGCCGATAGCAAAATTGTATTACCTCCAATTGTTTTAAAACCCGAAAAAAACGAATTGCAAACCGTAACTATAGTTGGTGTTAACCCCGTAAAATTTTCGGAAGATACAGTTGATTATAAAGTAGCGGCCTATAAAGTACGTGACAACGCGCCCATTGAGGATGTGATAAAAAAGGTGCCCGGTTTAGATGTTGACGCCAATGGCAATGTTACCGCGCAGGGGCAGGCAGTTACTAAAGTGCGTATAAATGGCAAGGATTTTATGGGGGGCGATGTACAGGCAGCCACCAAGAATTTACCTGCTGATATATTGGAAAGCATACAGGTAATAGATGATTACGGCGACCAGGCAAACTTAACCGGTGTTAAAACCGGCACGCCCAACAAAATATTAAACTTTACCATACGTGCCGATAAAAACTACG
>Ga0206890_1069_pt1 | contig 31214 bp, 26 predicted proteins | sample Alteio_BWOrgHeat_58_FD_152960 | JGI IMG/M metagenome (GOLD analysis project Ga0206890, IMG submission 152960) | Enriched cells from forest soil in Barre Woods Harvard Forest LTER site, Petersham, Massachusetts, United States - Alteio_BWOrgHeat_Nextera6 ... | reverse complement strand
TTTGCTGGCAAGCGGATACATCAGCAGCTTCACCAATACGGTAAGCAGCAAAATGGCGATGCCGAAATTGCCGACCAGCGCATGGAAATAATTAAGCGTCAGGAAAATAGGCTTGGTAAGAAAATAGAACATGCCGAAATCAACTGCGCGATCAAAAAGCGGAATATGATTATTCGTCGCATAGCTGTCGAGGATGGCCAGCTCCTTAGCGCCGGCAAAAAACTGCAGAGTCGTTTCATTTTCCGGCTGGCTTAAATAATCCGCCTGGTAATGATTCTGGCTTTTGCGCTCGTAATAGCTGAAATGGGCATTGAAGGATTCGGCGGGAGGGATGATGGCGGAAAGCCAGTATTTATCGGATATGCCGAGCCAGCCGGATTCGGATTGAAAGACTTTGTCTTTTTCTTCCGTAAGCGTCTTATAGGATAATTCCTGCAGCGTATTATCAAACACGCCTACCGGGCCTTCATGCGAAATGCCCAGCGCCGGATGTTTCTTCACATCGTATACGCGGTTGATATAGGCATAGCTTTGCAAGGTGACCGGCTTGCCGTCGGCGTCTTTTGCCGACTGAGTGAGTGCAAACATATATTTGTCATCAAGCGCAATTTTGACGCTGAAGGTTACGCCGTCTTCATTGGTCCATGACAGGGTGATGGGATGGACGGGGGTAAGCGCTTCATCTTCCGTAGACCATACGGTTTCGGGTGAAGGCAGTTTTATCGTCTTATTATCCGATACCCAGCCGAATTCGGCGAAATAGCCGTCATTATTGCCTGCGGGCGAAAACAGCACGACTTCGGGGCTTTGCGGATCAAGCGTATCGCGGTAGCGCGCCAGAGTGAGATCATCAAGGCGCAGGCCTTTAAGCGCGATGGAGCCGTGCAGATTATCAGAATGAATAGGTATGCGCGGCGACTCCGTCAGCAGATCAGCGCGCGATTTGGGAATCACGGCAACTTCGCTTTCGACTTCTTTCTGGTGCTGCGCTTCTTCCTGCGTCCGCGTCGCTATCGTCAGCGCCTCGGCTTTTTTGCGCGGTGCTTCAATAAAATACTGCCAGTAGGTGAGGATCAGCGTGGAAAGCACCAATGCAATAATAAGGTTATAGAGTTCCGAAGATTTTTTATTCATAGTGGTTCCAGTTATTGATGGGCCTTGCAAGGTACCGGGTCATAGGCTGCTTTGCTGAAAGGGTGGCAGCGGCAAATGCGTTTAATAGCGAGGATGGTTCCTGCGCCTGCGCCGTGCATTGCAATGGCATCTTGCGCATAGTCCGAGCAGGTGGGCGTAAAGCGGCACGCCATTGGCAGAAATGGCGACAGCAGGATTTTATAAAGACGGATAAGTATAAGGCAGGGGTGGCGCATGTGTATCTTATTCATTTCATCATATCAGCGAGGCGTTTTAGAGCATGTTTCATGTCGCGGATCAAGTCATCAAACGTGCCAACATGTGCGCCCGTGCGTCCGATGAATACATAGTCGCACCCGCCTAACGCCAACTCCGGCACCAGTTTTTTCGCTGCCGCGCGCAGGCGGCGTTTCACGCGGTTGCGGATGACGGCGTTGCCAAGCGTTTTGGTGGCGGTGAATCCTATACGCACAGGTGAAACAGAAGGTTCATCCTCTGCGCGCTTGCGCGACTGTATAACGAGCGAGGGCTTGACAAATTTTAAGCCGCTTTTGGCTGCGGCAACAAAATCGGCGCGGCGTTTTAATACTGTAATATCAGACAGTAACATGTTGGCCTCCACCTGACAGGTGGCGTTTAAGCCGAAAGACGCTTGCGTCCTTTGGAGCGGCGTGACGCAATCACTTTGCGGCCACCCACTGTTGCCATACGCGAGCGGAATCCATGACGGCGTTTGCGGACGATTTTGCTCGGCTGGTAGGTGCGTTTCATGGCGGTGTTCCTTACACTTTAGTCTTAAGAGGCGCGATGTATAATGCGGCTGCGCGCAAATGTCAATCAACCTTGAACGTTAAAATGGTGTGCATCGGTGGTATTGCAGCAACATATATATAATTGTAATATTATACAATATGTTAATAATATTTCCTGCTGATACAGGTATAGGTTTTTATAGACAATTCTATCTATTGTTAGCGGTTTATTAGTAGACAAAGTTTATAGTAAGTGCGTATCGGGATGGTTTCCGGTAAGTGGCCTATCCTGTAATTTAATATAATAATTAGTACGTAACGATGTTTTCTTACATCCGCTGGTTCTCCGGCATCAGTTTTGTGCTTGTTGTGCTCGCCGCCATTCTGGCGGGGCGTTCTTTCAAAGAAATCGCCTCGCACGATCTGGTGGCGATCGTCGACAGTAATAATACTTCGCTTGTGCAGGGGTTCATTAACACGACCTGGAAAAATTACCGCGATCAGATGAAATCGGGCATTGAGCTTTACCAGCGCTTTCATGCATCGGGCGTGCCGGTGGCGCAGTGGAAGAATTACAAAGGCTACCAGGAGATGGTGGACGCGCTTGATAATTTCAGCCGCGGGGTATTTAAGCATTTTGAAGACATGCCCATTGTCGAAGTGAGTATTTATACTACCGACGGGGTGCGGCTTATTTCTACCGATCAATCACGCATCGTATCGGCGCAGGGTGGCGGGTCCAGCCTGCTCAGTGCATCGCCGCCGCAAGCATCAAGGAGCGACGGCACTTTTGATAAAGCGCTCGCCCATGAACGATCAAGCGTAGTGCTTGAAAATCAGCCTTTTGTACAACCTGACGGCACCGCAGCCAAAGGAACATTGGTTAAAACGCTGGTGCCGATATTGCAGGATAATTTTGTGCCTGTTGTTATGGATTGCAACGCTGCGAGTGCTAACAAAGTTAAATGCTCCAATTCCGACACGAATGATAAAAGTTCAGTCGAAGCCGTGGTGGAGATTCGCTATGACATCAGCTCGCAGTGGAAGTTGCTTGATCTGTTTCAGCAGGTCAGCACCGGCGGCGTAATAGGAATATTTGTCGTAGTCATCGGGACGCTGCTGTTTACGTCCAACCGCGCGGAATCGATTATCGCCAAGCAGCATGAAACCAATATTGAACTTGCCGCCCAGGCAGCAAGCGCGCAGGCGGAAAACCGCGATAAGTCGCAATTCCTTGCCAATGTGAGCCATGAGCTGCGCACGCCGCTTAATGCCATTATCGGGTTCTCGGAATTTATCAAATCAGAGCGCTCCGGGCCCATCGGCAATGACAAATACGGCGAATACATCAAGGATATTCATGGCTCCGGCGTGCATCTGCTCAGCCTCATCAACGATATTCTCGATTACTCTAAAGCCGAAGCCGATAAGCTGGAGCTGGAAATCAGCGAAGTGGATGCCACCAAGGCAGTGAAAAACTGCATGCGCCTAGTCAGTCCGCGTGCAGAAGCCGCGCAAGTTGAGCTTGTGGAGGAAATACCGCGCGAGCATTTCATTCTCAAAACAGACGCCAAGAAACTCAAGCAGGTTATGCTCAATCTGCTTTCCAATGCCGTTAAATTCACCCCTTCCGGCGGCTCGGTGACGGTAACGATGTGGCAGAATGTGCTTGATAAATCCCTGTCTCTTGAAGTGCGCGATACCGGCATCGGCATTGCGCCCAAAGATATTTCACGCGCCATGGCGCCCTTTGGCCAGGTGGACAATACGCTCAGCCGCAAATATGAAGGCACCGGCCTGGGCCTGCCGCTCACGCGCAAATTTGTTGAGATCATGGGCGGAACGTTTAATATTCAGAGTGAAGTAGGCGTGGGTACGGTGATTACCATCACCCTGCCGGAAAAAGCAGAAGGCAAGGCGGCGTTACCCAGCCCCGATGCCCCAACGGAAGGCGATGCATGAAATCCGGCATAGTTCGTCGCAAGACCATAGTGGATATTGTGAACCTTAAAAAAGTCTCACCTGTTGTGGCGCTTACTGCCTATACGGGGCCTGTTGCGTGCATGCTGGATAAGCATGTGGATATATTATTGGTAGGCGATTCGCTCGGCATGGTGGTCTACGGTATGGAGAGTACATTGCCGGTCACATTGGACATGATGATTGCGCATGGGCGCGCGGTGGTGAACGCTTCGCAGTCGGCCTGCGTGGTGGTGGACATGCCGTTTGGCAGCACGCAAGCGTCACCCGAATCAGCATTCAATGCCTGTGCGCGCGTGCTTAAAGAAACCGGCTGTCAGGCAGTGAAAATCGAAGGCGGTGCCGAGATGGCGGAAACTATCGCGTTTCTCCAGCAGCGCGCCATTCCGGTGATGGGGCATGTGGCGCTGATGCCGCAGCATGTGCATGCGCTGGGCGGCTATCACTATCAGGGCCGCACTAAAAAGGAACGCCAGAAAATTATGAAAGACGCCATTGCGGTGGAAAAAGCCGGTGCGTTTGCCGTAGTGCTTGAATGTGTGGAGGAAAGCCTGGCGCGTGAGATCACGGCGGAATTATCCATTCCCACTATTGGCATTGGCGCTTCGCCAACATGCGACGGCCAGGTGCTGGTGGTGGACGATATGATAGGGCTTACGCCGGCAACGCCGCGTTTTGTGAAACGCTACGCCGAGGTGGGTGCGGTGATTGAGCAGGCGGCAGCGCATTATGCCAAAGAAGTACGCGCACGTAAATTCCCCGGCGCAGCGCATGTGTTTAACAAACCCAAGAATTAAGGAGTTTAGCCATGTTCCTTGATGATCTCGACCCACCCAAAAAAACGGAAAAAACCTACAAGAAGTTAGATACGCTCTCTGTTGATGGATTGCAGAACTATATCAAAGAGCTGGAATCTGAAATCATGCGCACCAAAGAAGAAATAAACCGCCGCGGCTCTGCGCGCAATAAGGCAGAAGCGGTGTTTGGGAAAAAGGAATAGGGAGTGATAGATACCCGGGTCAAACCCGAGTCTGACACTTGATATAGCATTAATACGGTGTCATGCTTGGGCTTGACCCAAGCATCCATCGAATAACTATGACAAGTTATTACGTTTACATCATGACAAATATACCGTTTGGCACGCTCTATATAGGCGTAACGTCTAATCTGGTGAAACGTGTGCATGAACATCAAAATGATTTGGCAGATGGGTTTACGCGCACATATCAATTGCATCGCTTAGTCTATTTTGAAGAGACCGATTATGTACAGGCCGCATTACAGCGGGAGAAAAATATGAAGCATTGGAAACGGGACTGGAAGATAGATCTTATTAATAAGTATAATCCCGAGTGGAAGGATTTATCGGCAGATATTGGATTATGATGGATACCCGGGTCGAGCCCGGGTATGACACTATATAAAGTAATATGACGCTTACTGCCTGTAGCCGTTTCCAAGCTAATTACGATATTTAGGCGGTGCACTTGTAATTTGTTTAACTGCTTTTGCAGCATAAGTATCCGCTGCCTGCAGTGCCATATCGCGCAGAAGGTTAAGCCGCCGCGTGTCAGGATTTCTTACTAACTGTCCTACTTCTTCCAAATCTTGTAATTGTTCAAAAAATGACTTCTGGATTTGCAGTAAGGTAGGTTTATTGCCGATATCTTCAGCCGTATGGCCGTGAATATTTTTGATCGATGCATCTGCGTAGTGGCTTTCAAGGATTTTTATGATAGTTGCGTAACGATCATTGGGATTGGCAGGATTGTGAAATGCTTTTGCATACATTAATGCCGTTTGGCCCTGGTTATCACACAAATTAACATCGGCATTATTGTCTAATAATAATTGTATGATGCTGCTATTGCCCCTCATGACGATAGACCACATTAATGGAGTCTGTCCAAACTGGTCTTGTACATTGGGATCTGCGCGGCCTTGCAAAAGTTTGGATATTATTTGGGGATTGGCATCGTGGCGCGCGGCCATTATATGCAAGGGATAAAATCCAGACGATGCAGGCTCATTAGGGTTAACACCGCCTTTGAGAAGCAATTCTATAGTATTGGCTACTTTTTGCATGCTTTCTCTCATATTAAACAATACAAATAATATGAGATTGCATCCCAATGCATCTTTTACGTGTGGATCGCCGCCTGCGGTTATATAGCGATTTATGGCCTCTAAATCCGGCCTGTTAAAAATTTCTGGTATGTCTTTTTGTGTATTCATAACAGAACTTTACATATTTATTATTTAACAATAGTAAATATAGGCTCTACGCCCGAAAATAATTAAAAATCTTCTCCGCCACTTTCTTATTAATACCCTCCACTTTCTGCAGCTCATCTAGTGTCGCCGCTTCCACGCCTTTGCTTGATCCGAAATGATGCAGCAGTGAGCGTTTACGCGATGCTCCGATGCCGGGAATTTGGTCAAGTGCCGATTCACGTATGGCATTGGAGCGTTTGATGCGGTGGGAACCGATGGCGAAGCGGTGCGCTTCATCGCGCAGGCGCTGCAGGTAATGCAGTACCGCGTGGTTGGGCTCCAGCTGGAAAGGTTCCTTGCCGGGAAGAAACAGCCATTCGCGTCCGGCGTTGCGGTCGGGGCCTTTGGCGATGGCCGCATAACATAAACCTGTTACTCCGAGATCAGCAAAGACTTGCGTGGTGACCGATAGCTGACCGGCACCGCCGTCTATCAGCACCAGATCCGGCCACATCTCGCTGCGCGTCGGGTCTTCTTTCTGCAGGCGCATGAAACGGCGCGTGAGTACTTCGCGCAACATCGCGTAATCGTCACCCGGTGTGAGTTCAGTGCTGCGTATATTGAAACGGCGGTAATGTTTTTTCTCAAAGCCCTGCGGGCCGGCGCATATCATCGCACCCACCATATGCGTGCCCGCGATATGACTGTTGTCATAGACTTCGATGCGGTTAGGTGTTGAGCTCATGTTGAATAATTCGCCGACTTTTTCCATCATCAGCGTATGGGTGGCATGTTCGGATAAATGACGCACCAACGCTTCGCGCGCATTCTGCATCGCACGCTCCATAACCTCTCTTTTTTCTCCGCGCTGGGGAAAAATTATTTCCACCCTGCCGCCGCTTTGCAAGGTAAGCGCCGATTCAAGCGCGGAAATTTCCGGCAGCTCATGACTGCTGATGAGCATTTGCGGCGCGGGGTGGGAGAGATAAAATTGCCCGATGAAGGCGGTGAGTATTTCGGCATCGGAACTTTCCGCGCTATGCGAAGGGAAATAGGATTTATTGCCGAAATTCTGGCCGTTGCGGAAGAAGAATACCTGAATGCAGGATTTATCGCCTTCGCGGTAGAGCGCTATGACGTCGGCATTCTGCAGCGTGCCGGCAATCACATTCTGCTCATGCTGTATGCGCGTGAGCGCGGCAATGCGATCGCGGAGCCCGGCGGCTTTCTCATACTGCATATCTTCGCTCGCCTGTTTCATCAGCTCCGCGAAATTCTCCTGCACTTCACGGCTTTTTCCCGAAAGAAAACGTTTGGCTTGCAGCACCAGCTCGCCGTATTCCTCTTGGCTTACGTAGCGCACGCATGGGGCGGAGCAGCGTTTGATCTGATATTGCAGGCACGGGCGCAGGCGGCTTTTAAAAACAGCATCGGAGCAGGGGCGCAGCAGAAACACTTTCTGCAAGATGGCAAGCGTTTCATTGACAGCACCCGCAGATGCGAAGGGCCCGAAGTAATCGCCCTTCTTATCGCGCGCACCGCGATGTTTGGTAATTTGCGGAAATTCGTGATCGCCTGTGAGCAATATGAACGGAAATGATTTATCGTCGCGCAGTAAAATATTATAGCGCGGCTTCAGTTTCTGGATGAGGTTGGCTTCAAGCAGAAATGCTTCCGCTTCAGTATCCGTGGTGACAATTTCAAGGCTGCGCGTAAGCGTAATCATTTTCATGATGCGCGTGGAAAGCCCCGACGCACTCACATAATTGCTCACGCGGTTTTTTAAATTCTTGGCTTTGCCGACATAAAGCGCGTTGCCGTCAGCGCCCAGCATGCGGTAAACGCCAGGCCCCTGGGGCATGTCTTTTAAATATTCGCGAATGATCTCTGCGCCTGGTTTTTCAGTCATGATGGTAGATGTTTTCTATCCGATAAATATTTCTGATAATAACGTATTTTTGGGGCTAGCCATAGTCTATCGCAATTCATCCACTGAACCTGTGGATAACTTTGTGGAAAACCGCTTTCTGCAAATAGTTTTACTACGCATATTGTGGCTTTAATAAGGATTGCCTAATTATTAGGCAATAAATAACTTATTGTTTTATATGAATTTTGCGAAATGGTCTTCCCCTTAAGAACGTCTTATTTAGAGAATGTTGGATTTCTGCCACTTTTTAATATCACTGTGAACAAACTGATTCTAAGTGGAACAGAAAAAACACCGGCGTCAACTCTTTTTTATGGGAAATTTATGGGCAAAAATTAAATCGTTTTACTTCAAGCCTCTGCTGTTTATTTGCTCTTTATAATTCGTTTCCCAAATGACGTAAAATTCCTTAAAAGGAAAATATAAAAATTGAATGTGCATGATTTATGACTGATGCGAAAGCGGTGTTGATTACAGGTGGGGCAAAGCGAGTGGGTGCGGCATTGTCGCGCAACTTTGCTCGGCATGGTTATGATGTAGCGCTCCATTATAACACGTCAAAAGCAGAAGCGCTCGCGCTTAAAACTGAAATCGAATCTCTGGGGCGGCGCTGTGAATTAGTGTGTCATGATCTAAGTGACGTTAGCGGCATGCCGGAACTGATGACGCAACTAAAGGATAGGATGCCGCATTGCGGCGCGCTTATTAATAACGCGTCTATATTTGAACCATCCACCTTGCTGGAAACGGATGAAGCATTTCTTGATCGCCAATTCGCTGTAAATTTTAAAGCGCCGTTTTTTCTGACCCAGGCTTTTGCAAAAACCTTTGGCAAGGGATCGGTAGTGAATATTTTAGACACCGACATCGTGCAGACGCAGGGCAGTCATATTGCTTATCTGTTGTCGAAGAAAACTTTGGCGGAATTTACCTGCATGGCAGCGCGTGCATTGGGGCCTGCCGTGCGCGTCAATGCAGTGAGCCCTGGGGGCATATTGCCTTCCGATGCGCAGGACAAGCTCTATATAGACAAGCTTCCGGACAAGCTCCCTCTTGGAAAAATCGCCGCATTGGAGGATTTGGTGGAATCTGTGCGCTGGTTGTGTGAGAATGCGAGCGTTACTGGCCAGATAATGTTTGTCGATGGCGGCCAGCATCTATTATAGAGACACTATGTTCATTTTGAAAATAAAAAATCTGCAGGCCTTGACGGTGCTGGGCATTTATGACTGGGAAAAAGAATCCAAACGCCTGGTGATACTTAATATTGAAATGCATGTGGTGGATTATAAGGCCGGCGATACCGATACTATAAAAGATGCAATCGATTACAGTCTGATTGAGCAGAGCATAGTGCAGCGATTGGAAACGGCTTCCTATCATCTGCTTGAACGGCTGGTGAAAGATATTGCCCAATGTATTTTGTCGCTCGATGCGCGCATTGCCAAAGTATCTGTTGAAGCAGATAAGCCCGGAGCGTTACGCCAGGCCGATTCAGTATCAGTTTCGCTGACATTAGATCGCAAGTCTTTAGCGTAAGTAGCGTTTCGCAATAGGTTCTGTTATATCTGCTAAAGATAGTAACTGCGCAAAGAACCCATGCACAATTTCTCACATCTTCCCATTATCTTAGTGTTGCTTGCAGCGGCCGTGCTGATTGTAGCGTTGTTTCGCAAGCTGCATGTGAGCCCCGTGCTGGGCTATCTGGTTGCGGGCGCTGCCATTGGGCCGGGCGGTGTTAATATTGTTACCGATGTACAGGGCACCAGCGCCATTGCTGAATTCGGCGTCGTGTTTTTACTGTTCATTATCGGGTTAGAGCTTTCCTGGGAACGCCTCCATGCAATACGCAAGCAGGCGTTTGCCGTCGGCATACTTCAGGTCGTGATAACGGCTGTATTTTTTGCGGTGATATTGCGCATGTCAGGCATTGCGATTGAAACTGCTATTATTATGGGCGGAGGATTTGCGCTTTCCTCCACGGCGCTGGTCTTGCAGTTGATTGCCGAGACGAATCAAAAAGCGTCACAGCTGGGCAGGCTTTCGCTTGCCGTGCTGCTGGTGCAGGATTTAGCCGTTGTACCGCTGCTCGTGCTGGTTCCGGCGCTCGCACATAATTCGCAGTCGCTACCCATGGAATTGTTGATAGTGGGTGCCAAGGCATCGATAGCATTGGTGATCATACTCGTTGCCGGACGGGTGTTGCTGCGCCCGCTTTACCGCATTGTCGCATCACTCGATAATCCTGAAATTTTCACGGCGCTTACTTTATTAGTGGTATTGGGCACAGGGTGGCTCACTTATCAGGCCGGTCTATCGCTTGCGCTTGGCGCGTTCATGGCCGGGCTCTTAATGGCGGAGACCGAATACCGCCATCATGTTGAAGCTGATGTAATGCCGTATAAAGGGCTTTTCCTTGGGTTGTTTTTCATGGTTGTGGGCATGAAGGTCGATCCGCAAATATTATTGCAGCATTTCCCGGTCATCATAGGCTCCGCGCTTTTGATTATGGCGGTGAAAGGCTTTATCCTTTTTATCCTGTGCCGCCTGTTCGGCTTCAGCATGGCGATTTCTTCGCAGGCGGGATTGCTGCTTTCCCAGGGCGGCGAATTTGCCTTCATCCTGTTTGGCCTGGCGGCGGAAAATAATTTCATTGCCGGCAACACAACGCAAATGCTCATCATTATTGTAACGGTAACGATGGCGATTACTCCGTTTGCTTCACTCATCGGCCGCTGGCTGACCAGGCGGTGGGCTGCCCAGCATCATGCAAGCGCCGAAGAAGCGGCCAAAGAAATGAGCGACATGCGCGACCACGTGATCATATTGGGGTTTGGCCGCGTCGGGCAGACGGTGGCTAAATTGCTTTCGGCGGAAAATATCAATTACATTGCACTGGATATGCAGGCGGCCACCTCTTCGCAAGCCAAGAAAATCGGATTGCCGGTCTATTACGGCGATGGTTCGCGCCGCGAGGTGCTGCATGCGATTGGCGTGGAGCGCGCCAGCGCGGCGATTATCACGGTAAACGATCCTGCCGCTGCCGAGCGCATGGTGGTTTCCACTCGCGCATCGGCGCCGCGTTTGCCGATTATTGCCCGTGCCCATGATCTCAAGAATGTGCTGGCGCTGGAAGCGGCGGGCGCCAACGTGGCAGTGTCAGAGATGTTTGAATCAAGCCTGCAATTGGGCGGTGCACTCCTTAAATCCATTGGTGTTGCCGATCATGAAATATTGCGCATCATCGAAATTTTCCGCGATCGCGACTATGCGCTGGCGCGCGGCACACTGGATGTAAAGCCGGAAGAACACCAGACGCCTTACGGCAAAATGCTTGCATTTCAGAGCGGCGTGGTGACGGGTGCGGTGTTGAAGGGGAAGGCGGAGTGAAGGTAGGCGCGAGGAGCTAGGAGCTAAGTAACGTTGTTGCGTAGCTGTTTTCCGTCATCCCGGAAAGCGAGCCAGCAGACGAGCTTGTCTGGTTTTGTCATGCCGCACTCGTTGCGGCATGACTTGCCGTGCGAGAGGCTTATACCCACGGCAGGCCTTGTATGCCTACTCATCTTTCCTGCACATGACAGAGGGTGGAAGGCTTCTTGTAGCGTGATGGCTAAGGCCCTGTACTCTTTGCATGAGGTCCCGGCCTGCGCCGGGATGACGATAAGGAATATTTATTATATTGATAAATAATAATACTTTTTCAATATGTGGCAGCGCCACTTCTTCCATTTACATCCCCCGCCATCCCTGTTATAAGGCGCGACCCTTTGAGAGTGCTGGCCATGTGTGACCCGTGTGGTGAGCGGCAGAGGGGATTATAACAGTTGAAACGGATCATATGAAAATTTTATCGTGCAATAGCAATCCAGGTCTTGCTGAAGCGATGGGGGCCTACTTAGGCGTTCCCCTGACACGCGCCACGGTGCGCCGGTTTCCTGACATGGAAATCTTTGTCGAGATTCATGAAAATGTGCGCGGCGAAGACGTATTCGTCGTGCAGTCCACGTCCTATCCCGCGAACGATCATATTATGGAACTGCTGGTGTCGCTCGATGCTTTGCGCCGCGCGTCGGCCAAGCGCATTACTGCGGTGATTCCTTATTTCGGCTATGCCCGCCAGGACAGAAAACCAGGACCGCGCACGCCGATTTCCGCTAAACTGGTTGCCAATATCATTACTTCCGCCGGTGCCGACCGCGTGCTGACGGTGGATTTGCATGCCGGCCAGATACAGGGCTTTTTTGATATTCCGCTCGATCATTTATATGCGGCGCCCGTTATAGTGTCGGATATTAAGGCCAATTATAAAGAGAAGAATGTCGTCATCGTATCGCCCGACGTAGGCGGCGTGGTGCGTGCGCGCGCGCTAGCCAAACGCCTGGAAGCCGATCTTGCCATCGTCGACAAGCGCCGCGAACGCGCGAGCGTTTCCGAAGTGATGAACATCATCGGCGATATCGAAGGACGCCATTGTATTTTATACGATGACATCGTCGATTCCGCAGGCACGTTGTGCAACGCTGCCGAAGCGCTCATGAAGGGCGGCGCCGCATCCGTTGCCGCTTACGTGACGCACGGCGTGTTGTCGGGCAAGGCGGTGGAGCGCGTAACCAGCTCCGTGCTTACATCGCTGGTGATAACCGACAGTATCGCCACCACGGAGTCTATTAAAGTCGCGCGTAATATCCGCGTGATTTCTATTGCACCGCTGCTTGCTGAGGCGCTTCGCCGCATCAGTGAGGAGACCTCGGTGTCGAGTTTATTTGATTAAATATTAACGAAGGAGAAACCCCATGAAAGCTGCTGCAACACTTGAAGCTAAACCACGCGAAAATTCCGGCAAAGGTGCTGCGCGCGCCCTGCGCCGCGAAGGCAATATTCCTGCCATTTTATATGGCAACCAGCAGGATCCTGCCAAGATCGCCCTGCCGCTCAAAGAACTCACGCTCGAATATAAAAAAGGCGCGTTCTTCAATAAAATCGTCGATATCAAAGTGGAAGGCAAAGTGGTTCACGTATTGCCGCGCGATGTGCAGACGCATCCGGTAACCGACGTAATCGAACATGCCGATTTTCAGCGCGTGGAAAAAGACAGCATCATTCATGTGTTTGTGCCGGTGCGCGTGCTCAACCAGGAAAAATCGGTTGGTCTGAAACGCGGCGGCGTACTCAACCTTGTGCGTCACGAAATTGAATTGATCTGCACGCCGGATTCCATTCCTTCCGTCATTGAAGTGGATGTGCTTAATGTCGATATCGGCCATTCTGTGCATATCAATGATATCAAGCTGCCCGATAATGTGAAGACGGCTATTAAAGATCGCAACTTTACTGTGGTCACTGTTGCAGGCCGCAGCAAAGAGGAAGAAGATCGTCCTGTGGTGGCCGCTGCTGCAGCTACTGCGGAAGGCGCTGCTGCAGCTCCTGCTGCGGGTGCCGCTGCTCCTGCTGCCGGTGATGCCAAAGCCGCCGCTGCGAAACCAACCGCTGACGCGAAGAAGAAGTAGGGTGCCATGTGGCTCGTAGTTGGCCTCGGCAATCCGGGCAAGAAGTACGAGCATAACCGCCATAATCTGGGTTTCCTCGCAGTGGATGCCATTGCGGGGAAATACCACGCTTCGCCCTGGGCCAAGAAATTCAATGGGATGATATCTGAGGGGCGAGAGGCGAGAGGCGAGGAATGGCTCTATTTCCTTAAACCCCAGACCTTCATGAACCTGTCAGGCGAATCAGTTGCGGCTGCTGCGCGGTTTTATAAGATTCCGCCGGAAAAAATCCTGGTTTTTTACGATGAGCTGGATTTACTGCCGGGCAAATTACGCGTCAAACAAAGCGGGGGCAACGGCGGGCATAACGGCATCAAAAGCATTGACGCGCACATGGGTGACAACAGTTGGCGCATACGTTTAGGCATTGGCCATCCTGGCGATAAGGATCGGGTATCTGATTACGTGCTCAGCGATTTCAGCAAAGAAGAATGGCAGACACAGGAAAAAATGATCGATGCGGTTAAAGAAGCATTCCCTCTGCTTATTGAAAGTGATACAGCGGGATTCATGAATAAGGTGGCGCTCATCCTCAATCCTCCTCTACCCTCTATATTCCCTCCCCCCTTGCGGGGGAGGGGTAGGGAGGGGGGAGAAGATTCCACTTCTCAGGGCAAAGTTGATCATGCGCGTCAGCTGCGTAGTAATATGACGGATGCAGAAAAAAAACTCTGGTATCATTTGCGAAGAGAAAATATAGCGGGCTGCAAATTCCGTCGTCAGCATCCGCTTGGGCCCTATATTGTTGATTTCGTCTGTCTGGAAAAGAAACTTATTCTGGAAGTTGACGGATCGCAACATGCGGAAGTAATGATTGAAGATGCAAAGCGTACGGAATATCTCGCCCGTACAGGACATAAGGTCTTACGTTTCTGGAATAACGAGGTAATGGAAAATATGGAAGGGGTTTTGCAAAAAATAAGGATGGAACTGGAAGAAAGTTAGTTCTAGTCTGACCCCCCACCCTGACCCTCCCCCGCAAGGGGGGAGGGGAAAAGCAAAGGTTCCCGCAAGGGATATATTAACTTTAACTGTTGAGTAATTATGGGCTTTAATTGCGGTATCGTTGGTCTGCCCAATGTTGGTAAATCAACTTTGTTTAATGCGCTTCTTTCCACGCAGGCTGCGGAAGCTGCCAACTACCCGTTCTGCACGATTGAACCCAATGTCGGCCGCGTCGCCGTGCCGGATACGCGCATCACCACGCTTGCGCAGATTGCAAGCTCCGCCCAGATTATTCCCACGCAATTGGAGTTTGTCGACATTGCAGGGATTGTGCGCGGCGCCAGCAAAGGCGAGGGGCTTGGCAATCAGTTTTTGGCCCATATACGCGAAGTGGACGCCATCATCTATATGCTGCGCTGTTTTGAAGATGACGATATCACCCATGTCGAAGGGCGCATCGATCCGCTCTCTGATGCTGAGATTATTGAAACCGAACTGGTGCTTGCGGATCTGGAAAGCTTGGAGAAGCGCCTGCCGGCGTTGCAGAAAAAAGCCAAGGGCGATAAAGAGATCGCAGCCCAGATGGAAGTGATGGAGAAGCTGTTGAAGGTGGCCGCCGAGGGCAAACCGCTGCGCACCTATAAGCCGGTGGATGATAGCGAGCGCAAAATCGTCAAGAATATGCAGTGCCTGACCTCCAAACCGGTGCTCTATGTCTGCAATGTCGAAGAGGCGAGCGCGGCCACGGGCAACAAATTTTCCGAGATGGTTGCCAAAAAAGTGGATGCGCCGGTGATTGTGATTTCCGCCAAGATAGAATCGGAAGTGGCGCAACTGCCCAGCGAAGAAGACAAGGCGGAATTTCTCTCAGCGCTTGGCTTGAAGGAAACCGGTTTGGCACGCCTCATCCGCGCAGGCTACTCACTCCTCGATCTGATTACATTCTTTACCATCGGCCCGAAAGAAGCGCGCGCATGGACGGTTGCCCATAATGCTTACGCGCCCCAGGCGGCGGGTGCAATCCACACGGATTTTGAAAAAGGCTTTATCCGCGCTGAAACGATCGCCTATGCTGATTATGTAGCGTTTAAAGGTGAGCAGGGCGCCAAAGAGGCGGGAAAATTACGCCTTGAAGGAAAAGATTATGTTGTGCAGGATGGCGATGTGCTTCACTTCCGGTTTAATGTATAAGGATAACGTATGACGCGACCTCCTTCCGACGGGGTTCAACGCACGGCGCGTTGGGTGGTATTGGCTATCCTTGGCTACGCTCTGTTCCATGTGTCGTACGGTATGTATTCGCAGTCTAAGGCGCCCATTTCTGCAGGTGCACAACCTCTGGCGGGTGCAGCGCAGACAAAAGATTGCGCACCTCTACCCAGCAATCCGCTTAAAGACCTCTCTATCTTTGCAATGCCGCTTTTGCCGACATCTGTGCCTGCCATACAGATCGAAGATATCAAAGAAGGCATCGGCGTGCCTGCCATGTGCGGCCAGCATGCAATAGTGAAATATGAATATGCGGTAAAGGGCGGCTCTGTCATTTTCAGCAATCTCACGGGCAAAAAAACGCAGGACATTGTGCTTGGCGGCAATGCAACCCTTCCAGGGTTTGAGCGCGGCCTCATCGGTATGAAGCCAGGTGGCGAGCGCCGCATGCTTATTCCAGCATCGCTTGCATTTGGCGCGGTAAAAGATGTGCATGCGCTGCAGGATAATGTGCAGTTTAAGCTCTCAGACATATCCGATATTAAAAGTAAAAATATCTTGGCCAAAGCATCGCTGGTTGCAGTGTCTCCTGGCCTGCCGCAATCGGTGATGCCGATGCGTGTTGTCGATCATAATGTTGGCCAGGGATTGCGGGCGCAATGCGGCGATAAAGTGTCAATCGATATGACGCTCTGGAAAGTAGATGGCACTCCCTTATTTTCCACGCTTGATAGCGGCACTCCGATTTCTTTTGTCATTGGGGCATCACAAATGCCTTATGGCATAGAAGAAGGCGTCATCGGCATGATGGAAACCGGGCAGCGCATGCTGATCGTGCCGCCCAGCTATATGACGCCGCTGGCTCTCTCCTCCGGTAATAAAATGCCCTTTGCGGCAGCCGTTCCCGCCAATGAAGTTGTGCTGGTTGCTTTGGATTTGCGGCAGGTAGGCGATGCGCTGGCAAAACCTGCGCCGTAATTTGTTATCGTGACCTTGCCAGTGTTGATGTCTTGCCTTATGAATAGAGGCAGCAGTATTCCACATTCTATTAAATAAGGATTTCCATGCCTTTTCTCGCCTCGCGCCTTGCCCGCATAAAACCCTCGCCGACGATTGCAGTCACCACCAAAGCGGCGGAACTCAAAGCTTCGGGCAAGGACATAATCGGCCTTGGCGCCGGCGAGCCGGATTTTGATACGCCCGAACATATCAAGCAGGCGGCAATCGATGCCATTAAGCGCGGCGAAACGAAATATACTCCTGTGGGCGGCACGGCAGCGCTTAAGAAAGCGATATGCGATAAGTTCAAACGCGAAAACGGACTCGAATACGCCCCCAATCAGATTGTGGTAGGCGGCGGCGCCAAGCAGGTGATTTTCAATGCATTGCTTGCCACACTCGATGACGGCGATGAAGTCATTATCCCGGCGCCTTACTGGGTATCCTATCCCGATATTGTGGCCTTTGCCGGCGGTACGCCTGTGACGGTCACCTGCCCTGAATCACAAGGATTCAAACTGCTTCCAGCCGATTTGGAAAAAGCCATTACGAAAAAAACCAAATGGCTGATTCTCAATTCGCCATCCAACCCTACCGGTGCTGCCTATACGGAAAAGGAATTACAAGCTATTGCCGACGTGCTGCTTGCGCACCCGCATGTGCATGTGATTGCCGATGATATTTATGAGCATCTGGCTTATGACGGGTTTCAGTTCCGCACACTTGCCCAAGTGGAGCCCAAGCTCTATGCGCGCGTACTTACGGTAAACGGCGTCTCTAAAGCATTTTCCATGACAGGCTGGCGCATCGGTTACGGCGCCGGTGAGAAATCGCTCATTACGGCGATTACCGATATCCAGTCGCAAAGCACATCCAATCCCTGCTCTGTCAGTCAGGCGGCTTCGGTTGCCGCGCTTAACGGGCCGCTTGCGTTTATGACGCCGTGGCTGGCTTCGTTCACCAAGCGCCGCAATGATGTCGTTGCCGCACTTAATACAGTTCCAGGTATTACCTGTTCTACTCCTGCTGGTGCATTTTATGTTTTTCCTGACTGCTCCGGGTTATTCGGCCGCAAAACGCCGCAAGGCAAAGTGATTAATGACAGCATCGCTTTCTGCGAGTATCTGCTTGAAGATGCGTTGGTGGCGGCAGTTGCCGGAAGCGCCTTCGGATTGGAAGGCTATTTCCGCATATCTTACGCGACATCGGATGCACTGCTTGAAAAAGCCTGCGCACGCATCAAAGAAGCCTGTGAGAAGCTGAAGTAACCTGAATTGTAAATTATCAGTAATCCTAACACTTTGGATTACCTCCCCTAGACGGGGGGGTCGACGCGCCGAAGGTGCGGCGGGAGGGGGTGGTGACGAGCACAATATACCCCCCACCCTAACCCTCCCCCACAAGGGGGGAGGGAATCCAGAGAGAATATATTTATAACTGAAGCTGAAATAAAAAAAAGCCGGACCAAAGGGAGTTATGGTCCGGCTAAAGTTTAACAGGGAGGCTTTCGCCGGGGAGCCGTAGCTCGACCAGACGACCGGGCATTTCACCCGGATGGTCTTAAAGCGTGAACCTCAAGACATAAATTAACCACCGAAGGTGACTAATTATTAAGTTAACTATAGGCTTGCATGGGTGGGTGAACCAGAGCGATTCCGCGAGGTTAGCTATGCAATAAACGCATGGATAAAAGCATTATTTAATATATTGATGCGTTTTTTGGAATATCTTGCCAAGGAAAAAAACAATATTTATTATATAGTTAGAATCTAAATTCGCTTAATTTCCGCTGCAGGAATTCTTTAAATACTTTAACGCGCTTGGAATGGCGCAGCTCAGTCGGATAAGTGAAATAAGCATCTGCCGAGGGGCCTTTGAGTTCAGGCAGAATTTTGGTTACGCTTTTGACTCCCTGCATCATGTAATCCGGAAGTGCGGCAATGCCTAAGTGGCTCTCCACTGCTTTTAGCATGCCGGATATATTGTTTACCTTGAAGACGGGCTTGCGATCTTCTTTTCCCTGGCGTCCTGCCAGCAGCAGCCAGTTTATTTCAGGGAAGGGCAGGCGCATATCGTCGCCGTAGGTGATGAGATTGTGGTTATCGAGATCTTCGGCCTTTTTAGGCACGCCGCGCAGACGCAGATAATCGTTGGATGCGTATACCGAGCTATGAAGCGTGACGAGCGGGCGCTGGATGAGATCGGGCTGCTTGGCGGGCACAATGCGAATCGCTGCATCCGCTTCACGCATTAACAAATCAAGCTCTCTGTCATCTACTAATAACGTCACCTGAATTTCCGGATAAAGCTCATGAAATTCGTTCATATGCTGGGTGAGCCATATGGTGCCAAAAGCAACGGGCGCAGTCACCCGCAGCGGACCGCGCGGGCGCTCCTTGCTTTCCATCAGGGCATTTTCAGTGGCGCTTAGTTTGGTGAATACTTCGGAGACCGTGCGGAATAATATGTCACCCTGCTCGGTAAGCAGCAGGCCGCGGGCGTGACGATGAAATAGCGTAACCTGCAAACGCTCTTCCAGCGCGGCTACTTGTCTGCTGATGGCGGATTGGCTTAAGTTGAGAGCTTCACCGGCTTTGGTAAAACTCTGCGACTGGGCGACGGTATAGAAGATACGCAATTTATCCCAATCCATAGCTTATCTCTCAAAATCTCAAATCTGCCATAACAATGCAGATGTCATAGAAAAAACATATAGCAAGAATTGTGAAGGGACAATAGAGGAAGGTTACATCGAGAAATCGACGACGCTTACATATTCAAGATGATACCAATCGACAAAAGGCTTAACAATCGCGGTGCTTTTTTCGATTTTGATAACGACGCCCACGGGAAGGCCTGGGGGCAACACGCCGCCATCGCCAGACGTGATAATTTTTTCGCCTACTTTGATTTTGCTGTTCTCAGGCAGATAAAAAAGCGAGAGATCATCACCGTTGCCGCCGCCGGCAATAGCGCGCTCACGCGAATCTTCAGAAAATACCGGGATGCGTGAGTTCATGTCGGTAAGCAAAAGTATACGGGATGTTTTTTTACCTACTTCGACCACACGTCCGACCAGGCCGCTGTCATTAATGACCGCCAAATCTTCCTGCACGCCCTGATCAGAACCGGAAGTGATAAGGGCAGAGTGCGAATAGGGGCTGGCACTATCCACGGCCACGCGTGCGGAGGTATAGGCTGATTTATTCGCAGGAGCGAATTTAAGAAGCTCGCGTAATTTTCCGTTTTCCGACTGCACTTCAGTCGCAACGGCCTGCCATTGGCGCAGGCGATTATTTTCCGCCTTGAGGGTGCGGTTCTCGTCGCGCAGCACCATCATCTCATGCACCCAGTCACCCAGCGTGCTGAAAGCATCTGCAGGTTTTGCCAGGATATTCACAACGGGCACCAGCGTATCGGCAATCGTCATCCGCACCGTGTGCGTAATATTTTCATTCGTCTTGCTGACGATGATAAATCCGAGCGATAAGGAGATCAAACACACCACGGCAGCGCGCGCAAAAAGCGGCCTGAAACTTAAGCTAAGGGCAATGCCCGATAAATGTGGACGTCTCACAAAGCACACTCCTGATTCTTTAAGGAGGAGTTTAGCACAAAATCATTAACAGAATTCTAATACTATTAGTAGGGTATTGGCAAGTATTGAATACTATTTTTAGTCCTGCTTAAAGAGCACATGCTTAAGCGCATCCTTGTTTTCCAGTACTTTACCGGTGCCAAGTGCCACGCAATTGAGCGGTTCTTCCGCCACAAACACGGGCAAGCCGGTGGCCTGGGAAAGCACAAAATCAAGATTATGGAGCATGGCGCCGCCGCCGCTCATCACAATGCCTTTATCGACGATGTCAGCGGAGAGCTCGGGAGGAGTGCATTCCAGCGCGACTTTGACTGCTTCGACAATCTGGCTCACCGGTTCAATCAGGCTTTCGGCGATTTGGTATTCATTGAGGGTCAATTCTTTGGGGACGCCGTTCATGAGATCGCGGCCTTTAATCTCAATGGATTTGCCGACGCCGTCTTGCGGCGGGCAGGCGGCGCCGATTTCTTTTTTGATTTTTTCTGCCGTGGTTTCGCCAATCAGCAGATTATGATGGCGGCGGATGTAGGAAATAATCGCTTCGTCCATTTTATCGCCGCCCACACGCACGGAACGCGCATAGACAATGCCGCCAAGCGACAGCACGGCCACTTCGGTGGTGCCGCCGCCAATATCAACGATCATGGAGCCGGTGGGTTCGGTTACGGGAAGACCTGCGCCAATGGCTGCGGCCATCGGTTCTTCAATAAGGAATACTTCGCGAGCGCCGGCGCGTTCGGCTGCATCCTGAATGGCGCGGCGCTCCACAGGCGTGGAACCTGAAGGCACACAGATAATAATAAGCGGGCCGGTGAAGCTGCGGCGGTTATGCACGCGGTAAATGAAATGTTTTATCATTTCTTCCGCTGTTCTGAAATCAGCGATTACGCCGTCTTTTAAAGGGCGCACGGCTTCGATTTTGGCGGGCGTGCGGCCCAGCATCAATTTTGCTTCATTGCCAAAGGCATAAGGGACGCTGACGCCGCGCTCCTGCACCATGGCGACAACGGAGGGTTCATTGAGGACAATGCCACGGCCTTTGACGTAAACCAGAGTGTTAGCGGTACCGAGGTCGATAGCCATGTCAGATGACATAATGCCCAGAAAACGTGCGAACATGAGGAAATTCCCAGCGATAATGATTACAGGGCTTTAATGTATAACGCGATTTTGGCGGATGTCATCAGGTTTTGTGCCTTCATTAATCATTAATTAATAGAGAAAGCGTATTCTGAAGGACGGTTTACCATCCGAAAGAAGCACAATGAAATTTTTATGGGTTGATTCTCTGAGAAGGTCATTAGCATTGCAGGTAGCCAATGCTATTTAAACTATTGGACAAAGTTGCAAACAATACCGATGAAGATTTAGTTCTTCCGCCCACAGAGGTTGTTACATTGGGACGAGTATGCAACAGGGAACTGCCTTCTTCGGTGCTGCACTCAACTGACTCGCAGAGGACAGCTTCGTGGCTCAAAATTGCAAATCTTGCTCATAAAGAAGCCTGCCGTTATGGCCATACGGAAACTGCACGGGCATTGCTCGAGGCAGCGGGAGAAGAAGCTCCGGATATGCCAAGAATGATGCTGGAATACGATCAGTATAAAGCGTTCCGTTCAGCATGCGATAATGGACGTACAGCAACGGCGCAGATGCTGTTAGCGGAGGCGGAAAAAATAGATGAAGATTTGCCGCGCAAAATGATGGAACATGATAACTATTACGCTTTTCAGGAGGCAACTAAAAACGGACATACGGACGTGGCGCGAATGCTGCTGGAAGCGGCAAAAAAAACCAATCCGCCAATTATGCGCCGCATGTTTGAATATCAACAATATCAAACCTTTCGTTATGCCCTGCAATATGGGCACACGGAAACAGTGCGAATGCTGCTGGAAGAAGCAGAAAAAATGGATTCCAAACTGCCGGGAATTATATTGCAAAAAACTGGTGGTCATATCGCTTGGTGCTGTCATAACGGTCATACGGAAGCGGCGCAAATGCTGCTAAAATATGCGGAAGAAAAAATAGAGGAGGGTTGGGCCCAGGCTTTATTAGAAACTGGGGACTATGCGGCCTTTAGATATACATGTCAGCATAACCGTCTAGAAACAGCACAAATGCTGCTTAAAGAGGCAAAAAAAACAGATAAGGGAATGCCGCGCGCTATGCTGGAAGCGGATAACTACCATGCTTTCCGCTATGCATGCAAAGATGGCAGCAGAGAAACAGTGGAAATGCTGCTGAAAGAGGCGGAAGGAACAGATAAGACGCTACTGCGCGCCATGCTGGAAGAGGATAAATTTTATGCCTTCCGCATGGCTGTTGATAGTGGCCATACAGAAATAGCACGCATGTTGCTAGAGAAGGCAGGTGAAATTGACGAGACTAAGATAATGCAACGTGCCATGTTGAAAGGTAAAGAGAACGATTATTATGATTTCTGGTCAACATGTAATGATGGACACACGGAAACGGCACAAATGCTGCTCGAAGAAGCCGGAAAAATAGATCGGTCTATGCTGCGTGTTATGTTGGCGGGTACCCGTGGTTATTATTCTGCTTTTCGTGGCTCGATAGAGGATGGACATACAGAAGTATTGCGAATGTTGCTTGAAGAAGCCGCAAAGATATATAGTGGAATGCCCCAAGCTATGATGGAGTGCGCCAAATATTCTTTGGGAGATGCACTACGTAATGATCATCCTGAAACGGCGCTAATGCTATTTGAAGAAGGAAAAAAGATAGATTCGCCGGATTACTTACGTTCTATGATTGGACAATATTCTTCCTACCCTCCCTTTATGGAAGCATGTAAAAAAGATCAGATTGAAATCGCCGACATGCTGCTGGCGGAGGCAAAAAAAATAGATAAGACGATGGCATTTGACATGCTGAAAGCCGAAGATTGCATCGGTTTTCGCATGGCAAGTAAAAATGGCTGCACGGAAATAATGCAGAGATGGCTGAAAATAGCGGAAGAAATAGACCCAACGCTTCCACAAATTATGCTAAGAGCTGAAAATTATGATGCCTTTGTAAAAGCAAAAGATCATAATAATATGGGCACAGCGCTAGCTTTAGTAGCAGCGGCAGTGGAGAAAAAAGACAAAGACAATATGGTGCAAATGCTGCCTTCCGATGCGCAGGCCGCGATACGTGCGGATACTATGCCAAAATCCCAATTCTGGCAGCATGTAGGAGGTGGCAATGACCGCTGGCAAGCGATGACAAAAGGGGATGCTCCTTATTCAACATTAGCGGTGCAATCTCCAGCGTATTTTAAAAGAAGCCTGTATGATCATCTGTTGCCGCTCACGCAAATGGCCTGCAAACTTGAGAAAAATGAAGGTGCTGAAATGCATGCCTATAGATTGGCGGTATTATTTTCAAGTCCGCAGGAGGCCGAGCAATATCTGGATAATTATGCCAGGGGAAAATGGGGAAATATAGAAAATGGGTCCCAGCTTGTGCATGATGCGCTTCTTTTTAATATTCCTCAAACGGGCACATGGACTCCGGTTAAATGGAAAGAGTTGACACTTAAGTATGGTCCGGCTGTTACAAAATATCTGGGGCTTGCCCCTAGAATAGAAAAATACATTGCTGAGAAAGAATTAGATTTCCCTGCCACTTCCGCAGAATTGCGCGATATAGTTGGCCAGATAACTTATGCGCGAAGCGCAGAAAATAAGGGTCTTGCAGAGCTGGCTTTATTATATGGGCTTGGAGAAGAACAATTCAATGCGGCGCTTGATATACTTAAAACAGTCAAAACCCGTGACAAATTACCTTCCGTATTCATAGACGGTGCGGATATAAAACATCCAGGTTATTACATGGTAAAAATGGACGCGAGTGATCCCAAGGGGCTTATGCTTGGGAAGATAACCAATTGCTGCCAGACAATAGGCAATGCAGGCAGCGACTGCGCTATACACGGGGCTACTTCAGAGAATGGCGCATTTTACGTATGGAAGCAGAAAACCAATGGCCAAATTACAGAGAAAGATCCCATCGTTGCCCAAAGCTGGGCGTGGATAGGAAAGGATAATACTGTTGTATTTGATTCCTTTGAAAGATTGTCTGGAGCCTATAACAAATTAGCGCAACCATTTCTGGAACAATATGCCCATGAAGCAAAACGAAAGGTACATTTAGGACAAGGTGGGAATACCCCCAATCTGGCGCTTTCTGAAGCGGCAAGCCCTTCTGTTCCTTTAGATTACGACGGTTACAGGGATTCACACAAGCAATATGTAATACCTGCCGTCAATCATTATGATAGAATCCAGAGTCATTCTATTGCAGGAGCTTCTAAGTAGGCCCCCGCATCATTCCTTGGAATCGGAAAAGAACTCTTTGGCTTTTTTGAAGAAGCCTTCGGATTCGGGGCTGATATGGCCGCCGGATTTTTCAAATTCCTTGAGCAGGTCTTTTTGTTTTTTGTTGAGGTTCACCGGCGTTTCAACGCTCACCTGGATATACATATCGCCGCGCCCGTGGCCGCGCATGGAGGTCATGCCCTTGGATTTGAGGCGGAACTGATGGCCGCTTTGCGTGCCTTCGGGAATGGTGACTTTCACCTTGGCGCCGTCAATGGTGGGTGCCTCAATGCTGCCGCCTAAAGAGGCGGTGGTGAAGGGAATGGGAATCTTGCATAAAAGATGATTGCCGTCGCGCTGGAAGAACGGATGGGCCTTGATGGAAAGGAATATGTATAAATCGCCGTCCGTGCCGCCGCGGAAACCCGCTTCGCCTTCATTGGCAAGGCGGATGCGTGTGCCTTCCTCAACACCGGGCGGGATATTGACGAGGAGCGATTTTTCTTTGCGCGTGCGGCCTGAGCCTGCGCATTTGCGGCAAGGGTCTTTGATGATTTTGCCGGTGCCCTGGCAGGTGCCGCAGCTGCGCTCGACCGTAAAGAATCCCTGGCTGGCGCGCACTCTGCCGGCGCCGTTGCAGGTGGGGCAGGTGATAGGCTTGCTGCCGGCTTCCGCGCCGGAGCCATGGCAGGAATCGCAGGCGACGGAAGTGGTTACTTTGATGGTTTCCTGTTTGCCTTTAAAGGCGTCTTCCAGCGAGATAGTAAGATTATAACGTAAATCAGAGCCGCGCGTTTGGCCGGAGGCCTGTCCTCCCGCTGCGCCGCGCCGTCCTTCGGCAAAACCACCGAAGAAGTCTTCAAAAATATCAGAGAAATTGCCAGAGAAATCAAATCCCGCCGCTGAAGATGCCCCGCGAGCGCCGCCCATGCCGCCGCCTTCAAAGGCCTGGTGGCCAAAACGGTCATACGCTGCGCGCTTTTGCTCGTCTTTGAGCACGTCATACGCTTCGTTGAGTTCTTTGAATTTATTTTCCGCCTGCTTGTCACCCGGATTGCGATCGGGGTGATATTGCATGGCGAATTTGCGATAGGCTTTTTTTAAAGTGTCAGCATCGGCGTCGCGCGAGACGCCCAGCACAGCATAATAATCGTTTTTAGACATGAGGTATCACTATTTCCGTATAAATAACGGCCAGTAGTTAAAAACTACCAGCCGTTAATAATCATTAGCCGTTATGTTTAAGCGTTCTTTTTCTTTTCATCAATCTCTTCGTATTCGGCGTCCACAACATTGGCGTCAGAAGATGCATTGCTGCCTGAAGAAGCAGCGCTGCTATCTGCGTTGCCGCTTGTGCCGCCCGTTGCCGATTCCGCCTGTTGGGCTTTGTAGAGGGCTTCACCCAGCTTCATGGAGGATTGGGTCAGCGCCTGCGCTTGCGTATTGATGGCATCGGTATCGTCGCCTTCAAGGGTTTTCTTCAAGGCTTCGACGTCTTTTTCAATCGCCTGCTTATCCGCTGCCGGGATTTTATCGCCGTGCTCCTTGAGGTTCTTCTCAACCGAATGCACCATGCCTTCGGCCTGGTTCTTGGCTTCAATATGGGAGCGGCGTTTTTTATCGCTCTCGGCATTGGCTTCGGCGTCTTTGACCATGTTCTTGATGTCGTCGTCTGACAAGCCGCCCGATGCCTGGATACGGATTTGCTGTTCCTTGCCGGTGGCTTTGTCTTTGGCCGAGACGTTGACGATGCCGTTAGCGTCGATGTCGAACGTTACTTCAATCTGCGGCATGCCGCGCGGCGCGGGGGGAAGGCCCACCAAGTCAAACTGACCCAGCATTTTATTGTCCGCAGCCATTCCGCGTTCACCCTGGAATACGCGGATGGTGACGGCAGTTTGATTGTCATCCGCCGTGGAGAAAGTCTGGCTCTTTTTGGTTGGGATGGTGGTGTTGCGGTCGATAAGAGGTGTAAACACGCCGCCCAGCGTTTCGATGCCGAGCGAAAGCGGCGTTACGTCGAGCAGCAATACATCCTTTACTTCGCCTTTGAGCACGCCCGCCTGAATGGCCGCGCCCATTGCCACCACTTCATCCGGGTTCACGCCTTTGTGGGGTTCGCGGCCGAAGAGCGATTTGACGACTTCCACTACTTTGGGCATGCGCGTCATGCCGCCCACCAGGATCACTTCGTCAATGTCGCTTATGGAAAGGCCGGCGTCTTTAAGCGCTGCCTTGCATGGCGCAACCGTCTTTTGAATCAGATCGTCAACGAGCGATTCAAGCTTGGCGCGGGTAAGCTTGACATTGAGATGTTTGGGGCCTGACGCATCTGCGGTGATGAAGGGCAGGTTCACTTCCGTCTGCATTGCGGAAGATAATTCAATCTTCGCTTTTTCAGCAGCTTCCTTGAGGCGCTGCAGGGCGAGCTTGTCGCCGCGCAAATCAATGCCGGATTCTTTCTTGAACTCGGTCGCCAGGAAATCAAGCAAATGCATGTCGAAATCTTCGCCGCCCAGGAACGTGTCGCCGTTGGTGGCTTTGACTTCAAATACGCCGTCGCCGATTTCAAGAATTGAAACGTCGAACGTACCACCGCCCAAATCATATACGGCAATGGTTTTGGCCTTGCCGTCGCTCTTATCGAGCCCGTAGGCAAGTGCTGCTGCGGTGGGTTCGTTGATAATGCGGAGCACTTCGAGGCCGGCGATTTTGCCAGCGTCTTTGGTGGCCTGACGTTGTGCGTCGTTAAAATAAGCGGGAACCGTGATAACGGCTTGCGTTACTTTTTCGCCGAGATAGCTTTCAGCGGTTTCTTTCATTTTCGTAAGGATGAACGCGCTTATCTGACTCGGGCTGTATTTTTCGTTTTTACCTTCCACCCAGGCGTCGCCGTTATCGGCTTTAACAATTTTATAAGGAACGAGTTTCACGTCTTTCTGTGTTGTGGGGTCGTTAAATGTGCGGCCGATGAGGCGCTTTACCGCGAAAATAGTGTCCTGCGGATTAGTAACGGCCTGGCGTTTAGCCGATTGGCCGACAAGGCGTTCGCCATTATCGGCGAATGCAATGATGGACGGGGTCGTGCGCGCACCTTCCGAGTTTTCGATCACATGGGCGGTTTTGCCTTCCATGATAGCAACGCAGGAATTGGTGGTGCCTAAATCTATACCTATGACTTTGCTCATTTTTTCCTCTTTTGTGTAAAATTCTATGAAGGGAATATAGGGATAAAATTATGCTTTACAAGGTCGCATACGAAAAAATAGTAACGCTATTAATATAGGGCTGGTTATAAAGAACCCATACAACGCTTAGGATGAACTGCCAGTGAACTCTAAATCTAAAAACCAACGGCGCATGCTTATTATAGTGCAGAACCTGCCGGTGCCGTTTGATCGCAGGGGGCGGTGAACATAGTGTTGTTAAGCGGATGACCGCGCAAAGCCGAAGCGCGGAAATAATGTTCCTTTAAGACTCCCCAGCCGGGATCAAAAGTAAAAATGCGAAATTTGCCCATGGCTTCAGCAATGCCGATGGCGCTATTAAGTAAGGCAATCGCTATGAAAAAATAGACAGCGTTCCGGCAATAGGAAAGCGGAGTGTAGCATAACACAATTGCGCAGATGGGAACTGTCATATGTGTGTCGATAATGAAAGCAAGCTCCGCAGGGCCACTCCTGAGCGCCATATATATAAACAGCAGAATATAAAGGATGAGCAAAGACGCATACGCCATATGTTGCTTGGCAATGACGAATGCCTTATCAATAGGATTTAAGCGGCTCCATAATAAGGCGAACAGGGAAAGAAAAATGAATACCGTGCCCGGATGGATTTTTTCATAAAATTTTCCTTCATCGCCGGAATAATGAATGCCCAGTGAATTAAGCAGGGGATCGGATAAAATAATATGCAGGAAAAAACCGAATAAGCATAACAGCCCGGCAACGGGATGCGAAGCGCCAGCCAAGGAATTTTCATTATGTGAGGAAGAACCGCTTATCATTGCAATGCAATTTTCCGGTAAAGGCGTTCCATTTCGCTCAGTACTGTGCCTGCCTCAAATGTATTCCAGGCATAGGCAGCATTATACTGTCCTATTTGCGCGCAGTAATCAGGATTATTGAGTAAAATATGCAGTGCATCTTCCACAGTTTGCGTGGTTACGGATTCTAACACAATGCCATTATTGGAATCGATAATCGTGGGGATGGCTCCGGCCTTGGCGGTCAATAAAGCCTTGCCGGCTCCCATTGCTTCTAAAAGTGCAATTGGCATTCCTTCAGCAAAATTGGTGGGCAGTGCAAAGAATGCGCACTGCTGCAATAAACGGAATTTTTCTGCGCCTTGCACATAGCCTGGAAAGAAGATGCGATTCTTTAATGCATAGCTCGCTGCTTGCGCGTGCAATTTAGCTTCTTCCGGTCCTGCTCCGGCCATGATGAGATCAACATCGGGAAAGTCATTGGCGATATGCGCGAAGGCATCCAGCAATTCATGCACGCCTTTTTCACGCAGGAACCGCGACATGTAAAGTATGGTTCGCCGCGTTTGCGCAGCTGGGTTCTTTGCCGCTTCTGTAAGGGCATTGCCATCGAACATGGTGCGCGTCACAATAATATTTTCATCTCTGACGCCCATTGCGCTCAAGCATTGCTTGAATTCAGGCGATAGCACCATAATGCCGGCAGTGCCGTTTAACAGCCAGGCGAATAAACGGCGAAAAAGAAAATTGCGTTCTATGCCGCGGGCTATTTTCCATCGCCATCCGTGGATATAGACCACACTATGTTTAAAGCCGGTAGAACGCAGCGCAAAGAGTATGAGCCCGTCACGAATAACAGATTTAACATTCAGGCTGGGATTGATATGGATAACGTCAATGGGCTGCTCATTGACTAGCTGCAAAATCTTGAAAGGCGCACTAAGCAATCGCGCTATTGTACCAATGAAATACTCTTTGCGGTCTTTTCTGCCCCCTACTGAGAAGGAGGTGAATCTGCAGTTTACGAGACGGTTTTTCAGCATCTCTGCAAACGCCGTTACGCCGCCATATTCGCTCTTATCAGGAGAAATGAGCAAAACGGAAAGTGGTTGGGTGGAGTGGATATTTACATGCATGCGCTTGTAGTGCTTTGAAAAAAGGATGTAATTATCATATTTGCATGCAGGTAATTTGTCTATATATTGCCAAAATAAAGGTTTTGCAGAATGAAAAAGCAGCTTCCCAATATACTGACCTATTCGCGTATCCTTGTTATTCCAGCGTTGGTGGCTGCTTTTTTTTATATTCGTGGGGATTTATCGGATTGGATTTGCGCCGCGCTCTTTTTATACGCAAGCGTTACCGATTTTTTCGACGGGTACCTGGCGCGCGCCTGGCATGCGCATTCCAACTTAGGCAAATTCTTAGACCCTATTGCTGACAAGTTGCTGGTGGCGACCGCGCTTATGCTGCTGGTGCATTCACACCGCGCCGCCATATTGCCGGCGCTTGCCATATTATGCCGTGAGATACTGGTTTCGGGTCTGCGGGAATTCCTGGCGGATTTACGCATCAGCGTGCCGGTTTCAACGCTTGCCAAATATAAAACCGCCGCCCAGATGGTGGCTATATTCCTATTGTTGCTTGGCAATGGTGCTCCCGATTTTTTACCTGCGGAGCAATTGGGCGATTGGCTGCTTTGGGGTGCGGCGCTGCTTACCCTGGTCACCGGGTATGCTTACCTTAAAACCGGTCTTAAATACCTCGCCCAGAACTAATGAATACACGCTCACGCATCGCCGCTTATTGCCGCCTGCTGCGGCTGCACCAGCCTACGGGCATATGGCTATTGCTCTGGCCATGCTGGTGGGCTTTGGCGCTGGCCAGTCACGGGCTGCCTTCATTGCGATTACTGTTTTTATTTGGCGTTGGCGCTGTGGTCATGCGCGGCGCAGGATGCATTGTTAACGACATGATCGACCGCGATATTGACCGCCAGGTGGAACGCACGAAAATGCGTCCGCTGGCCAGTGGTGAAATAACCATGACACAGGCGAGTCTTGTTTTATTGCTGCTGCTTTTTATCGCTTTATGCATCGCGCTGCAGATGAAAATGATTGTGGTGCTGTTGGCGTTTAGTTCGCTTGCGTTAGTGGTTGCCTATCCTTTCATGAAACGCGTCACCTGGTGGCCGCAGCTTTTTCTGGGGCTTGCTTTTAACTGGGGCGCGCTCATGGGCTGGGCTGCGGTGACGGGAGACATAGGCTCGCCCGCCATAGCGCTCTATATTGGCAGTATTTTCTGGACGCTGGGCTATGATACGATTTACGCCCATCAGGACACATCCGATGATAGTAAAATCGGAGTAAAATCGACGGCATTGCGATTAGGTAAAAACAGCAAATACTGGATTGCAGGGTTTTATGGTTGTGCTGTAATTGCCTGGAGTTTTGCAGGTGTACTTAATCATAATGGTCCTGCGTATTTTGCTAGTCTTTTTTACGCGGCATTTCATTTTTTCTATCAGGTTTATGGCGTAGATATCGATGATCCGGCGAGCTGCATACGCATGTTTCGCTCTAATACGGTGC
>Ga0206890_1068_pt1 | contig 31251 bp, 22 predicted proteins | sample Alteio_BWOrgHeat_58_FD_152960 | JGI IMG/M metagenome (GOLD analysis project Ga0206890, IMG submission 152960) | Enriched cells from forest soil in Barre Woods Harvard Forest LTER site, Petersham, Massachusetts, United States - Alteio_BWOrgHeat_Nextera6 ... | reverse complement strand
AAACCCAGGAGAAAGTGCGCTTTATTGTGGATTCTATGTATCATGACAACCCTGACGGTTATGCGGGCAATGAAGACTGCGGCCAGATGAGCGCATGGGCTGTCTGGAGCACCATCGGTTTTTACCCTGCAAATCCTGCAAACGGGGAATATGTGTTTGGCAGCCCGATGTTTGACGAGGTGAAAATAAAATTACCGTCCGATAAACAAATGGTGATAAAGACAAAAAATAATGCAAAAGACCATCCTTACATTCAGAGCGTAACGCTTAATGGCCGACCCTACGCAAAAATATACATCACGCACACTACCCTGCTTGACGGAGGAGTTTTGGAATTTGTAATGGGCGAGAAGCCAAACAAAAAATGGGGCGCTGACCCGGCAAGCTGGCCGTCATCAGTAAATAATTAATGGTTACAGAAAAGCCGGATAGCATTTATCGCAAAAGGATAGTTTTCCTTTCGGTCTTACTTTGTTTTTCCTATTCCCTTTTCGCACAACAATATGAATTGAACTCCGGATGGAAGTGCATACGTGCCTCATCCGTCAACAAAAAGGGTGAACTGGTATCCCAACCATCATTCCCGCTTGATGGCTGGATGCCCGCAGTAGTCCCGGGCACGGTACTTACTTCACTCCTTTATAACAAGCTCATACCTGACCCGTTTTATGGCATGAACAATAAAACGATACCAGACATTTACGATGCAGGAAGAGACTACTATACTTATTGGTTCGTAAAAGATTTTAAAGAAACAGCACCTGTTACTGATGATAAAGTCTGGCTCCTTTTTAGAGGCGTCAACTACAGTTATGAAGTTTATCTTAACGGACATAAAGTAAATGGCGTTGCTGACTCAGGTATGTACCTGAGGCACAGGTATGATATCACTCCTTATTTTGCCCGCGACGGGCGCAACAGGCTTGCCGTTATCGTCTTTCCCCCTGACCCGGTGGGAAATCCAAACGGCGGACAGGGCGGGGACGGTACTATCGCACGCAGCATCACCGACCAATATACAGCAGGCTGGGATTGGATACAACCCATACACGACCGCAATACGGGAATATGGGACAAGGTTTACATTAAAAGGACAAAGCAGGTCTATATCGAAAATACACACGTGGTAACGGAGGTTCCAGGAATACGAAATCCGGATGGTATGCAACAGCCTGCGATAATCAAGGTTTCAACAGAGGAAGAGAACTATTCCGATAAAATTATTGAAGGGGTTTTACAATGTGAACTAAAAGGTAAAATACATTTGGTAAAAGTGAAGCTATCGCCTCACACATCGCAGGTTATTGAATTCCCACCTACCATACTGGATAACCCTAAACTATGGTGGCCCAATGGCTACGGCCCACAAAACCTTTATACCCTGAAAGTAAAGTTCTTCACAAACAATAAACAGATTTCAGATGCTGAACAAGTAACCTTTGGCGTGAGGGAGTTGAAAGCGGTTTGGAACATGAAAACGAAGAGCAGGGAAATACACGTAAACGGCCAAAGAATATTCATTAAGGGCGGTAACCGCATTCTATCGGATGCTATGTTGCGTTTCTCTAAGGAAAGATATGAAGCTGAGCTTCGCTTTCACAGGGACATGAATCTTAACCTCATCCGGGTGTGGGGTGGAGGCATTACCGAACGACCTGAATTTTATGATGCCTGCGATAAATACGGGCTGCTGGTGATGCAGGATTTCTGGGTTTCCGGTGATTGCAATGGCCGGTGGGATGACCCGATGAAGCTGGAAGATACCCTTACCCGCAGAAACTATCCTGACAACCATAAACTTTTCCTGGAGTCGCTGGCAGACCAGGTAAAAATGCTGCGCAACCACCCCTCGCTGGCGATATGGTGCGGCGGCAACGAGATTCGACCGCCCGCTGATATACTTGGTCCGTTCAGAGATTCGATATTGCCGAGACTGGATGGCACCCGGTTCTTCTTCGAATATTCCAATGATGACAGCTTGTCTTATCAAAGCGGTGATGGACCTTATACTATTCAACCCGATAGTTTTTTCTGGTCGCACCGTTCTTTCCCTTTCAACTCTGAAGTCGGTTCTGTGGGTATAGGCGACTATGAATCGCTGGAAAGATTTATTCCAAAAGAAAACCTCATTCCTCCTTATTGTGATAAAATAACCCGCAAATGGATTGTGGATTCTGTATGGCGCTATCATAAGTACATTGGTTATGACTCGGCTATTGAAGCATACGGACACCCGGCCAATGCAAAGGACTTTGCCATGAAAGCGCAATTAGTTAATTATAACCAATACAGGGCGCTCATAGAGGGCTTTTCAGCCCATATGTGGGATTGGTACACAGGCGTTATTATCTGGAAGACGCAAAACCCATGGACTGCCATGTTGGGCGAGATGTACGATGTATATCTGGACCCCAATGCCTGCCTCTATGGGCTGGCCGAAGGAAGCAAACCACTGCATATAATGTATGACCCGGTGAAGAAGTCGTTGATAGCCGTAAACAATACCTTTACGTCCGTTGATAAACTAAAGTTATCTGCTAAAGCCTATGATTTTAATGGAAATGAAATAACATTCGTGGACACACTAATTACCGCTCCAGCCAGTGAGCGCACAACTTTGGTGTATCTCAAAAACGCTCTTGACGCATGGGCCCAAAAAGCCGGGGGCTTCCTTTACTTAACCTTATCAGACGCTGCAACAAACCGGTTATTAGATGAAAACCTCTATTGGCTGCCCGATAGTAGTGGCGACTATCCGGGCCTGCAAAAGATGGCTAAGGCCAATGTCATTGCGACGCAAACTGTTATTGAGAAGGGGGTTATAGAAGTAACTTTGAAGAATACCGATGATAAGCAATTTGCTTTTTTTGTCCGGGTATCATTGATAAATCGAAAAACAGGAAAGCGAATATTACCTGTTTTCTACAATAATAACTATATTTCCGTTCCACCGGGGCAGCAACGTATGGTAAGAATGGAATACACACCTCTGGAGAGTGTATACCCTGAAGCAACTATCGAAGGCTGGAATATTGATTACAGAACCGTTGACCAACTTAATAAAAAATGAAAAAAATATTATTGATGGCATTGCTCGCTATTTCTATTGATGCTCAGGCAAAAGGAGATGACCCTTACTTAGGCATTATCCCCGCCCCGGTATCGGTAAAGAAACTCAAAGGGGAGTTTAAACTGACTTCCGAAACCCTGGTCCTTACCGACTCTGCCGAGCATAAGGCGGTGAAATTCTTTGCCCGCTATCTTAAGCGGATGGGCCTGGGTGGCAGCATCACAGACATAAATGTGTTTGACAAAAACCACAGGGACGTAAAGAACTCTATAACGCTGGTTACCGACTTTACCCCGGTATCTATGCACGACCTGCCACCTGAAGGCTATGAGCTAACGATAGATGGCGACCATGTGGTGCTGCATGGCCAGGGTGCTGGCCTTTTCTATGGGGTGCAGACGCTCATGCAGCTCATACAATATAAGGAGGGGAGCGGAAGCGCTACGATACCCTGTGCCGCAATAACGGACTACCCGCGTTTTCCATACCGCGGTATGCATCTTGACGTTGCGAGGCACTTCTTTGATGTGGACTTCATAAAAAAATACCTCGACCTGATGGCTTCCTACAAAATCAATAATTTTCACTGGCACCTTACGGATGACCAGGGCTGGCGGATAGAGATCAAGAAGTACCCGAAGCTCACGGAGGTAGGCAGTATGCGCGCCCAAACTAAAATAGGCCGGGCAAATATTGACACAGACCTTTATGACAACACGCCCTATGGTGGTTTTTATACCCAGGAGCAGATACGCGAAGTGGTGGCTTATGCCAATGACCGCTTCATTAATGTAATACCCGAAATTGAGATGCCCGGCCATTCCCTGGCTGCCATTGCCGCATATCCCGAGCTGAGTTGCGATGCAACCAAGACCTACAAAGTGGGCGAAACATGGGGCGTATTTAAAGATGTACTGTGCCCCACCGAGGAAAATTTTATAATGATAGACGAGATATTGCAGGAGGTGTTAGGCCTGTTTCCCGGAAGGTATATTCACATTGGCGGCGACGAGTGCCCAAAGTTTGCCTGGAAAAACTCAGACTTTTGCCGGCAGCTGATTATAGACAAAAACCTTAAGGACGAGAATGGCCTGCAAAGCTACTTTATCAGCCGGATAGAAAAGTTTGTGAACTCACAAGGCCACAGCATTATAGGCTGGGACGAGATACTGGAGGGTGGCCTTGCCCCTAATGCCACAGTCATGAGCTGGCGAGGCGAGGCCGGCGGTATAGCCGCCGCGAAGCAGGACCACGACGTCATCATGAGCCCCGCCAGTGCCGGCATGTACTTCGACCTTGCCCAATCCAAATCTCCCCAGGAGCCATTAACCATTGGCAACTATGCGCCATTGTCCAAAACATACAAGTACGACCCCGTGCCATCGGAGCTTACAAGAGAGCAGCAAAAGCATATAATAGGCGTGCAGGCCAATCTGTGGACTGAATATATAGCCACTCCCGAAAAAGTGGAATACATGCTCCTGCCACGCCTGCTTGCGCTCGCAGAAGTAGCCTGGACGCCAACCGCCAACAAAAATTTCAGGAACTTTTCCGAAGACCGCGTACCTCGTAATCTTGCCCGCCTGGAGGAGCGGGGTTATAACTTCCGCGTACCCACAGCCATTGGCGCTGAGGATACTGTGGTCACCGGCGCTAAATATAACGTTGACCTTGCCCCGTCTGTGGAAGGCGCTACCATTCATTATACCATTGACGGATATGCCCCCCGCGAGACCGACCTTCCTTATACCGCGCCCGTGCAGATTGTTGTGCCGGACAACAACACCCTTGATTTCAAAACCATAGTGATTACAGCGTCAGGCAAGCGCAGCAACGTTACCGATACCAAAATACAGAACAAGTAATTTTTTAGGAATTGGGAATTGGTAAAAAAAAGGAATTAGGATGGCGGTCTAATTAAACAACAATCCCAATTCCCAATTCCTGACTCCTAATTTCCTAAAAGGCCTAATTACAAAAAAAAGTTGAAAAACAATACCGTTGTTTAACGGTAAATAATACCGTCTTTTAACCGTTTTTTCAACCGAATCACTACTCTACCTTTGATACGATGTTAATTACAGTTATAAGGAACATGCAGTAAAAAGGAGAGATACGCATTAAGTAATATTTGGGAGAATTTATTTTTGCACTCTGATTGCTCATGTTCCTTTTTTCATGCCTTGTTGTCCCGGCAGCGATTTATCGATATAGGACCGGTACGAGGACAATTCGAGTTTGGATTACCGTTGAGCCCTATAGCGGCGACTCTGGCATACTGAGCAACCTTCCTACCCAAGCTGGTTTGGACTAACATAATTATTTTGTGTAGTGTGTAGCCACGATAGCTATCCGGACGTTCTATTTACCTGCTAATGACATTGGTCTTGTACCATTTATGTAACATTTTCGTTAATTTTGAATCTTAAACATCACTGCTAAACTACCTTACCAACCTTTTGTTGCGAAAGCCGGTCTGTAGTGGATATTGTATAACCCCTGCTATGAGGTATTTTTCTTTTGCTTTCATTTTACTGCTTTCCTTTTTTGCGCCTCTTCATTGCATTAAGTCATTCGGCCAGGAGCATATTGCTCAGGCAAAAAATGCCATGACCGCGGGGCCGGATAATTACACCTTTTTCACTTTACCTTCCATTGACAGAAGTCCTGAAGCCATAGCTAATAATAAAGGATTTGAAAACCATCCCGAGCTGGGCGTGCTCTATGCTGAAACCCCCTGCGATAATTGCTATGAACTGATAAGCAGTCGCACGGAACTATCCAAAACGTTTATAAAAGAAGGTACCGGCGGCAAAAGCATAATGCAGCAGACATCGAATGCTGCGATGCACTATAGGGATATCAACGGCAACTGGCGTACCATACGCACGCAACTGGAAGCTGTGGGTAACGGAATGTATGCCGCCACGGCGCAGCCAACCCCCGTCACTATCAACACGGCACAGAAATACTCCACTCTTGGAAAGGCTGGCGAAAGCTTCCGCTTCAATAATAACCTGGAACTTATCTATGTAAAGCCTGGCGGAACCCTCCAATCGATCGGCGCTGCTGACTGGACGCACTATACTGCAGGGGACGACGGAGTTTATGTAACCAATGCATGGCCAGGCATAGATATTGAAATGCATACAATACGTGGAGCAGTAAAAACAAATTTCCATATAAACCACGCGCTGCCGGAATATGCTGATGGCCAACTGTTAGTAAGAGATCATTTAGGATTAGAAAGTGACTGGTCTCTTTACACAGGGGGCCAAACGAAATACACGGGAAACCTGGAAATAAGGAATAGCGCAGGGGATAAAATATATGCCATATCTGCTGCCACTGCATTTGAAAAGGGAAATATTAAAGGCACTCTGCAAATGCTGCAATACGATATCAACGGCGATGATCTGGATATAGCCCTGCCGGGCGATTTCTTAAACCGGGCAGCAGCAGCATACCCCGTGATTATTGACCCTTTGGTTTCCGTTGCCACCTCTTCCACGGTGAACGGGAGCACTTACAGTCCTGCGTGGACGGTAGGTTGTGTTTATACTAATGCCGCTGTAGTACCACCAAAAGTAACGGTGACTGACGTGCAGTTCAACTTCCAGTACGTCACCAGCGGTGGCGCATTGTTAGATAACGGCGCGTTTGATTTTCACCTTAGCTCCTGCCGAAGCCCAACACCCACCGGTCTCTACTGGAATTGCAATAGCACCCTCACGGGCACCTGCACGGGTATCGCCGCATCTATATTCCCTTCTATATCCTCGTGCATGCCTCCGCCCAGTTGTGCTTCCTACAATCTGAACCTGGTCATGGATTTCTACCAAAACTATCTGACTGACCCGCCATGCAGCAACCTTTACATCACAGCGAGCTCACCGCTTACTATTACCGTTTTTGGAAATACCATAGAAACAAGCGCGATAACAGCAAGTCCTTCCACCATTTGTGAGGGCGAATCGACCTCGCTGACTGCAACCTCCACCTACGGCGTTGAACCATATACCTTCGTATGGTCGCCAGGTGGCGCTACCGGCACTACCGTTACGGAAAGCCCAACCGCATCTACTATTTATACTGTAACCTCGACGGATGCATGCGGGGATATATCTACCGCGACAACTTCTATTACTGTGCTACCCTCTTCACCCATTACCGGGATAACGACTGTATGTATTGGTGGCACTGCAACCCTCAGTGACGCTGCTGCCGGAGGAACGTGGAGCAGCAGCAATACAGCTGTGACAAGTATAAGCAGTACCGGTACAATAACCGGGGTTTCTGTCGGAACTGCTGTTATTACTTACAGTTCGGTCACGGGCGGCTGCACGCCTACCGCTACGGTAACAGTTAATCCACCGGTAGATGCGGTAACGGGTATCACCAGGGACTGCGCACGCAGCTCTATAACCTTAAGTGATGGAACTTCAGGTGGCACGTGGACTACCGGGAATCCTGCAGTAGCTACCGTAAATGCTGCTACCGGTGTGGTAATAGGCGTTAGCGCAGGGTCAGCCGTTATTACCTATACTACCTTTGGCGGAGGCTGTTTTGCCACTGCTACCATGTCCATTGACCCATTAGCATCAGTAACTGGCCCTTCCACGGTTTGCCTGGGTGGCACCGTAACTTTAACCGATTCTGTCTCAGGTGGGGAGTGGGAAAGCACAGGTCCATCCATAGCAAGCATTGGCAGCGCAAGCGGCATTGTAACCGGTGAGTCGGTGGGCACTGTCACTATTATTTATAACACCATCGCCGGCTGCTCCACGACAACCTCCATTTCTGTTATAGCGCTGACTCCCATTACCGGCATAGAAACACTATGCCCCGGCAATAGTACCATTTTAACTGACGCTACAACCGGCGGTATATGGAGCAGCGGCAACACCGCAGTGGCAACAGCTGGAATCAGTACCGGTATAGTATCGGGAGTATCTGGTGGCACTGCTGTAGTCTCCTATTCCACACCGGGTGGGTGTGCTGCGACCGTAGTAGTAACGGTAAGCGCGGCAGCTCCGATAACCGGTATTCCGTCAATGTGCACGGGCGGCACCACTCTGCTTACCGACGCGACGGGGGGTGGCACATGGAACTCCCCCGGTGGCGGTATTGCAACAGTCGGAGCAACAACAGGAGTTGTGAGGGGTGTATCTATCGGAACCACTTCCATAATTTATACTACCGGCACAGGCTGTACTGCAACGATAATTGTAACTGTGAGCACACCAACGCCAATAACGGGCACTACGAGTATATGCCTTGGTGGAACAACGTCACTGAGCGATGTAGCAACGGGAGGTACATGGGCTAGTGGCAGTGTGGGTGTAGCATCTGTGAATACCGGCACCGGAATGGTGACCAGTGTATCTGCCGGCACAGCAATTATTACATACAACACTTCGGGAGGATGTGCGGTGACGGAAATAGTTACCGTTAACCCAATTGCTTCGATAACCGGAACGACAACAATCTGTATCGGCAGAACAACGACCCTTGGCAACACAGTTCCGGGAGGTACATGGAGCAGTGGCAATACCGGTGTTGCCACAATTGTGGCATCTACAGGAACACTAACCGGTGTATCTGTAGGCACGTCCACGATCACTTACGTAACTACTGCGGGCTGCACAACAACTACTGTTATTACAGTTAGTGTGCCCACGGCTATAATCGGCATTACCATGGTTTGTGAAGGCAGCACAACTACGCTAAGCAATACCACAACCGGCGGCACGTGGAGCAGCAGCAATACAAGTATAGCGACGGCCGGGCTTATTACCGGGGTAACAGCTGGAGTATCTGCCGGAACTGCAATTATCATTTATAATACGCCCGGCGGTTGCTCCTCAGCGACGACCGTCACAGTTAACCCAATCGCGCCGATTACGGGAGTTTCTTTTATGTGCCAGGGCGCTACTGTAACATTGGGCAACATCGTTACCGGTGGTACCTGGAGCAGCAGCAATACATTGGTGGCAACAGTAAATGCTATAACTGGGGTAGTAACTGGCCTGTCAGCAGGTACATCAACGATCAGATACACGACAGGGGGAGGTTGTATTTCCAATCTTATCATAACAGTATATACCATGCCAGCAGCCATCACCGGTGCTACCCTGGTATGCGGCGCTGCATCGCTTGGAGACGCTGTAACAGGAGGCGTGTGGAGTAGCAGCAATATTACAGTGGCAACAGTGAATCCCGGTACAGGGGTTGTAACTGCCATGTCCACAGGACCAGTGACTATTACTTATACTATGCCCGGCGGCTGCTATGTGACGTCGGCATTAACGGTAAGCCCCATTGACCCTATCGGGGGAACACCTGTTGTATGCCAGGGAAGTACCACTGTATTGACTTATTCATTTTCCGGCGGAACATGGAGTTCCCTGAACACAGTGGTAGCAACTGTAGATATTGCTACGGGTATAGTAACGGGAGCATCAGCCGGAACAACAACAATCAGGTACACAACACTTTCGGGATGTATCGCCGCCCTGGAGCTGACGGTCAATGCACTTTATCCGATAACAGGGGTTGCTACAATATGCCAGGGCAATACAATCACATTGGGTGATGCAGCCACAGGTGGCGTGTGGAGCAGTACTAATACTGCAATAGCTTCCATAGGGATAACTACCGGGCGTGTCACCGGGATTTCCGCAGGCACAGCCATAATCTCCTTTACAACCTCCGCAGGATGCACAGCTACTTCTTCTTTATCTGTTAATCCACTCTCCCCCATTATGGGCTTAACGTCGCTGTGCGCAGGTAATGCTACAACATTGAGTGATGCTACAACCGGGGGCACCTGGAGCAGTAGCAACACTGCAGTTGCAACTATTGATGAGTCAGCCGGTATAGTTACGTCGCTGGCTGCCGGAACTTCTGTTATTAACTATACGACTATCGAAGGGTGTATAGCTACTTTAACAATAACTGTTCATCCGCTCCCTACGGCAATAGACGGATCTGTTTCTTTGTGTGCGGGTAACACAACAACACTAAGCGATGGACTGGGCGGAGGTGTATGGACCAGCGGCAATACCGCGGTTGCCACTATTAATACTTCTGCCGGCATTGTGTTTGCAATATCTGCGGGCACAGCCGATATTACTTACACAACGACAGGCGGATGTTTTACGATAACCGCTATTACCATAAATCCGCTACCCGCGCCTATTACTGGTATAACATCAATATGTGTGGAAGGCACTACCACGCTATATGACGTAACAACAGGGGGAACCTGGAGCAGTCTTAGTAGCGCTGTCGCATCAATAGATGCAGGTACAGGTTTTGTATCCGGATTATCTGCGGGAACTGCTATAATTGCTTATACTTCCATCGCCGGTTGTTTAGCGACCGTAAGCGTAACGGTCCACCCCCTCCCGTCAGCGATAACCGGCGTTACAACTATATGCCAGGGAGCATCATCACCATTGTTTGACGCTCTCGGGGGAGGTACCTGGAGCAGTAATAACACATCTATAGCCATTATCGGGGCTACTTCCGGGGTAATGACCGGTGTTTCTTCCGGTACCGCTACGATCAGTTATTTTTCGCCGTTTGGTTGTTATGCTATTGTTGGTGTAGTAGTTAATCCTACCCCTGCCATCAGCGGCACATCTACTTCTCGTCCCACCCATTGTAACACTACTGATGGCACAATCACATTGACAGGATTAACTGCCTGGGAAACCTATGCCGTGAATTATAGCTTTGGCGGAACCCCTGTTACATTATCCATTGCAGCAAACGCTGCAGGACAGGTTGTAATAACAGGCCTTGCCGCGGGATCATACACCAATATCACTGTGACTACCTTACTAGGTTGCGTATCGAATATAGTAAGAGGCCCCATTGTATTATCCCTGCCTGCAGCGCCACCTGTGCCGGTTGCGGGTAATAATACACCTATATGTGCCGGCATTGCATTAGATATGACCGCTACGGATGCAATAACAGGTGTTACTTTTTCATGGACCGGGCCCGGAGGGTTCACTTCCGCTTTACAGAATCCGGTTATTGATCCGTCAGTGGTGGGCCTGTCCGGCACTTATACTGTAACAGCCACCTACCTTGGCTGTGTTTCTGACCCTGCCACAACATTAGTAGTAGTTCATCCCATCCCTGATATTACAAATGTCAGGTACACAAACCCAACTACATGCAAGGGTGGGGATGGAAGCATAACACTTGCGGGCCTGTTAGCCGGAGTCACCTATACCGTCACCTATACTTTTAATACCACGCCTGTTTCGATAACGTTGATCGCTGACGGATCAGGAGATGTAATTATTAGTGGGCTCGCATCAGGATCCTATTCTGGCATAAATGTGAGTTCGTTTACCTGCCTGTCTAACATTGCCGGCCCGCTAACATTAACCGATCCCGGGCCGCCACCGCCGCCTACATTAGGCAATAATAGCCCCGTATGCAGCGGTAAAACATTATTATTGACCTCTTCAGATCCCATCACGGGGCTTATTTATGATTGGACTGGGCCAAACGGATTCAGCGCGGACATACAGGATCCTGAAATTCCAAACGTAACTATGGCTGACTCCGGTGTCTATACGCTCACCATCAGGCACCTGAATTGTCCCGCTTCTTCTTCTGAAAACGTGATCATTCGCCCGCCGGTCGTGCTCACAGACGTTACAGCCAGCCAAACAATAGCCATTGGCAGTAGTTTGCAGCTTACCGCCAATGGCGCGGAGTATTATTTGTGGAGTCCAAATGACGGCTCCCTAAGCAATATTGATGTAAAAAACCCGGTAGCGACGCCGCAGGATTCAACAACCTACATTTTGGAAGGTTTCAATGAATGGGGATGTGTTGATACAGCAATCGTGTCCCTTAATGTTGATTATCATATTGATGAATACATTCCAAATGCATTTACCCCCAATAACGATGGTTTGAATGATATTTTCAGGATAGTAAATGCGAAGTATGATAAACTAATCGAGTTCAGCATTTTCAACCGCTGGGGAGAAATGGTCTACGATAATACTACCGACATTACCCAGGGTTGGAATGGCACTTACAATGGGGTACCACAGGATATGGGCACTTATTACTACAGTATTACTGTGAGCGCTCCTGACGGTACTAACAAGTCTTTTAAAGGGTCGGTAACACTGGTCAGGTAATTGACAATTTTTTTGGTAGTATACTCGTCATTTATTTTTTCCTGCAATGCTGAAGGGAGAAACTGTCTTTTATAAATAATATTCCGCTAATGGAGAAAATTGAAATGAATATTGTTTACCTCGGGCATGCGGGTTTTTTAGTGGAAACAGAGAAGACGGTTATCATTATGGACCCCTGGGTATCAAAGTTTGGCGCCTTTGATTGCAGTTGGTTTCAGTTTCCATGCAATCACCACATGGATGGCTTTATAATAGATAAAATAAAAAACACAGCAAAAAGCGTATATCTGTACATAAGCCATGAACACAAAGATCATTTCGACGCAGCATTTTTAAAACGGCTTAATGGGATGAAGTTCCGGTACATCATTCCCGAATTCAGGCGTACAGAATTATTTGATCTTGTTTCTTCCTTAACCGACCAGGAAATCATTCTGTGTGGAGATAACAGGAAGGTATGTTTAAATGGTGAAGATGAATACGTAAAGATATATACCAATGACAGTGAGTTGAACAGGGATTCTGCAATCTTATACGCGTGCAATGGACAAAAGTTCTTCAACATGAATGACTGCAAAATCAGTGACAGGATAGAAACGATAAAGCAGGAGGAAGGAAATATCCGGGCATTCGCATGCCAGTTCAGCGGCGCTACCTGGCATCCTGTTTGTTACGACTATCCGCCGAAAAAATATGCGCAGGTGTCAACCAAAAAAAAGTTGTCAAAATTCGAGTCAGTTGCCTTAGCTATTGAAAGAGTAGCTCCTGATATTTACATACCATCAGCAGGGCCCGCAGTGTTCCTCGATCCCAAATTAATTGAAATAAATTTTCAGCCGCATAATACCTTTCCGCGCAATCCTGAGGTAATTAAATTCCTAAATAAACGGTTAAAGACAAGTAAACCAATGCTGCTTGATTTGGTTCCGGGAGATTCGATCGGAATGGGTGACGTTATTGATGTAGCATACACGGATAAAGCAAGAGTGCGTGAAGCGGAATTTCGAAATTATGTTCTGAATTATGCTTCCCGATATACGGCGCTATTCGAAGAAAGAATTACTGCCTTTTCCGAGGATGAGTTATCAGGAATTGTTCGGCGGCTGGTACACGAATTCTCTGATAAACTGGACAACTTCCCACTGAGAATAAAAATACAACGGCCGCTATATATTGAATTTCATGACTATCCGGACATCCGTATAAAAATTGATTTCCAGTCAAATCACGTAGGTAGAACGTTTGAAAAACCCTATGGCGATTATTACATGATAAAAACCTATTCATACGATATAAAACGGGTGTTGGATGGTTTACTGACGTGGGAAGATTATGCCTTAACTTTTAGAATGCAACTCAACAGGGAGCCTGACGTTTACCAGGTGCTGATGCAGGGTTTTTTACTTCTTGAAAAGGAAGACATGAATCACTTTTGCGAGAAAATCCTGAGCATTCAAAACAGGACGGAAAGGATTGTTGTTGAAGTGGGTGGGTGTCGTTATTCAGTGGATCGTTATTGTCCGCACGAAGGAGGCGACTTGAAACAGGCGTGGTCTGAAGAGGGCAGATACCTCGTATGCTCTCGTCATCGTTGGTATTTTGACCTGGAGGATGGAGGTATCTGTAATACCAACTCGGCGACCATTAATGCAATACCCCTGGAAGAAAATTAGTCTCTTTATTCAGGGATACTCAGGAACGTTGGCGAAGTAAGTTCACTATAGCTGATATCGCCGCGTTCGAAAATGGCACTCGGCTGGAAAGGGAATAAAACTTCACTTTTCGACATAGGTATAGGTAGCATATATCATAGGGTTTATATAGTTCTTTCTGCGATCGGGGGCATTGTCAAAATTATGCCAGGCACCGCCGGCTCTATCACAAGATATGGCACCCTGTTTATAATATCCCCTCGTGAAAGCCAATACGGGGCCGTCATATTTCTTCAGATCACCCTCCTCGTCCTTTTTGGAATCAATTATGTCGGGGTGGTTGCCCATACCTGAAATCCATTCCATGGAGATGAACAACCCCCCGCCAACAGGTATATGCATTGAACTGACGTCCAGGCGTACCCACTCATCACCCTTATGGGCGCGCAAAATCTCATTACGACCAATAAAGTCGTAGCCGGGCAATTTGTTTTTATCCATATCATATACATGTACCTTGAATGCTGCTCCCGGATTGCCATCCTTTGTGATGTAGAGGAATATCTCCTTCAACAGCCCATGCTTTCCAAGGTCTGCGTTTAAAAAAATGGCAGTTTCCGAACCCATATGTCCCGCACATTTACCATATGGCTTTAGATTCCTTTTCCCTATCGATCCTTGTTTTATCTTTCCTCCGCCATGCATATCAGTTACTACCACATCCTGTAACACATTGGTCTTATGGCTCAGCACAATCCAAAGCGGCTCATCGTCAATGCTAACTTCCTGTATCTCGTATCCGGCACAAGAAACGATCAATGACTTTGATGAATCTATATCGTACTCAAGAGAAAAATCTCCAAGTTTGCTACTGTAAGTTGTGCGGTCAGAATTAATTGCCCTCACCAGGCATTGCTCTATCGGGTTTCCTTTGTCGTCAGTAACCCTTCCATAGACTTTGCCTGGTTTGGAATGGACCAATAGTGGCAATAACGATAACACACAAACAACAATAATCTTAGTGTTATATAGTCTCAAGTCAATGAGGTTTTTTAAGGTTATTTGAATAAATAGGGCCTGCTAAATAACCATCAAATCCTTATCTGCTTTATCTTTCGGGGTAAAAAATTGTATTTGGATGCAAGGAAAAAGCAACAAAAGCCCCAAAAAGCTTGCAGCAAAGCCATCATACGTTAGCCCTAACCAGCTCACATTAGCTGGGTTTGAGACCCCTTTCGTAAATCAGCTCAACAAAGATAATCGATGGGTTGTAATGTCGCAAGCGATACCGTGGGACAAGATTGTCCCCTATTATGACCAGTTGTTTTCCAGTAGTGAGGGCCGGGCGCCAATCAGTGGGCGGGTCATTATTGGAGCCATGATTATCAAGCACATTGAGGGTCTTACGGACAGAGCTACGATACAGCATATCCAGGAAAATATGTTCATGCAGTATTTTCTGGGGTATAGCAGTTTTACGAACGAAGCTCCTTTTACCGCACCACTGTTTGTGGCTATTCGCAAGCGGATGAGCCTGGAACTGACAGCCAAAATAAGCGATGTGATTGCTCTTCATTGCATCATGGATCAGGAGCCGGAAGGGCCACCGGATAAAGATACAGATCCACCTACCTATGTCGGAGGAACTGAGACAGAGGATCTGGTATCCAAGTCATCAGTGTCAAAGCCATCATCTGCTATTATCCCGCCGGCTGATCTCCCGCACAAGGGGAAGTTAATAATGGATGCCACAGTGGCCCCGCAACACATCACCTTTCCTGCCGATCTGAAGTTGCTTAATGCCGCCCGCAAAAAAAGTGAACAACTCATAGACCGGTTATACAACCCCCTGCTTCATGGGCCGGCCAAACCACGTACCTATCGCAATAGTGCACAAAAATTATTTTTGAATACTGCTAAAAAGAAGGCAAAAACCAATAAAGAGATTTACAAAGCCAATGGCAGGCAATTGCGTTTTGTGCGCAGAAACCTCAAGCACATCGATACCCTTGTGGCGGCATATACCAACTTCCCGTTAAAGCCTAGAGAGCAAAAATACCTGCTGGTGCTGCACACTGTGTATGAGCAGCAAGAGCAGATGCATCGCACCCACACCAAAAGCGTACCGCACCGGATTGTAAGCATTCACCAACCACATGTGCGCCCAATTGTGCGGGGTAAAGACAAAGCCAAGGTTGAATTTGGAAGCAAGCTACAGGTGAGTCTTGCGGGTGGCTTTACCTTCATAGACCGTTTAGATTGGGAGGCTTTTAATGAAGGCCAGTGGTTGCAAGAATCTGTGGAACGATACAAACAGCGGTTTGGCTATTACCCAAAAGAAGTGCTGGCCGACCAAATATATTGCAACCGGGACAACAGGAAATGGATGAAGGAAAAGGGAATCCGATTGATGGCCAAACCGCTTGGCCGACCGGCTGCGGCGGCAGTGGCAGTCCACCTAAGACCCGGCGAACGCAACCTGATAGAAGGTAAATTTGGACAAGGTAAACTGGCTTATGGGCTGGATTGTATCAAGGCAAAACTCAAAGATACCAGCGAATCATGGATTGCATGTATAGCCTTAGTGCTAAACCTCGTCTCCATGACGAGGCATGCACTTTTGTCTCTTTACCTCTGCTTACTGAACTCGCTACAGCAAACTAAACAATATCGAATTTATAGCCCCGTTTGTTTAATGGGAGCCAAGTGAGTTATTTAGCAACCCCTAAGTAAAGCAAAAGTACACCGTGCCAAGGTAGCATCAGGTAAATGAAAGTAGAAATAAAGAAGTTTTTTGAAAAGGTGCGCTTTTTTGACAATGTTTAATATTTATTCAAAAGTTAAATGTTCTATTCTCAAAGTGCTCCCCTTTAGGGGCGGGGGGTTCTATTCTCAAAGCGCTCCCCTTTAGGGGCCGGGGGTTTACCATCCGCTCCCTGTTCCCTGAAATTCTTTCGGCTTTATTATGGTGAATACCCTGGAGATATTAAAGCCGAAATGCAATGAACCCTTGCCCCAGCTATCTGTTGTCTGCCCAATAAATGTCCGGTCGGTAAGGCCTTGTGAGTTCGTGAACATTAATTGGAATACATGCCCCCCGGTTTCAATATCAATACCAACAGACAATGCGTTATAAGTTGGCTGTCCATTCACGAGCAGGTCTGCATTGGTAATACGGTAATAATATTCTCCGGTTATAGCTATTCTGTGACTTACTTTTATTCTGCCACCGATCCCTATGGCAATCGTGTTATTCGAAAATTTAGTGCTATCGACAAGATTGTAGTGTACGATTGTTGGCGCTATTTGAAGCGAGAATTTATTGGAGAATTTTCTGGCTATCAGCAATTGATTGGTATAGTACAACCTGTTAGTGTACTCCCATGTTTCCCCTGCGGGCAACGAAGGCGCAGGTGTAGTCTGTACAGATATCGAACCGGCATAACTTATGCTCACTGGTGTGCCGTTAATTCGTTGTTTGAGCAACTTTATTTTTGCAAAACCATCATTTTCCTTATTCAGGGTGCTGTGGCCAAGGCCTATCATTAACCAGCTGGTAATTCCATAGTCTAACCCTATTCGAGTAGTGGCATTGTCTAACCCAAAAAAATTTGTGGAACCTTGATTCAGATCTCCAAACCTGTGGGAAATGCGAAAATCAAGAACACCAGAGCCCAGGTTTTCAATACTATTGCCATCAATGATGCGTGTAGCCTTAAATGTCGCCGTAACAATTTCTTTTTTTTGCGACTGGTTTCCGCTGTTAAGCATTGCCATCAGGCTATCTGCCTGGGCAAAAAGCGTATTGATTGTAAGAGAAAATAAGACAGAGAGTACAATTATTTTGCGCATAAAATCGATTGATTAACAAGGAAACTATTTTTTTTCAAGGTCACTTTCAAGCTTTATGATGGCGTCTTTAGCTACCTTATCCGCAACCATGCCGGGAACATTAATACCATAATCCTGCAGCTTGATGGTAAACCTGGCCGAAGCTTTTAGGCTACTCCCCGCTATAGTAATTGTGCCCGGCACTGTGACGTCCTTAGTCACTCCATGCATGGTAAGTTTACCGGTCACATTTGCTTTATAGGTGCCATCTTTGGTAAAATAGACCTCGTTCATGTTAGTGATATTGCCCTTGAACTCTGATCTCGGGAACTTATCGCTCTCCATGTAGTTTTCGTTAAAATGCTCCTGCATTAGTTCCTTTTCGAACTTAAAGCTCTTCACCGGCAGTTGGAAAACAATATTCCCGGTTTTTGCATCAATAATAGTAGCTACCTCGTTATTAATACCTTCAATTTTTTCAGGTGATCCGGGTGTCGTGGCATTGAAGGAAATTTTTCCGGTACGTGTCATAAATGTTTGTCCAAAACCGGCAAGCGTTGCACTCAACAAACTCAAAGTCAAAACTATTTTTCTCATTTCTATTGATTTGCGATTTTACTATTTGTAATTTCCGATGCATTAATTATCAGGATAACCTTCATTAACCCAACGTGTTATTTTTTCAATGTCACATGCAGGAAGTTGTGTGCCGTTTTTAGGCATATTATTATGGCCCCTGGTTGGTGTAAAATTTATATCCGTTACCAGGGACCCATCTGCCGCATTACCTGCCAGTGCGGTATAAGTTGTGTAGTCGTACCCACTTGTCTGTGCGCCGGCAGCATCATGGCAACCATTACCCGGACTATAGCAATTGGTTGAAACAATAGATAAAATGTCATTTTTATAAGAAACAGTGCCGCTCGTATCGCAAGTTGTTGTTGTGGTAGTTGCAGGATATAACTTATCATATTTATCATTGTAGCAACTACTGATACATATAACAGCAAAGAAAATGATGGAAATTGAAATTAACCCCTTCATGAAGTCTATTTTACGCATTGTTATGAAATAATTGTTCGCCGACCTACCGGACAGGCAACTTTGCAAAAATACCTTTATTCATTATTCAAATCAGTGGAGAATATACTGAATCCGCGAAAAGTAAGAGTCATCCGGCAAAAGAAGTAAATAAGCAAGACGCAGGATTTATTTCAACAACCTCTATCCACTATTGTTTAATTACCGGTATAACCCTACGATTTCCATGCTGTTCCACAACAATTTCATATATTCCCGGCATCCAGCAGGAAGTATTGATATTTATTAGGGCGTTATTGTTATTCCCGGCAATCTGTTGTTGAGCCACAATCTCTCCGTTTAGGTTAAATATGCTGATGGATACATCACCTGTCGCCGCATTATCCATTTGCAGGCTAAGATTATTGCTTATCGGGTTTGGGAAGGCTTTAATATTTATATCGTTGGTTACTGTGGCAATGCCTGAAGGACGCGTCTCCTCGGTAATAGTTATATGGTTGGTATTCCACAGATCGCCCTGGATTGATGGTGTCCCTGTTGTATTATAAGAGCCGTTGATAAAATTCGCGGCACCCCAGAAAGAAATTGTTCCGGTGCCGGCCGCCGGTGCTGTCCAGGTAAATGAACGTGAAAAAGTATCATTTATCAGTTCTATGGTATCGCTATGTTCTACTATATCCAACTGTGTATAATGGCCCGGCGCGGTTAACCGTGTCCTTGCAGGAAGCCCATAGGCCGACCATGTGCCGGCATTTGACACAGTTGCTGCTGAGGCCGCGCCTTTAATGGATGTCAGTTGGAAGCCAAAAAACGGAAATGCTGTTCCAGTACCATTATTACCTGATATTTTCACAGTATATGTGTTGCCGCCTACATAACGGGTAGTCGCAATACCCGCTGAGTCCAACTCAATGTTTACACTAACGGTCGCAGTAGCCGATGAATTGTGGCATCCACCTCCGCTTGCGCAGCCGGTCGGGTTCGCGTAAGTTCCGGTTGATGCCGATTCAGCACCGGTACAGTCATATCCATTATTGGCAGGGCCGGTTAAATAACTGCTCATCGTGAGAGAAATCATTCCTGCAATGGCGGTGAGTAGTAGAATCCTTTTTTTCATCCCGATAAATTTATAATGTTTAGGCGTAAATATTTAATAATAAACTAGTTGCAAAAAATTAAGTGTACAAACATACATTTTTTATTAAGCAGGTCAAAAAATTTGTTGCAAACACTTGAAATGTTGTGGCTAAATAAATCGGACTTCAAAAAAGGTTAGTCTTATTGTTTTGTGAACTTTAATGTACCGGACTCATTTCCGGCTAATAAATGGACATAATAAACACCCGGCGTAGTGATATTTGGGCTGTAATGGTACCGGCCACTGTTTTGCAGCTCATTATTTACTGCCCGGGCCACTTTTCGGCCGGCAATATCATAAACTTCCAGGCTTACTACTTGTGGTGACCGCAGGTAATATGATATTGTGGGATTGCCTGCTGAGGGATTAGGATAAACAGTGAAATCACTCAGGGTATTATGTACCTGGGTTACAGCGGCAATTGCCGGGTTCTCATAAATGGTAACATGAGGCGCCGCATTTGGTTTATCACCCGAACTACCTCCATCGCCGTTTACAGCATTCAGAAGAGCATAAAACGTCACACTGTCGCCTCCGGACGAGGGTGCAGTCCAGTAAAATTGTACCGAATACTTGTTCACACCCGCTGATATTGGAGCCAGCCTGGTAGTGTGTTCCACTACAGTGGTGGCTCCGCATGGGTAGGTGTGGATGTTGCCAGCCATGGCAGAAGGAATTGTATAGGTGCCTGCGAGCGTGTGATTGCTAAAAACCGCTGATGCCTGGAAGCCAAAACCGGGCAATGACGTTGATATTCCTGTGGCATCGCCTGTGATGGTGATAAGATAAGTTTGGTTAAGGTTGTAGGTAGTAATGGGATACATGGTAGACGAATCTAATACCTGCAATTGCACTATGGTGAGCGGATTGTTGCCGCCGTGGCAACTGCTCGTCTGGCAGTGCCCGACAGCGCCCGTAGTAGCGCCGGTTATATCGCCATGGCCATGATGAGCCGGGCCGTCTATATCGCTTGAGAGCGTTATGTATAGCATTGACAAAGCGAGCGTAACGACAAGGGAGCCTTTTTTCATTGATTATGAATGATTAATGCGGGGAATTTGAGCGTGCAAAGGAATGAAAATTTGCCGCTGGTTGTGTGGAGGCGAGGTTATGATTACATTATCTTTCGCCATGCGCTGCTTCATTCATAAGACCAGGACCTCTAAGGCATTACCGGTGTATTTCATACAAAACGCATTCTTTCAATCTCTCATCGTTATTCAGTAATGGATGTATAAAGTCCGCAACTTTTTTCATGCCGATTTTTTCCATTACCTGTATAGATCTCAAATTGACTTTTGGCGCTATCCCGTTTACTTTTTCTATGTTCAAATGATTAAATGCATAGTCCAAACATTTCTTGGCGCCTTCTGTTGCATAACCTTTATTCCATTCTTTTTTGGCCAACCGCCAGCCTATATCAACACATGGAGTAAAGCTGGCCTCAAAAGTTTGCTCTGAAAGGCCGATAAAACCAATGAACGCCCCATCTTCAAGTTTCTCCACCGCAAAATAACAACGGCCTTTATCTGCCAGTTGTTTTTGCATCCTTATCATAAATCCTTCAGCTTGTGCCAGGTTCTGGACGGTGGGAAAAAACTCCATAACATCCGGGTCAGCGTTTATCTCAGCCAACAACGGAAGATCATCCGTCAGCCAGTTTCTAAAACCCAACCTTTCAGATTTAAACAGGTATTTGCGGATCATTGGGATAAAGATATCGTCTATTTTTTTTCAACCGAAATAACTGGCTTCGAACGGACTTACTACGTGCCACTGCGAGGGAAGTTGGGAGGAGCTTTTTTACTTATTTCGCAATGCCTTAACTTTGCATCCTATGAATACAGAAACCCAATTACGGAAACTGCTCGATGGCCGCATCCTCATCATAGATGGGGCTATGGGCACTATGATACAACGGCACCGGCTACAGGAGGAGGATTATAGGGGAGCGCGGTTTAAGGACTGGCATACAGATGTGAAGGGAAATAATGACTTGCTGAGCCTTACGCAGCCACACATTGTAAAAGAGATACACAAGCAATACCTCCAGGCAGGGGCTAATATACTGGAGACGAATACGTTTAACTCTCAGGCAATATCGCTGGCAGACTATGATATGCAATCCCTGGCTTATGAGGTGAACGTTGCCGCCGCCAGGATTGCCCGTGAGGCTGTTAATGAATTTGCGTTAGAATATAATGTACCGGCTACAGACCGTTTTGTGGCTGGGGCTATCGGGCCGATGAATAAAACATTGTCGCTCTCACCTGATGTAAATAACCCGGGCTACCGCGCAGTAACGTTTGATGAAGTAGCCGACGCATATTATGAACAAATAAAGGGCTTGGTGGACGGCGGGGTCGATATGTTGCTGGTGGAAACCATTTTTGACACGCTCAATGCCAAGGCTGCCATTTACGCTATCAATAAATATTTCAGGGACACTAAAAAGGAGAAAATACCGGTGATGATCTCCGGCACTATTACAGACGCCAGTGGCCGCACACTCAGCGGGCAGACATTGGAGGCCTTCTACATATCAGTAATGCATGCAAACCCCATAAGCATAGGACTGAATTGCGCGCTGGGCGCAGAACAAATGCGTCCGCATATCGAGGAACTGGCGCAGATAGCAGAGTGCTACGTAAGCGCCTACCCCAACGCAGGCCTGCCCAATGCCATGGGCGAATATGACGAAAGCCCGGAACATACCGCAGCAATAATTTCGGAATGGGCAAAGGAGGGCTGGGTGAACCTGTTGGGCGGATGTTGCGGCACCACACCAGAGCATATTGCAGCTATAGCAAAGTCAATGAAAAAGTATGAGCCGAGGAAGAGACCTGAACTGGTTACCCCCGGCCCCTAAAGGGGAGTACTTTGAAATTAAGATATTGAGCTGGCAAACAATTTTAAAAAATACAAAAAAACCCTGAAAAAGAACAATGCCTTCAATTGCGGTGACCATCGTGCTCCCCTTTAGGGGCAGGGGGTTTAAGCACCTGGGGTTATATAACTCTCCACATCCTTCTTAGTTATTTTTTTATCGGAAAGAATGATGAGGCGTTCCACCACATTCCGCAGTTCCCGGATATTGCCGGTCCAGTTAAATGCCCGCAGCACGGCTATAACATCAGGTTCTATTTCTTTCACAGGCTGCTTGTATTCTTCACTGATCTCCTTCATGAAGTGGGTGATGAGGATAGGAATATCATCGCGGCGGTTATTTAAAGAGGGGACTTGGATCAATATTACGCTGATGCGGTGGTAAAGGTCGAGCCGGAATTTCCTGGCTTCCACTTCTTCCATCAGGTTTTTATTGGTAGCGGCAATTACACGCACATCTACCTTTATTTCTTTATCCCCGCCTACACGTGTTATCTTTCCTTCCTGCAGGGCGCGTAGCATTTTGGCCTGTGCGTCGTGACTCATATCCCCAATTTCATCCAGAAATAATGTGCCGCCGCTCGCCTGCTCAAACTTCCCGATTCGCTGTTTTATTGCCGATGTAAACGAACCCTTTTCATGCCCGAATAACTCACTCTCTATAAGCTCCGAAGGTATGGCCGCACAGTTCACCTCGACGAGGGGGCCATTGGCTCGGGCGCTGAGTTCATGAATGCGGTGCGCTACTAATTCCTTGCCTACACCGTTTTCACCCGTTATAAGCACCCGGGCGTCAGTAGGGGCCACTTTGGCAATGGTTTCCAGTATATGCTGCATGGCGCCGCTGTCGCCTATCATCTCGTATCCGCGGGATATTCGTTTACGCAGTTGCTTGGTTTCCGTCACCAGCGTCTTTTTATCCATTGCATTGCGAATGGTAATAAGTAGGCGGTTTAAATCAGGCGGTTTAGAAATGTAGTCATAAGCGCCTTTCTTTACGGCTTCAACAGCGGTTTCTATATTCCCATGCCCCGAAATTACTATGAATGGAATATCTGGTTTCAACTCCCGGGCTACCTGTAATACTTCGAGGCCATCCATCCTTGGCATTTTTATGTCGCAAAGGATGCAATCGTAATTATTCTCTTTAATTTTTTTTACACCTTCCACTCCATCGGCAGCTTCATCCACTGCAAAGCCTTCAAAGCTGAGTATTTCACCAAGCGTTTTACGAATGGCCTTTTCATCATCAATAACCAGTATATTCTGAGACATAATGTTTAGGAATTAGTCATTGGGAATTGGGAATTGGGATTGTTGTCTAATCAAAACGAATCCTAATTCCTTTTTTTATCCTAATTCCCAATTCCTTAGAAAAAAAGCAATTTAGCATATTTTCTGCAACTTTGTCAGGTGTTTCAGAAAGGCACAAGGTTTGCATAGATGTATATACACGTATTTTTTTAAAAACTACAATTATGGCAAAAACAATATTTCATGCGGCGGACAAAAGAGGCCATGCCAAACACGGCTGGCTCGATGCACATCATTCCTTTAGCTTCGCTAACTGGTATGACCCTACCAAAGTTCATTTTGGCGCTTTGAGAGTGCTTAATGATGACATCATTGACGGCGGACAGGGCTTTGGCCGTCATCCACACGACAATATGGAGATCATTACTATAGTGCTGGACGGCAAACTGGAGCATAAGGACAATATGGGGCACACCGAGCAAATAGTGCCCAACGAAGTGCAGGTAATGAGCGCAGGCACCGGTATAACACATAGCGAATACAACCCTGACCCAGCAAAAAAGGCAAACCTGCTACAGACATGGATATTCCCGAATAAGGAAAATGTGCAGCCCCGGTATGATCAGAAAAAGTTTCCTGCGGAAGGGAGCATAAATACTTTGCAGCCCCTGGTATCGCCAATAGACAATGATGATCCCGGGTTAAAAATACACCAGGACGCCTGGATATTCCGTACTACGCTCGAAGCCGGTAAAAGTATTACTGGTAACCTGCATAGCAAAAAAAATGGCGCCTATATATTTGTGATAGAAGGCAAAGTAAATGTAGAAGGGCAAACGCTAAATAAGCGGGATGCACTCGGTATAAGTGAAACAGATGCTTTTGAAATAAAAGCGGATGTGACAAGCGATGTAATTATCTTCGAAGTGCCGATGAATTAATCAGGCGACAAACAAATCCTGCTAATATTGGCCGATTATAAAGATAAGATAGTGTGGCTAAGGGCGCGGCTAATGCAGCCGCTCCCTGGTCGCGCTGCGCAAGAGCAAATGATGGGCAGAGTGGTGAATATGCCCATAAAAATCCCCGATAATGCCAGGCCCAGTGCTGTATTATGCCTGTTGTTTCCGGTAGATGATGAGTTGAATATGCTACTCATGAAAAGGCGGGAAGACAAAACGGCACATAGCGGCCAGGTGAGTTTTCCGGGAGGCAGTTATGAACAGTCTGATGCCAGCCTGGAGGCTACAGCGCTAAGGGAAGCGCGGGAAGAAGTAGGTATTACTTCATCAGAGGTGGATGTACTCGGGGCATTGACGCCTTTGTATATTCCGGTAAGTAATTTTCATGTCTATCCCTATGTCGGCTATGCCAGGCAACGGCCCGTCTATAACCTGAGCCATAACGAAGTATCTTACACCATAGAAGTACCTCTGAATAGCCTGTTACATGCTGACAAAAAAACAATGACAGATGTTATATCACCTGCGTTTCCCGATGTGATCAGGCAGGTAAAAGCTTATAAACTGGAAGATGGCACTATTATATGGGGTGCAACAGCCATGATCATTTCCGAATTGGAAGCCATTTTGGACGGAATAAGCCCCCGTCCTTAGGGAAAATCTATTTTCACTAATGTGATAATTGTCAATGTTACTGTTTTCACCTACAATTCTCGGGCAAGACAGATAACATTTATTTGTCTATAACAAGGAGGTCAAAGTATCCTTTACGGATCAGCCCACCCCATGCAGAATTTTCTTTGTCGCTTTTATCGATAGTAATTAATCTATCAGGACGGAAGTGTCAACCAATATTAAATTGTTCTCCGTTGGTTAATTGTTTTTCTGTTGTTAGCAATTGTTTTTTGTAGTGGCAGGCCCTTTTAGAAGCAATGCCTCTGGTAAAGCCCCTCACACTAAGGTATTGACATTCAAAAAATAGGATGGTCGCCGTTTGTCAATTCAATATCCCTGTCTAATCTCTCGAATGTGATATCAATAGTTTGATCATAGCTTACACTTTTATCAAGCTGCAAATCGATCTGTGCAAAACTATAGTGGACTTCTTGAGTTCTTTTGGCTTCCTCGAAGTCAATATTGAAAATGAATCCAGGAAATAAATGCAAAGTGGGAGATTTACCTCTTGACGCATCATAGTCAAATTCGTGGGACAACGGAAGAAATATTTGAATGATGATATTTGCAAAACGCACGATTAAAGTAAGTTCTGGCACAAACGACTTCTCTGCTATTACTTGTCGTGCTTCAAGCAATTCGGCATAAGGAGTGTTAAATTTTTTTTTCTGTAAAACTGTAATGAATGCCGAGGGCAAATACGTCACATCAGCACTTCGGTCCATTAACCAGTCAAATAAATTTCTGTACCTATCTCTGCTTTGAGTAGGCAGAATTGATAAAGCGATTTTGAGCAACCCTTTATAAACGTTTCTCGGCCGGTGCGGTTGCAATCTAAATGTGATCGATGCCTTTCTATTTTTCTCGTCAACGTTGTAATCATCTGGATTATTTAAGATGAATTCTCTCGTTCTATCATCTTTGTAACGAAAAATTGCCTTTGTATTATCTTCGGCTGCCCGCGAATGAAATTCCGGTATTTTCTTTTTGCCTTTTACCCCTACTGTCGTTAAATACGGTCTAAAGAAAACCGCCATATGACTTTCATAAGCACTAAATTTTTGATTGCAACTATCGCATTCTTCAAAAGTAAAGATGTCATTTGCTCCCATTAACTCCGGAAGAACATGGGCTCTCATTTGAAAACTTGTGACACCTTCATCGGCGTGACAGAACCGGCATACACGTGGTGAACGAGGCTCAGACACAAAATCTTTTGTCGATGCGAGAAGTTTATACTTTTTCCAAAAGTCCAACGGATCCATTTCTGAGATAAAAATATAAGATGAAAGTACGAAATTGGCAGTGAAGCCTATCAAAATGATTTACTAACGGCAACAAAATTGTTTACGTGTTTTTGACCGCAGGATTTGATAGATGAATTTTTATCTCTACCTCCCCTGTTGACCGTAGTCTCTTTGAAAGACAGCCACGCAGGATCATATTTATGCAACCTTACGAATATCCCCCCCTAACGATATTTTTCCCAATATTCTTTTGGCGTAACAATCCTGGTGTGTCCAAAACTGCTCATTGTAAAATCATTGGTATTTCCCGTAATCAGGAAGTGAGCATTACAAGTGGCGGCAAGCTCCAGAAACTTATTATCGCTTGTGTCTTTAATGATAGCTAATGTAATCTCCGGATAATGCATAACGGTTAGGCCCTCAATATCTGTCAATAAACTTTCTGCATTTAAAGTAAATCCTTTATACTTTAAGAATTTGGTTCTTCTTAAAACCTCGGTATATTCATCCAACACATCATCAGAAATACACCATTGTATATTTTTTGCAGTAGGCAAAGAATCAATAATAAAAAATGGGTAAGACTTTTGAATGAAAGACGACACTATTACATTGGTATCAATGACGATTCTTTGCATTTCTTACCGCATTAACCTCTTTGGTTATTTCATCCATTGTCATTGTAGAAAGCCCCGCTTTTTCTGCCAGTTCAATGCTTTTTTTTAATTTCTTTCTAAATTGCTGTCTCGTCACCAAATCTACCACATCAGAAAAAGTCAGCTTGTCGGTTTTTATACCGAGCATCTTATATTCTGACTCGGAAATTGAAACATTAAGTGTTTTCATCGCAGTAATCCTTAATTATTCAAAGTTACAGGAAAATAAGCAATATACTAAAGCCTGTGCTCAACCTTTACTATTCTACAGAGTTAGTTCCAGGGAAAATTTCAATTTAAAATTAATTATAAATATAATACATATTATTTATATACTGTTGCATGTGCTCTCAAAAACTCTTCTATGGACTAACAAAATTATTTTCCATAATATATCACCCTTCAAATGGCAATCTTAATCCATGCTATTTAAAACCATTTCCACACTACTTTTGTACAAACACAAATTATGCATTTTGACCGCGATGGCCTTTCCGACGAACAACTGATCCGGTTTTATAAGGAACTTTTGAGGCCTCGTATGATAGAGGAAAAGATGCTGGTGCTTTTGCGCCAGGGTAAGATAAGCAAATGGTTTAGCGGTATAGGCCAGGAAGCTATAGCGGTAGGCGCTACCCTTGCGCTCGACGAAGATGAATACATTATGCCCCTGCACCGCAACCTGGGAGTCTTTACCGCACGCAAAATGCCTTTTTCTAAATTATTCATGCAGTGGCAAGGCAGTAAAGAAGGCTTTAGCAAGGGGCGGGAGCGATCCTTCCACTTTGGCGCGAATGAATACCATATTTGCGGGATGATTTCCCATCTTGGCCCGCAGCTTGCCATTGCGGATGGTGTGGCCCTGGCGCACAAACTGAGAAGCGAAAAAAAAGTCTCCCTTGCTTTTAGCGGCGACGGCGGTACCAGCGAAGGCGACTTTCATGAAGCGCTCAATGTCGCGGCTGTATGGGGGTTGCCGGTTATATTCCTGATTGAAAATAATGGTTATGGCCTGAGTACACCGAGCAATGAACAGTTCGTATGCGAGCACCTTGCCGACAAGGCGGTAGGCTACGGCATGAAAGGTATAACTATTGATGGCAACAATATCCTTGAAGTATACAGAGAGATCACAAAAGCGCGCCAATACTGCATCACCGAGCAAAAGCCAATCTTAGTAGAGTGCATGACTTTCAGAATGAGGGGGCATGAAGAGGCTAGTGGCGTGAAATATGTTCCCAAAGAATTGCTTGAAAAATGGGCCAAGGAAGACCCGGTCATAAATTTTGAGCAATACTTAAGGAGTGAGAATATTGTTGACGACAATACGATAACGATCATAAGGGAAAATATTCGGAAAGAGATAGAAGATGGTATAGCAACGGGTTTTGCCGCTCCTCGCATAACTCCGGATACTAATGAGGAACTAAACGATGTTTACGCCCCCGTTACTGCTTCGGTAACACAACCATCAACAGCAGTTTCAGAAAAGAAATTTATACAGGCCATAAGCGATGGGCTCAGGCAAAGTATGGAGCGCTATCCGAACCTGGTATTGATGGGGCAGGACATTGCTGAATACGGTGGCGCGTTTAAAGTAACTGAGGGGTTCGTGCAGCTTTTTGGAAAAGAAAGAGTAAGAAATACGCCATTGTGTGAAAGCGCAATAGTTGGCACGGCATTAGGACTATCCATCAAGGGATTCAAATCAATGATGGAAATGCAGTTTGCCGATTTTGTGACAGTAGGATTTAACCAAATCATCAACAACCTGGCCAAGATACATTACCGTTGGGGACAAAATGCAGATGTGGTAATACGGATGCCTACAGGCGGGGGCGTTGGCGCAGGGCCGTTTCATTCGCAGAGTAATGAAGCCTGGTTTGTGCATACACCCGGCCTTAAAGTGGTTTACCCGTCCACGCCCGAAGATGCCAAGGGGCTTTTAATAGCTGCTATAGCAGACCCAAACCCGGTAATGTTTTTCGAGCACAAGATGTTATACAGGAGCGTCAGCGGCCCGGTACCCGATGACTATTATGCTATAGAAATAGGTAAGGCAAAACAAGTACAGGAAGGAAACGAGATGAGCATCATTACTTATGGCATGGGAGTACATTGGGCTATAGATTATGCAAAACGACACCCGGACGTATCCTTTGACATATTGGATTTGCGTACTTTGCTCCCACTCGACTATAATGCTATCCGGTCATCAGTGAAACGAACGGGAAAAGTATTATTGCTGCATGAGGATACTATGACCGGGGGTATAGGTGGCGAGCTGGGTGCCTGGATTGCGGAAAACTGTTTTGAATTGATGGATGCGCCTATTGTCCGTTGTGCCGGCCTGGATACGCCCATACCGTTTTCAATAGAACTGGAGCATAACTTCATGGCAAATAGCAGGTTAGATAGCTGCGTACAAAAACTATTGTCTTACTAATGAAGTTTTAGCCGGCACTTTTGGGGACACTGTTTGACATTTGAATTTTTGTACGCTACTTTCGTTACGGAAATCATTTCATATGGGTATTAGGGTTTCACTTGTTCTGTTATTTGTGGGGTCGCTCGCGGCCTCCTGTAATAACATTCAACCTCAAAAACATGGGGCTATAGTGCTTGGAGATTCCTCCTCTATTGTTACCGAAAAAGACCCGCAAAAACTACAGGACCTTGTAACCGACCTGAAGCCTGTAATACCAGCCACTGAAAATAAAGATACCGTAAAAACCGAACAAACCACGGTTGCTCAAAAAGCGCAGGATACCGCCAAAAAGACTGCTGCTCCGGTATCTCCTAAAGCGCCGTTAATATCGGCGGGTAATGCACTTACTGTTGATTTCAACATTGCTTCCATGGTGATTGCAAATGTAACAGCAAAGCCGTCCGGCAATCCCGACCTCTCGCGGGCAAATGGCGCTGTATATACCTGGCTCAGTGGCGTATTAAATGGAACCCTGCTGAAGGTGACTGCAAATGTGACCAAAGTATCACAGCGTTACCAGACAGTAGTATTACTAAAGACTGATCTCGGCACTTTACCCCTTGAATCTTTATCGGCAACCACTTCCTGGCAACCGCTTAAAGGATCTGATAATATATACAGGGTATCCGGGCTTGATAGTAAATCGCTGGAAACCCCGGACGCTGATAAAAGGGCGATACGTAATGCAGTGGAAAAAGCTGCCCGCCGGCATCGTATGAGCCGCAGGAAAATAGCTGAGTGGGAAGAAAGTGTGCGAAGTGTTCGCTCAGCAGATCAAAAGCCTTTGTATGTGACCCTCCGTTCCGTAATGTGGAAAATAGATGGCAAAGATGCCAATGGCAAGGTATTTTCAAAACAGGTAAGGATAGACATGCCTATGTAGGCGTGAAGCCCTTGTCGGGATCAATAAACGTGATGCGTATAATGGCGATGGTAACGATGATAGTAATGATGGTGCGGCGTTACTATGCATGAACTGATAGACATAATGATCAAAAATCCAGTGGCAATAGCGACTTTTTTCATAATGGTTTATTTGTGTTGTTCGTGTTTCAAAAAGATTCACAAGTTATCAATAAAAACGTAAATGGATAAATAATCTGCGAAGAATTGTCTGGCGCAGGGCTAATTTTAGCTGATTACCCGTTTTCTGACTGCCTTCAAAATTGTCAATT